>JGI24422J19971_10000437_pt1 | contig 23298 bp, 24 predicted proteins | sample DeeMarSWOR152_54_FD_19971 | JGI IMG/M metagenome (IMG submission 19971) | reverse complement strand
TCTCCGACTCGCTTGGCAAGGATTTCTATGTCAATTGGCTCATCATACATGAGCCTGTTGCTTTGAGCGTAGACTCTGGCTTGATCGATCAGTATCCGGGCGTCTGAGCCTAAGCCTACAACCGCAGCGCCCAAGTGTTGGTCAACTTCGAACACCTTCCACATGAATCTCTCGTCTTGCAGTGAGGATTCTTTTCTCTCTTCAGCTCCGAGCACTATTCCTTCGGAGCACGCTATGCCTAATATTGTCGCTCCACGATTAACCGTTTCAAGCGCGTATTCAACTTGGAACAATCGTCCATCCGGTGAGAACACTGTTATGGCGCGGTCGTAAGCTCCTGGCGCCGCAAACACGGACATATCTTCATCGTCACCTCTTACTTACTCGAATCAAACACATTTTGCTTGTTCACTTGTAGAGACTTAACTAAAAACCTTTTCCTATAGGTTTTAGGATGTTGGGCGTGCTTTTGTTTTGCGTCTCACGAAAGTCTTGACTCCGTTCGTCTCAATAATCGACTTGGAGCTTCTCTTGACGAATTTGCATGCTTATTCTGGCGCCTTGGTCGCGTTAAAATGACCGAGACAATCAGGACACTCTAGTGAGCGTGGTCATCTGCTTTTCACTCAGATGTGATCCGGTTTCTTCACAGTGAATTCGTTCTCGACGTTTCCCGTGTTGAGGGTGGAGGCAGGCTCGAATAGCATAACGTGCGCTTCTTCGTCCGCAACAGGTCGGTGCTCGACTCCACGGGGAACCACGACAAACTCTCCCTCTTCGAGCCAGACATGACGATCTCGAAACTCAATTCGTAACCGGCCTTTGACCAGCAGGAACATCTCATCCTCGTCCTTGTGGCGGTGCCAGACAAATTCGCCTTTGAGCTTGTCCAGTTTGACGAGCTGACCGTTTAGCTCAGCCACGATGTAGGGTTTCCAGAACTCCTGAATCTGCGCAAACTTCCGTGCGATATTGACCTTTTCCATACCGTTTCCTCATTTCTCAAATCGAGTGAATTCTTAACTCAATTTGCCCAAATTTCTCATGCGAGCCTTCATTTCGCTCTTGAATCATTGCTTACTGAGACGCAGTTTTACATATGTTTTGCCAATTGACGAATTGATGATTAGCAAAGGTTAAATGTAGGCGGTTCACTGATAACTTGCTCCGGAACTAGTATACGTTTACACCGTTACTGGATTCATCCCGAATAATATAACATATCACTGGGAGGTGCATGCTAATGGGATCATCACAGACGGTTACCGTAAAGTATGTAATCCGCGCCAAATTCGAAATCGAAGGCGTGGTAGAAAAACCAGATGTTATAGGAGCAGTTTTTGGACAAACAGAAGGCTTGTTCGGCAGCGAACTAGACCTACGAGAACTTCAGAAATCAGGACGAATCGGAAGAATAGAAATTGAACTGCAATCAAAACAGGACAAAACCACAGGCACAATAGTCATTCCAACCAGCCTTGACAGAGTATCGACGGCAATAATCGCCGCGAGTATAGAGGCCATAAACCGTGTTGGACCATGCGAAGCAAAAGTCACAATAGAAAGGCTGGAAGACATTCGCGACGCAAGACGTAGAGTCATCATTGAACGAGCCAAAAACATTCTCCAGCAATGGCAAATCGAATCGATGCCCAGTACAGAAGAAGTATTCCGAGAAGTGTCAGAAACCCTCAGAATGCCTAAGGTGGAAAAATACGGACCAGACGAATTGTCTGCCGGGCCCGACGTAGACAAAGCAAAAGAAGTAATAATCGTGGAAGGCAGAGCCGATGTCATAAACTTACTTAGATGCGGAATCGACAATGTTGTTGCGCTTGAAGGCGCCAAAGTTCCAGAAACAATCATCAAATTGACTAAGCAAAAGAATACAACCGCCCTGCTAGACGGCGACAGAGGCGGCGACCTCATTCTAAAGGAACTCCTGCAAGTCACAGACGTCAAATACATTGCAAGAGCACCGCTAGGCAAGGAAGTTGAAGAATGCACATCGACACAGATTTTCAACGCTCTAAAGAACAAGGTGCCCGTCGAGGAGCTCAAAATCAGAAAACCACGCGAGCGCCCCAAAGTCTTAGTGCCCAAACAAATAAAGGAAGCGCGAAAAGAGTTGGAGGGCACGTTGGAAGCCATTTTGTTCAACGAGAAAATGGAGCAGATCGAACGTCTGCCAGTGAGCGCATTGGCTGAAAAGCTTCAACAAACCGAAGGTGTTGACACCTTGGTGTTTGACGGCGTGATAACCCAGCGGTTAGTAGACATAGCCGATGAAAAGAGCATCAAGTTCGTAGTGGCAGCCCGCGTTTCAGATCAAGTCAAGCAACCGTTGAAAGTACATTTGTTAACGTTCGCTGAAATGGAAAGCTAGGCAACTTCACTAATATGAAGAAACCGCAAGTGTCTCCGCCTTAGGGCGAGCATGTGACAACAGCTTCTCTTCGGTCACCTCGAACATTGATAATAGGCGCGAAACCGCAGGTACTATCTGACGCGCGACGTAGTGTTCCGTATCAACTTCGTTGTAAGCGCGCTGGGAAGTTTTGTTCGATGATAAATATGCGTTGCCCCTTAATCGTCGATGCTCCAAATCCAAACTTCCGGTTTTTATTCTCTAACCTCGGAGTTCACGTCTAAGAGCCAGAACAATTTCTTCATAACAGCAGGCCCTCTAACCCGGGTTTTGTCTATTCCTTCATTTATTATTGCCTGAGTAAACATTCCTCCTATCTCTCGCAAACAGAAAGAATTTTAGTCAATTACTAGAACAAAAGTATCTCACACACCAGCGCTTCAGACGAGGACGGTTGGCTTTTGAAGATCTTAGAGATGCACCTCAAGAAGGGCTTCGTTAAGGTAGTGCCCCAAAGCTTGGATGACTTGTGGCATTTGTACAACACCGTCTATCCTGGTGACCAAGTCTACGCAAGAACAACGAGGGTAGTTAAGGTTCAGGAAGAGTACAGTCGTCCGCAGGAGGGCAGACGCATCATGGTTTCTCTAGGCATTAAGGTCGAGAATGTTCAGTGGGATAGAACGCTTAATCGTCTGCGCGTCCGCGGAATCATAACCGACATTCCAGAAGATGTAGGCGGCAGAGGCTCATATCACACATTGAACGTAGTTATTCACCAGCCCTTGACCATAATCAAGTCGAAGTGGCTGAAACATCAGGTTGACCGCTTAGAGAAAGCCAGCCATGTTGAAGGCCCACTTATCTTACTTGCATCAATAGACGATGAAGAATACGCTGTTGCCGTCCTGCGCCAATACGGATTAGAGGTCAAAGCGGAAAAAAGAGTCAAGCTCCCAGGAAAACTAGAGCCTCAACAAAGGGAGGAAGCCTTCAAAGCGTATTTCAAGGATGCCTTGAAACTTACACGAGAAGCTTGGAGAAATCTAGAATGCCCGATAGTTGTTCTGGGACTCGGCTTTGTGAAGAACAGCTTTGTCAAGTACGTTCAGGACAAGGATGAAGAGGTGGCGGCAGCGATAGTTGATGTGAAGGGCGTTCACAGTTCTGGTGTTTCTGGCATCAACGAGGCGATTCGTTCAGGCGTGTTGACGAAGACACTTAAAAATGCACGAATGGCTGAAGAAACCAAACATGTTGAGGAAGTGCTAGCTCGCTTGGGCGCTGGAAAGAACGACGTGACATACGGACTCAGCGAAGTAACGAAGGCAACTCAATACGGCGCCGTTGAAAGACTATTGATAACAGACAAGCTGCTCCGCGAGTCGTCAGACGAAATGAGACTAGAATTAGAGAGAGTAATGCGAGAAGCGGAGCAAAAGGCTGGCCAAGTAACGGTTGTGAGCACTGAGCACGAAGCAGGTCACAAACTTGAGAGCCTTGGCGGAATCGCAGCACTCTTGAGATTCCAGTTAAGCTAGACTCATTCCGATAATCTACGTCGTCGGCGCACTGCAGGATTCTCATCAGCTAGTTGTTCTAGGACCATTTCGAATGTTTCGGTCGGCGCAAGTTCACGTTTGATAAAGACCCCTGTCCTGCCCACTTTGTCACGGCGCAGTAGGGCGTGCACTCTGTCAAGCACTGTTTCAACTGAAACATACAACGCTTTAGCCACAGGACCCTCTCTTCCCACAACGCTACTCTCAATATGCCCCTGTGACGTGGGCTCGATTAGCATGAGCCGCTTGTCAACGCCGACGGCACGTTGATTGTCTCGTAGTGTCTGTAAGGTAGCTTCGCCGCCAAATCGATAGAAACCCCGCTCCACTGGGCGCATCTTCATCAAAGGGAATGATACAGCTCGTTTGGGATCAAGTTCAATGTAGCCTTTTGCTGCATAAGACGGCGTAGCCTGCACAAGAATACGGTTGTTGACGTCTATTCCAGCTTGTTCAAGTGCAGACTCGATTAGAAATGAACTTGGTGGGCTAGGTACGAATACGTCGATGTCGCTGTTGGTCGACACATCGCCCCTAGCGATGCTTCCGTGTGTTAAGCAGTTGAGATTGGCTTTTTCCAGAGCCTCCATTATCTCAATCGCTCTTTTTCGCAGTTCTTGAAGCAGGCTCCAGCGCTTTTCACTGTAGACAACTTCAACTCGGTCGGCGCGCTTCACTGGTTTCTTAGTCATGTTTTCACAGTCAACGGTGTTTTGAAAGAGTAGTGTTCAACCATTCTAGATAGGGAGGAAAGCCTTCCAGAACAGGCACCGCAAGAATTTCCGGCACATCGTAGCTGTGCATTTCCTTTATGGCTCTTGAGAGTTTTGTGAAGAGTCTCTGATCCGACTTCAATAACACCAAGAACTCGCTAGCCTCGTCAATCTTGTCCTGCCACCAGAAGCGAGACTCAACTGGACCGCAGATGTTGCCACAGGCTATGAGATGCATCTCCAACAGATGTTTTACAATTCTTCGCGCTTCGCTTCTAGATGTCGCCGTCACAAGCACAATGATTGGCGCCATTGGAGCTTCACACCCGCATATCTGCAACACTATGCTTAAGTATTATATTCTTGTTGATTTCTAGAAACAGCAGTCCGAAAATGGAATGTAAAAGCAATGGCTTTCACGTTGACTCCGGAACTCACATTTCTGATAGGCGTGGCTGCTTTCTGGGTGATTCTCTACCTTCTAGCCTATGTTTTCAAGTTAGACAAACGTGGAATAGAAGTTAAACCAGCTTACTTCATGTACCGGTCTAAAAGGTTAAACTCGTCTATAGATAAGCTTGCCAAGAAGCAACGGACACTGTGGATTGTCTTGTCCAACATTGGTTTAGCTTTATCTATTGGCTTAATGGTTTTCAGCTTGTACTTTTTCATTAACAACTTGCTGAGATTCAGCCAAGTAGGCGACATTGGCTACATAGCCCCGGTTATCCCGGGCTTGACTCTGAGCTTGTATTGGCTGCCTTTTTTCCTTTTCGCCATAGTTGTAATAGTTTTGCCACATGAGCTTGCCCACGGCATAATGGCACGAGTGGAAAATATTCCAGTCTTGTCCACAGGTATTTTTGCAATGCTAGTGTTTTTTGGAGCCTTCGTCGAGCCTGATGAAAAGGAGTTTGAAAAGGCTTCATTAACCGCCCGCCTTCGCATGCTTTCAGCTGGATCATCAGCAAACTTAGTAACAGCTTTGTTGGCACTAATCTTGTTGAGCGGCTTGTTCGCACCACCCGCTGGGCTTCTGATCCAGGACACTATACCTGATGGACCATTAGATTCAGCGGGATTGGGACGATGGGATGTCATACAAGCTATCAATGGCACTCCAATAGCTACATACCCTGATTTCTTGGAAGAAATGAGAGACATTGAAGTCGGGGCGGAGCTGAACCTGACAGTTCTTAAAAGCAACCAAGTTAAGTACGTACCTATTACGACGGTTGCCGACCCAGACAATAGCAGTCGAGCGATTATTGGTTTGAGTACGGGACTGGGCTCAAGTTATCTACCAAGCCGGCTGGGACTAGAGCAATACGCTAGCATCAACCTGTACTGGACTCTGTTTTGGACATACGTGTTTGCCTTTAGTGTTGCAGTTATCAACATGCTACCGCTATATCCAATGGATGGTGAACGCGTGCTGTACTATCCGCTTGAACGATTCATCAAGAAACGAAAACGCGAACTCCGCATCGGCATAAGTGCATTCACACTAGGGCTTTTCGCATTAAACATCATCATCAGCATCTGGCGCTATGGACTCCTAGCATATTAGCAGAGCACCGGCGATTTGGCGATGAAAACATGCACGTTGTGCAAACGAAGAGAACCTGTCTACAGTCGCCCTTACTCAGGTGAGATACTCTGCGCAAAATGCTTCTCAAAATCAATAGAAGACAAGACCAAAGCTACAATTGCCAGATATAAGATGTTCGAGCCGACGGACAAAATCGCAGTGGCGGTTTCAGGCGGAAAAGACAGCGTCACACTGCTGCACATTCTCTCCAAGTTTGAAAAATCGTTTCCGAAAGCAAGTCTATGCGCAGTTACGGTCGACGAAGGAATCAGAGGCTACCGAGACGAAGCAATAAGATTTGCGGCTGGGAACTGTCGAAAACTCGGCATAGAACACTTCATGACTTCGTTCAAGGATGTGTTCGGCGTCCAACTTGACGAATTGGTCAATCTACTCAGGAACAAAAGCAGACCAAAGAGCGAGGCTCTTTCACCCTGCGCTTACTGCGGCGTGTTGAGACGGCGAGCCTTGAACCTGACTGCTCGACAAGCGAAGGCTGACAAACTTGCGTTGGCGCACAATTTAGACGATGAAGTTCAAACCATATTACTGAATATTATGCACGGCGACGCTCCACGCATAGCACGCGTCAAACCCGTACTGGAAGAATCACACCCAATGTTTGTGCCACGTGTCAAGCCGCTTGTCGAAGTGCCTGAGAAGGAAATCGCCTTCTGTGCGTACCTGAAGAAAATCGAGTTTCAAAGTGTTCCATGCCCCTACGCGACCACTGCTATGCGAAATGACATACGATTTATGGTTAATCGAATGGAAGAAAAACACTCTGGTACGAAGTTCACGATTCTGAAGTCTATCGAGAGGATTAGACCAGCTTTGGAGGCTGCCGAAAACGACATCACTTTACACGCATGCAGACTGTGTGGAGAGCCTACTGTGCGTGAAATCTGCAAGCCATGTGAAATGCTGCGGGAACTTGGCGTGCAGTAGTCGTTTTTCATGGTTGTTAGTCTTCTAGAAGTATCTTCCTCAAGAGTAATATAGGCTCGATGTCTTGTCATATTATTGGAGATGAGGCAGGGCAGTCATGACCATCGAGCTGAATAATAAACGAAGAGACCGCCACGACATTGTCACCGAAATATTGAAAACCGCTCGTGATGGCAAAATCAAAACGCACATCATGTACAAAGCGAAGCTAAGCTACTCGCAGATCAACACTTACTTGCAGTTGCTGGTTGAGAAAGGGTTCCTAGAAAACAACACTGTTGTAAGGAAGAAACAGACCATAACCCTTTACAAGACGACACCTAAAGGCGTGCACCTCATAGACAACATAGAAGTAGTTAACCAATTGCTTGGCTAATAGAAAAATCTGTACACCGTTATTACGAAAAATAGAAGGAACTGGGTGCTACTGGTTTTCTTCGCCGCGGCTGAAGACTATGATTTTCTTCTTTATTAGGATGACCACTATTACTACGACTATCACCGGAATTATGATTAGCAGTAGCGTTGTCAAAGACAACCCGAATAGTTCACCGATGCCCCCGCCTGGTGCGGCATTCACAGTTATTGATGCTTGAGCTTGCCCGTCTACGTATCCACTTTTGCTTGCAGACGCTGTGACCGCACCGGTAAGCGCGGATCCTGTTTCAGGCGTGATGAACGTCACTTGAAAGTCACCATTCTCATCTGTCTGTCCTGATGTGTCGGAGAAGACGCCGCCCAAGTCCGAGGACACTGCGATTGTGGCATTTGCCATTGGTTCTCCGTCCGATGCGACGTGGACTTTGATGTTGACCGAGTCTTGAGAATCCACTGTTGAAGGGAGGGCATCAACTGTGACAGTCAATGTTTTAGGGACAACTGAGAGTTTGATCTGTCCTGACCCGTCCCAATAACCGACTTTTGTCACTGTTGCTGTAATAGTGGCATTCAGTGGTGTCAAGGTTTGTGGAGCCTTGTATGTGAACTGGAACCAGCCTTCTTCGTCTGTGCTTCCGATTTCGGGTGTGAGGCTTCCGCCGCTGTCTGAGACTAACCTGATGGTGACGCCTTCAACTGGATTTGCGTTGTATGTTACGTGCACTGTTCCGTTCACGCTTGCTTCAGACTTTAGTGAAGTGGAAGTGGTGGCAATCTCCACTGTGAGTGGCGGCACGACTTCAAGGTATTTGTAGGCTGAGCCATCTGCGTTGCCGCTTTTTGAGGCTCTTGCCATGATTCTTATGTTTGTTTGCTCGTTCACGCTGGGCGCATCGTACGTGGCGGTGAAATAACCTGAAGAGTCAGTCAAGCCCGATTGAGGTGTGATTGTTCCGCCGAGAATTGGGAGCAAGACTATGTTTGCGCTTGAGACTGGTGAAGCGCCTATAGAAGCTTGTACTGTAATTGAAACTTGGCCTTGAGACACCATTTGAGAATGGCTTAGGCTCATTGAGACATCGATTGGTGTGAGGTCTTGAACCGTTATCGTCACGATTGCAGTGTTGGTGCTGATTGTTCCGAAGTCGTCCATGACCCTGATGTTAGCCTGATAGGTTCCTGTTAACGGATATCTGTGGTCAAAGACAGACAATGTGGTCCAGCTTGTGTTCAAACCGTCTCCGAAATCGAAGAAATACTTGTCAACGCGTCGGTCGTCGCTTGAGTTTGTCGCGACGAAGATGACCTGCTGGTTTGGTTGAACTAGGACTTTGTCGCTTATGAGCCATGCTACTGGCTGAGCATTAATGTAGCCGTTGGGAGCGCTTAGGAACGGTATGAAGAGTAGGTCGGTTCCGTTGCTTTGAACTGGGTTACCTCTACCATCTGGTTTCAGAGACACGTGGTATGGACCGGTTTCGTCTCCCCAGTAATTGTATGTGGCGTTTATTGGTTGGCTTAACGTCACTATCGTGCCGTTTGCGTTACCGTATATGTCATTGAACTGCGGAGAGACTGTGCTGGTTGCATTTTCGAAGTAGATTCCAACGTCATTGAACGAAATTGAGTTGCGTGTTATGGTTGTGCTAATGTTGCCGAATACGTTGATGCCTCTCGAGTTTGAGGACAAAGTGTTGTTGAAGATTATTACGTTACTTATCTGCGTGTCCCAAGTGCTTTGGAAGTTTATTCCGTTGTCTATGTTTGCTGAAACGCGATTGCCTTGTAGGGTGACTCCAGAAGTGCCGCTTCCTAGACGTATGCCATCTCTGTTGAGTTGAATTGTGCTGTCTTCTATGGTGGCAATGTTGTCGCCTGTGATGTAGACACCATTTTGTTGGTTGTAGCTTATCTCACAGTTTCTGATTTGGACATTGCCGTTATCAATAGTTGTTCCGTTCACTGCATATTGTACGATGCAGTATGCGACTGTAGAAGTTTGAAGCTTGTTGACGAAACGAATTGTTATCCAATCGCCAAGCTGAGGCTGGTCTTTGTTTGAGGTGAACTTTATCATGTCTTCTTGGGTGCCCGCTGCGTTGAGGGTTCCTTCTACGACTAATGAGAAGTTGCCTCCAAACCTGACTTCGACACCAGGTTCAATAGTCAGTGTATATCCAGGCTTTATGATTACGTCCTTGATAACTATGAACGGACTGTCTGTTAACGTCCAGACAGTATCCTGTTGAATTTCCCCTTCCACGTAAGTTGCACTTGCATGTGGGAGAAGCATCGTGCTTGTTGCGGCAAACATTCCAACTAACAAAACCGTCAAAACGGCACAAAGCCTAAACTGTTTCTTCATTAAAGACCGCATCCTTTTTGAAATCAGATTATCATCAACCAATATGCTCTTTAACCATTATGAATTCAAAATCAATCTTCAGAATCAGTTCGACATTTGTAGAGCGTCTCTCTGCAAACTCTGCGATTCTAGGCAAGGCTAGTCATCTTGACGATAAGTTGCGACCATTCTATGGTTTGCACGTGATTAATTCATGGGCTTTGTTATCAACCTCGTCAATTAGCCTGCCTCTAACAAACTATAATACCAAGACTAAACTCGCATCAAGAGTTCATTTTCATAAATGATAACTATTCTCAGCACGGTCAACTTATAATTTGATGAATGTTGGCGAAGCTGAAGCTCAACGGCCACCTAGCCCGTCTGCGCTTAGTTTTTCATAGCTTGGGTTTAAGTTGTCTAGGAGGCGCTGTGTTTCTTCAGATCTTAGTTTTCAAAGATATTGTTCAGCAAGGCTATTTTATGGGTATAGAAAAAAACCCTCTCATACTTCAGTTTGAAGTTGCCCTCACGGTGTTTGCCGTCATATATTTGGTCCACCTATATGTTTCTAAGATTCGCTCTTTTCCATGAATCCGTTGTTTCTTAGAAAACACAATGGATTTTGTGAGGTCTGCTTGTCCCGGATCGTTGAGTGGCTTTAGCTTTTTGAGTGCGTGCGTTGTACTCGCACCAATCTGTAACTATTCTGGTATTTCTTCATAGACGTAGGAAAGCCGCAGCAATCAACCTTGATCATGAAACACGCCGTGAGCTTGGTTATGCTGTGACTTTAGGCGGCACTCGGACAGGTTTACCCAGCTTCATGCGCAGTGCAACGCGGTACAGCCGCCGCAAAGACTTGATCAAGTATTCAACGCTAGGCGCTAAAGAGTAGACCAAGGGGATGCGGTCGTATTCTGAGAGTTTAACGGCTAGTTCGTCGGGTTCAGCGCCGTGAAAAACCACTAAGCGAGGCTTTAGCGGACTGATCCTTACAGCCAACATGGGCGACCGTTCTTGACGCACACTTGTGAACACTAGGGCACGTTCGGTGGTGCTTCCAAATATGGTGAAGAACTCCCAGCCTGAAAAAGCTTCAATGGCTTTTAGGCTGTCCACAACCGTGTAGCCTAGGACCTCACGTTGAGCCTCTTCATGACAGGTTAGGACTTCGCCGAGTACTGCCTTACATAGCAGCTCTGTGCGCACTGGAATTGGAAACTCCCGTAAATCAAGAATAGGAGTAGTAGGTGAACTGGTAAGGCGAGCAAGTTCACGAATGTATCTTCCACCTCGTTCTTCATCAATTGCTAACAGCGCCCACACAAACCGCTTCACAAAGCGCGTGCCAGGACTCTTTCGGCGTCCACTCTCATAGTCGCTGACGACTGAAGGCGAAGAAACAACCATTTTCACAGACAAACGCATCTGTGAGACAGCGAACAATTCACGCCACCTACGCATGGTGGCGCCCGGGTTGCGCGAGAGAATGATTTCTCCAGCAATTCGCCTCGCAAGAATAGCCCGCACACTTGGAGACACCGACATTTGCGGGTTTGCCCTCCAAAAGATGCCACAACATAATCATAAGAGTGGCATATAAAACTACCTTTCAACAGGCTCTGGACTCGTACCTAGAAGTATTTTTAAAGCCCTAGAAACCAATTCTGGAAAGGTGCGAGATTGTTTCGACAAAAAATGGAAAAATCCGCAAAAAAAGCGAAGTCAAACATAATCTTAGCCCTAGACCTTCCAGCTGATAAGCCGCGCCGTATAGTGTCCCGAAGCCTTCAAATCCTAAATTCAGCGCACCCGTATCTGTGCGCACTGAAACTGAATAGGCAGGCAGTCTTACCGCTTGGCTTGTTCAATGGCGTGCAGAAAATCCTCAGCAGAGCCCATGATTTAAGTCTACCCACCATCATGGACGCGAAAATAAACGACATAGGAAGCACCAATCGAGCCATCGCCGAATACTACTACAAAGCTGGATTCGACGCTGTAATCTGCAATCCATTTGTGGGCTGGGATGAAGGCATGCAACCGATTTTTGAAGTCGCACACAGAATGAAACGAGGCGTCATTCTTCTAGTCTACATGAGCCATAAAGGAGCGGCAGAAGGCTACGGTCAAATCGTCCAAGACTCAACCACCAAACAGCTTGTGCCACAGTATAGAATCTTCGCGGAGAAAGCGTTGAAATGGAACGCAGACGGCGCAGTTGTTGGCGCTACCTATCCAGACAGAATACGTGAGATTCATGCCGTATTGAAAGACAAAGTGCCTATCTACTCGCCTGGCATAGGCGCTCAAGGAGGCGATGCCACAGCAGCAGTGAAAGCCGGAGCCAGTTATCTAATTGTCGGCAGAACAATAGTTGAAGCGAAAGATCCTGCGAAAACAGCAGAGCAAATTAGAGATGTTGCGTGGCGAAGTTTGAGAAATAGAACTACGAAAGCGGAATAGGATTCGATCAGAGCAATTTATTCTTCTCGTCCTCTTTGCCAAAGCTCTTTCTTCAGCATGTCTCTAACAGCTGAGCGAATTGCGGAGCTTCGGCTCGGATACATGTTTGATCGTACAAGTTCATCTAAGCCTTCCAGATAGGCTTCGGGCAACAAAACCGTTACCAATTTCATTTTTCACGTTCACCTATTTTGCGTTGTATGAGCATGTTTGCAGCATATTATGACGCGATAGCCGTTATAGAACTTATGCTACTTTCCACGCCAAATGCCAGTCACAGTTCCACCAGATCACGATTTCTTTTCGTGAACCTGACTATTTCAACGTAGCCAACTCTTCTTGCTAGGTTCACGGCTTTGTCAAAATCGGCTCCAACATCTTCTGGTGAGTGAGCGTCAGAACCAAATGTTATGGGCAGCCCATTGTCAAAGCACATTTTTAACAATTTCTCACTTGGGTAAACTTCGCGGCAGGGCTTTCTAAGTCCGGCTGTATTGACCTCGATACACATGCCGCTCTTGCCTATCGTTTCTACGGTTTCAAGCAGAAGATCTTTGAGGTCAATTTTAGGTCGATGGTTGAATTTCTTCACGAGGTCCAGATGCCCAACAAAATCAAACAACTGTGTCTTCGCCATGGTTTGAACCAGATCATAGTATTGCTCATAAACTTGGGTGACATCTCGTCTTTTCCATTCTTCAATTTGCTTTTCATTGTCAAACTGCCAGTCGCCGATATAATGTACTGAACCCATTAGATAATCAAAGTCAAATCGATTGATCATCTCCATCAGACCTGCCATCCCGTAAGGCACAAATTCCACCTCCAAGCCCATTTTTAACGAAATCCGAGCGCTCTTTTTGAGTTTGCTGATATTGCTTACGTAGCTTGGTAGGTCGGCATGAGACATTGACCAGTCTTCCTTCTTCAAGTAAATGTGATCTGAGAAGCCGATTTCGTCGATTTTCTTTTTCGCAGCTTCGTTAACGTACTCAGCCAATTCGCTTCTGCCGTCTGAAAACGTGGTGTGCATATGGTAGTCCAAGCGCATTATGGTGCACCTTTTCCTTTGTTATTATGAAATTCGTGCATTTCAGCTAATCGTTTTAAGGTTGAACCTCGTAATCTAAGGCTTAAAATCTCTGCTTCGGTGTCCAGAATGCGTGAAGAACACTATGCCTACATTCTTGTTGAGGATGAGAAGTGGTGGAAACGTCGATGCGCAAGAAACAAAACAAAAGGTTCAGGTCACTCATTTGTGCGCCGCGGAAAGGTTGGGCCAAAAGATACAAGCAGACTTCTTTTCTACGTCAAGTTGCCAGTGAAACAAATCAAAGGCGTCGGCGAGTTCGTAGAGAGAATCACCGGTTCCAGAGACGAGCTGTGGAACTCTTACGGAGTTGAAACTGTTTTCGGAGACAAAGACGAATATGACAAGTTCGTTGGCGAAAGAGATAGCGTTACAATAATCCGTTTCAGAAACATGGAGGAACTTGACAAGCCGATAGGCTTTGAGGTTTTTCATGCAGCCACAGGTATCAAGAAGATGCCTAACGGAGGCATGTACATCAGTAGAGAAACATTAAACCAAATGGTTTGAAGGGAAGTGAAGGACTACGGCACAGGCTCAAGAGACGTTTAATCCTAAAGAATTTGTTGAAAAGCAAGTTGAAGAAATACGAAACGTTCTAGGCGAGAACCGAGCACTCATCGCGGTTTCCGGCGGAGTGGACAGCTGCACATGCGCTGCACTCGTGCACCATGCCATAGGCAACAACCTGCTTTGCGTCATGCTGGACGACGCTTTTATGCGGGCTGGTGAGCCCGAAAGAGTCGCCGCGCTGTTGTCTCAGCCTCCGCTCAACTTGCCCATCAAAATCTTGAATGTTCAAGAACGCTTTTTGGAAGAAATGCGAGAGCTAAGAGACGCTGAAGAGAAGCGCAAAGTGTTTCGAGAAACCTTCTATCGCGTTCTGAGCGAGACAGCGGAGCGGGAAGGTATTCGTTACCTAGTGCAAGGCACCATTCTAGCTGACATTGTTGAGACTGCTGGTGGTGTCAAGACGCAGCATAATGTGCTTTCGCAGATTGGTATAAATCCGCGAGAACGTTTCGGCTTTTTGATTGTTGAGCCACTGGCAACTTTGTTCAAGGGGCAGGTTCGAGAGGCAGCTCGCTATCTTGGACTTCCGCGCGAGATTGCTGAGCGGCAGCCGTTTCCTGGACCTGGTTTGTCAGTGCGAGTTGTAGGTGAAATTAGAAGAGACAAGTTGGATGCGATTAAGAAGGCAACTGCCATCGCTGAAGAGAAACTGGCACCACATGCGCCAAGCCAGTATTTTGCGGTGATAGTAGACAATGTTGAAGACGCGTCCCATGACTCTCAGCTGCAGCAGATACAGATGCAAGTGGCAGAGGCCCTCAATGTCTCTAAAGGCCACGTCAACGTCAGAATATTCGGAGACATGGCAACAGGCGTAAGACAAGGCAACAGAGTTTATGGCGAAATAGCGATGATCAAGGCGTTTGACGCGAAAGGAAATAGCCTTCAGCCATCAATCCCAAGTCTGATTGAATTGCAGAACAGAATTCTGACGGACAACCCATCGTTTACGAGAGTTTTTTACGTGATTCGTGAGAAGCCGCTGAAACAGCCTTACGTAGTTGCAGTGAGGGCTATCAGTACAACTGATTTTCTCACGGCTAAAGTCTCGGACATACCGTGGAAGACTTTGAACGAAATCGCCCAGAGTGTACTCAGCTTGTGCCCAACTGTTTCGACAGTCTGCTACGACGTGACGCCGAAGCCGCCAGCTACAATTGAGATGGAGTAAAAAGAGGGAAAGCATAAAGCCTCTTGTTGTGTTCAGTTACGTTTGGTAGGAGAAAGAGTGCTATGGTGCGTGTGAGAGTTCAACGAATTGAATCTATACGAGACCCGGAAGGCAACTTGGGCAAACGAATCGAGCTTCTGGAAGATCGGGTTATGCCTCGCATGGTGATCAGGCCTCAGACTGAAGAAGCCCGAATGGCGCACGACATAATGCAGGCGATTCAGCAGCAATTGCCTATGTTTCCTCAGCAGACGCAGCTTACGTTTCCGAAGTTGATTCTGTTCTTAACTGAGTTGGAGTATGAAGGCTTAGGCGTGGATTTTGATGTTAACAAGGTCTACGAGTTGGAGTTGTCTGGACAGAGCATAAAGTTCAGAAGACCACCGTAGCGCCTTATAGTTGAGCCAATGTTTGTCTTTTCGTAGGCTTCTAGTCTTTGCTTGTTGATACGTAGTAGTATTCGTTGATTTTTTTCTGGTGCCGGTCCATTTTTGAGTGTTCCTTGTTGACTCTTGGTCGTTTTGTTTCTGGATCGCGGCGGAAGGTTATGTTCATGTCCTTGAGAAAAATGTTCATTCCCTTGCGCAAGGATGTTGGAGCGTTGGCTGTGCCTTTGACTCCGGGTTCACCGGTGAATATCATGAGTCGATCGGCGATGAAATCTTGAGCCACTACGTCGTGTTCGACTACGAATGCCATGGCGTTGCGTGTTTCGATTACGCGGCGTATTGTCTTTGCCATAGCTAAGCGTTCTTCAACGTCCAGGTAGGCGCTGGGTTCGTCGAGGAGGTAGACGAATGCTTTTTTGGAGAGGCAGGCGCTTATGGCTATGCGTTGAAGTTCGCCTCCGCTGAGCTGGGTAACATCTCTTTCAAGCAATGGCTCCAGATTAAGCGGCTGCATGATCTCAGTTTTGTACCAGCCAGACCCAAACTCATCTTTGGCTACGCTACGTAGCAATTGTTCAACCGTGCCTTTGTATTCGGCTGAAATGTATTGTGGCTTGTAGCTTACAGATGAGTCGCTTTGCATTGGCGGCGTGCCTTTGTCAGGCTTTTCGATTCCCGCCAGAAGTTTGACGAAAGTGGTTTTTCCGATGCCGTTTGGTCCCAGTATGCCGATGACTTCGCCTAGTCCTGCTTCGCCAGCTTCGGTCTGGAGTGAGAAGCCAGTGTAGGCTTTCTGCATCGCGTCCCATTTCAGCACGGTTTCGTCTGTTGCCCATCCTGCTGAGGGCGGTTTGACATGGAAGATTATGGGTTCTTTGCGGAAGCGTATGTTTTCGTCTGGGACAAAGCCTTCTAAGTATATGTTTATTCCCGTTCGCACAGCGTGTACGTGGCTGACTATGCCATAGACCGCTGGGCAACCGTAGAAAACGCATACGTAGTCCGAGAGGTAATCGAGTATGGCGAGGTCATGTTCAGCCACTATGACAGTTTTGTCTGCGTCTTTGAGGCTGCGAATTGCTCTAGCTGCTTGAAGCCGTTGTTGAACGTCTAGGTAGCTTGAGGGTTCATCGAAGAGATAGACATCTGCGTTGCGGCTGATTGATGCTGCTATAGCTACGCGTTGAAGCTCGCCTCCGCTAAGCACGTCTAGTGTGCGGTCTAAGACATTGTCGAGTTGCAGTTGTTCGGTTAGAGTTTCGAAAACGTCTCTTTCGTCAGCTTTCCTGAGCAAGTCGCCTACTTTGCCTGAGACTGCTTGCGGCAGTTTGTCTACATACTGTGGTTTCATGACCACTCGTAGGCGTTTTTCACTTAATTTTTGAAGGTAGTCTTGTAGAGTTGAGCCTCTGAAATGCTGGATTATGCCAGACCAATCTGGCGGTTGCTCGTATTTGCCGAGGTTTAGTTTTATTTCGCCTGAAAGTACTTTTAGCGCTGTGCTTTTACCGATCCCGTTCTGGCCGACTAATCCGAGCACTGAGCCTGATGTAGGTATGGGCAGGCGGAAAAGCTTGAAGGTGTTGGCACCGAAGCGGTGGGTGCATTCGCCTTCTAGCTCGTCTGGCAGGTTGATTATGGCTAGGGCTTTGAAGGGGCATTTTCTTACGCAGATGCCGCAGCCTACGCAGAGGGATTCTATGATGACCGGTTGATCGTTTTCGAATCGTATGGTTTCTATTTTGCTTCTTACGGGCGGACAGAAGCGATAGCACGCTCTACCGCAACGTTTGGATTCGCATTTGTCTTCGTCTAGAACGGCTACTCGAACCATGTGGACTTTTAATGCTCCCAACGGATGATGGAACAGACAAAATGGAAATGCAGGTAATAAATCTACTTTAGCCGCTTATTTCTGGAAGAAGGTTCCAGTAGTGAGGGGAATGTGCGCGAAACAAAAGAAAGAGAAACTTGTGTTTAGCGGTCTGTTTACCATTCTTCTTCTTCCCATTCTTCGTCTTCTGTGCTTTCTTCGCTTTCTTCCCAATCTTCCTCCAAGGTTTTCCACCTCGCCGTTTGGGTCTGAGCATCCTTACAAGACACATGCTTGGTTTTTTAAGGGTTTCCGTACGGCTATTGCCGAAGGCTGACGATGCGAAAAGAGCAATCTAAGCTAGCGTGCCGCGTAATGTTTGCTTAAAGGTTGGCGCTCTCTAGATTGGTTTCAGCTAGGTATTTGGCTTCCATGCTTGCTTTTGGTTTGGCTGTCTTGGGCGTCATATATGCCCAACACAGGTTACGTGTGTTATGTGCGGCTCCGATTCTGCCTTGTGTGTCCACTGCGATTAGACCCATGGAATTTTTGATTTTCAGTCTTTGGTTTACGAGTGAAATGGCGTTTTCAGCTGCTTCTTGGGCCGTTTGTCCTGTGCGCATTTGGTCGCAGACGTGTTTGGCGAGGACTAGGCGTATGGCTACTTCGCCGATGCCTGTGGCTGAGCATGCGCCTGCTTGGTTGTCGGCGTACGTGCCGCTTCCTATGATTGGGGAGTCTCCGATTCTGCCTGGGATTTTGAGTGTGAATCCGCCTGTGGATGTTGCTGCTGCTGTGTAGCCTTTTCTGTCCAACGCTACTGCGCCTACTGTGTCTGTTTCGAAAAGGTTTGGATGTGATTGGAGTAGTTGTCTCAGTTTTGGGAGGTTTTGTTCCTCGCCGCTGAGTAGTTTTTGCTTTAGTTCTTTCCAGTAGCGGAGTCTGAGTTCGGTTTCAGGTTGTCTTCGTTCTAGGTGGAATAGTCGGGCGAGTTTTTCGGCGCCTTTGCCTACGATGAAGATGTAATCGGTGTTTTCCATGGTAATGCGAGCTAGGCTGATGGGGTTCTTGATGTCTTTGAGCAGACCTGTGGCGCCTGCATGAAGGGTTTCCCCATCCATTATTGATGCTTCCATTTCTATCTGTTTGTTTATTGTTAGGGTGGAGCCTAGGCCGGCGTTGAAGACAGGGTTGTCTTCCATGCTTTTGACAGCTGCTTCCACTGCGTCTAGTGCGGTTCCTTTGGGTGATTTTAGAATGTCGTATCCGGCTATGGCTGCGGCTTTCACTCCAGCTCCACCCTTTTTTCTTCGGTCTGGGTGCCATGCGCCTGCACCGCCGTGTACGATTATCANTGGTTTTTGCATNGTTNNGGTCGCGTCCTNNNTGCTTCGTGAGGAGCAGTAGAGTGTTTGGGAAGTTATTTAAGTTCTCGGAAAACTTGCAGGATACTTCATGAGTAGGGTAGCAGTGGCTGTGCCTTGCTGGCGCTCATATGTATCAAGCGTCCTAACTTACCCTTCATACTTCTTTTATTCGACCGCGGTTGAGAAATGGAGTACAACGTAGATGGGAGGAAGCTTATTGCGTAAGATAACAATCGCGGCAATCGCCCTAGTGCTTTCCTGTTTGGTAACGATTACTCTGACTGTGCAAGCTGCAACAATAACTAGTTGTACGTTTGATAAGGAAATATATCAGCAGGGCGATACGGGTGTTATTTCTGTTACGGTTCACAATGACCAAGATGACAAGATTCGAGTCACTGAACTCGCTGCAGTGATAGACTATTTCTACTCTGATGAGACTGTGTACACTCAGACATTCTTCACTAACGCAACGCTACCGGTTGAGATTCTGGCGGGGCAGTCAAGCATGCTGCATGTTCCGTTCACTCTGCCAAATAACATTGCCTCAGGGTATACTCAGCTGTTTGTGAGAGCAAGAACTGAGATTTGGAATGTTCAGGCTCAGCGGTGGTATGCTTCAGACACTGGAATCTATGAGCCAGTTCTCTGTATTGAATCGCCTTATAAAGAGCAGTTTGAGCAAGAGCAGACTCTGAACCAGCAATTGCAGGAAGAACTTGAAGAACAGCAAAATGCCATCCAGCAACTGCAAACGCAATTGGATCAGCAAGAGAACACTAATGTGCTGTTGAGTCAGCAATTGAGCGAACTTCAGGCGGCGTACAGTACTAACACGATGATAATGGTTGTCCTTGGCGTTATGGTTATTTCATTGGTGGCAGTGGTTATGTTTCTGTTGGCTATGGGCAGAAAACCTAGTGCGATGCATAGACCAGCAGCTTAACATCACATCTTTTTTCATTGTCTTTTTTGGTGGGAGCAACTCGGAGATGGATAGGTTGGCTTTGAAGTCGTTTCGTTCTGTGGTTTTTGTGACTGCGTTGGTTTTTCTGGTGGTGTTTTCTCTTCCTTCTTGTTCTTTTGGAGCTGACTTTGCGCATAGTTATTGGCTTCTTGATCATCCTGACGGTTCTAACCGTTACGAGTTGAATGTTTCGGTGTCTTCTTCGCTGTATGACTACTATGTTGGTAAGGATCACAATTTGCGTTCGCGCTACGATTTGGGGAAGTTTGTTACTCCTTATGCTTTGGAACCTGTGGCTGATAGTTTGTGGACTATCTACGGAGATGATGAGGATTTTGCTAATGGTGTCTTGATGATTGTGCATCAGATTCCGTATGAGGCAAGTGCGCCTCAGAAGTATCCTGTTGAGACGATTGTTCAGGACGAGGGTGATTGTGATCTTTTTTCTTTTGTGGCAGCTTCGGTTTTGGTGGCTGGTGGATTGGATGTTGTGTTATTGTTCTATGACAGTGAGGATCACATGAATATTGGGGTGGGCCTCTCGCACACGCCGCGTGATGCGAGATCGACTGTCACCTATTTCCTGCACGACGGTAGGCGCTATTATGTGGCTGAAACGACGGGTGGAAATTGGGAAACTGGGTGGAGAGTTGGTGAATGCCCAGAGTCGCTTGAGGGAGTTTCTGCTCAGATCATAACTTTGGAGGATGCTGAACAAGTTTCGCCTGGGCAGGTTTCTGCGAGTTTCGATGCATTGACGACTTCTTCGATTGCTCTGTCGGTTTCGTCGATTTTGCTGCTTGAAGGTGGTTCGGTTGTGTTGAGCGGAGTGATTTCTCCTGTTTCGCTTGATGGTCCGGTGACGATTTATGTGAGATCGAATAATTCCTCTTGGGCTGTTTTGAGCACCGTGTCGTGTGGGTCAAATGGACGGTACTCTTATGAGTGGAGGCCTACTTCGGCTGGGACCTACTCTCTTCGTGCGAGTTGGTCTGGAAACACGGAGCATGCCGGTGCAGACAGTAACGTTAGTTCTGTTCGTGTTATCTCGTTAGGCTGGGTTTCCTTGGGGATAACAATTATTTTGTTGGTAGCAGTGGCGGTTGTTGTGTTTGTGGCGTCAAGACGCGTTGGAAAAATCAACGAATACCCTGTTGTGCAGTGAGTTTACGTAACTGATAATAGGGACTCTTTGCCTTCAAATTGTATTGGGATGATGTGAGGCGACGGCTAGGAGCCCCACATGGCTGTGACACGGCCAAAAGCCGCACTGACCTTATGCTCTTGCTCGTGTCGTTGCTTGGAGGTTTTCTAGTATCTTGTTGATTTTGGGTTGTATGTTTTGTAGTAGGAAGCTTTTTGGTCCTTCGCGCTGGGTGATTTCTCGTGCTACCTTGGTTTGGTGGAGTGTTTGGACGTCGTTGAGGTTGTGTATGGATGCGGGGTCGTGAAAACAAAAAGAAGGGGGGTTTCTGCTTGGGTGTTAAATTTTCCGTTTGTTCAGTACGACTCTGAAAGGTTTCTTGCATCTGTTGCAGTTGAAGAGGCCGATTTCAAGCTCCATTCTTTTGCCCATTTTGTCTGGTCGTCCAGCCATTTTCCACTTTTTCCTCAGTGAGCCTTCAGATCCACATTTTGGACATTTAGGCACGTATTTCCCTCCATTATTCGATGCCATCCTTGTTGTGGCTTTGTGAATAAAGATTTTTGCATTCAAGACTACCATCAGGCGCGCACACTACTGGTTTCTTGGCTGGTGAGCATGGGATATCTAATCATACGTGACGTTGTAGATCGTCTTCTAAGGCGGGTGGGCAACGGCAAAACAACTTGCGGTCTGACCAATCTGGCGATGGACCGGAAAACCAACATGAAAGCCAAGCAGTTTGAAATCAACAGAATCGATCTAACATTTGGGCGCAAACAACAAAAACCCACACAAAAAAGTTTCTTAAGATATTCGTGTTGTTCACACAAGAAGACTGGCGAATGCGCGCGCAAAAGATTAGATGCTTCATTGGATATTCCAAGCCAATATTTCGAATTTCCCGCAATTGCCCTTAAAACAACGGGCTCGATTCGCAACTAGATTGCTGCTCTTCCCCGCCTTAGAACGAAAATCAGGCTGAGTCGAGGGAAACGTTGATATATTATAGCGAGTCTAAAGATATCAGAAACGCCTACCTCGACGGAGAACCACTATTCAAAACGGGAGTCGCGTCGGCTTGGAACTGAAACCAGTCAAGTTGGGCAAGAACATTGAGTTGAGATACATTCCTTTCTCAGAGTTAGCCATCCCGTGGAACGTGTGCGTCGGCGCCGCCAAACCCAGACGGGGTGGTTTCGACGCCATACAGTCAGGCGTTTCAACTCATGGAGCAATGGGATCCAAGGGGTCTAAGGCAGCCAAAACCTTGAAACGCGAAGATCTAGACGCTCTAAAACATTCAATAGGACAGTTTGGCCTGCTAAAGCCATTTGAAGTCGCTGAGCTGCCCGAACGCCTAGACTTCTTTTATGGTAAAGGCAAATATGTCATCATCGACGGACAGCGAAGATACTTCGCCATAAAAGAACTGCTACGGCTACCCACCGAGCACGACGAGAGAAAACAAAAGGACAGCTTACGAACAGACCAAGGCCGCGACCAGATCGTGAAAGTCGAGACACAGGCGCAAGAACAGTTTGACAAGCTGAGCATACGAGACTATGTCCTAGTTCCATGCTTGGTTTATCCTTACAAGACGTTTCTGCAGATGGTGAGACACAGCATAGAAGACAAGAGATTCAGCGTGAAAACCTCAAAAGACGACATTGAACTCGCCGAGAAAATGCATCGAGAAGGAGTGCAAGATCTGAGTGCAGACGATCTAAGCGAGCTTTGGGACACACGAAGTCGAATTGATGAAGAGAGACAGGCCATAGAAGAGACACTTCAAGAGATCAGGAACAAAAAGAAAGAAGAAACAATCGACAAGACAGAGCAAATCTTGAAGACAGCCCAGACACATTGACAGCAAAAAAAGCAAACCGTCTGATCCCTTACGCTGGATACTTATTGCTGTTTCACAACGCTTTTCTTCAAAGGTGGAACGAAAAGTCTCTTTTGTCGGACTAAGCCTTGGCACTCATTTTAGAAATCGTTGTTGCGTCGATTGCCGTTGTCCTGATCTTATTGAGCTTAAAGACTCTGCAAGCCATCAAGCACCTAGGTGTGGGCAAGTCTTTTTGGACTCCTGTGGCTGCGTCGGGTTTCCTGTTCTTTTTTGGATCTATAATCGCAATTCTTTTTGAGTTGAATTTTGCGCTCACGACTTACACCGACGAGGTTGTGCAAATAAGCCGACTTCTTGCCCTCTGCGTCCTAGTTGGAGGCATCTACAGCTATTCAAGAAAAGTCATTAAGAATCTGGGAGAAAAATTCGCTCTTCCAGTGAGGACTATTGCAGAGGATCACACAGGTGAAACAGAGTCTCCCATCAGTCCTGCCACTGCTTCCGTTGCACAAGCGCCTCCCCCGCCTCCCGACCCAATCCAAGAGAGGATACTGCAAGA
>JGI24422J19971_10000435_pt1 | contig 23315 bp, 20 predicted proteins | sample DeeMarSWOR152_54_FD_19971 | JGI IMG/M metagenome (IMG submission 19971) | reverse complement strand
CCTTGAAGCCTCTCACGAAGTATAAAACAGATTCTTTCCAGCACACGAAATCCCAGGTTATGGTTTGCAAGCATGATCTCCCTGAGAGCCGGACCCCTAATAGCGATCACCGTTGAAGGTTTTGTGCATACAGCAGATGACAATAAGCTATGAGAAGTCCCAAGAAGGGTCGACCAGCAGCCCAGAGTCCTTCCTTTGCGCAGAAGGCAAATCATTGCATTTCCCTTGCGCTCTACTAAATCAATAGACCTTTCCAACGATACACAACCCTCAGCGATTATATAAAGATTTTCCCCTAAATCCCCCTGACGAAATATGCTCTCTCCCGGTTCGTAGGTCTCCACAACACCGAGGTTTGCTATCTTCTCGATCTGATCGGTGTCGAAACCCCGAAAGAGATCACAGTTCCCCAGCACATTCACGATCTCTGACGTTTCCATGCTGGTGCCTCAAAATCTGGGTTTCTATACCTACCCTAGGGTGACAGAAACAGGATGTCAATCGAAAAGGGATGCATTCGGGTCCCGATTCAATCTTCAGCTTGGGAGCCACTGCCGCCGCAACGGTGAGCGTGAAAGCATCAGAGCTTTTCCCCCAACGCATAGGCCTTTTGTAGCATCGTAGGGTGTGCCTTTACAGCTCCCTTCGACTCTATGCCTTGAAAAAACAGACCACCGCCATATTCCTTATCCAAGGCATCGAAAAAATATCTGGCAATCAGCTCAACACCCATAAAGAGATTCTTACCCCTTGTCGCCCCAACGGCAATCAAGTAGCCCCTACCCCGAGACGTACTTCTCTCATCCTTATCGGCCTGGCGTATCTTCTTTCGGCACCACAGAGCCTGGGCCCTATCAACCAGGGCCTTCAGTTGAGATGTGAGACCGTAGAAGAAGATCGGGGATGATAGGATAATCGCATCAGCTTCATCCAGAAGAACATAGATGTCCTGCATATCGTCTTTGACAACACACGTACCGGTCTTTTCGCACCCACCACATTCCAAACAACCTGAGATATTCAGATTCCTAACGTATACCCTTCCGACCTCGGCCTCAGTGGCCTGTGCTCCCCTGAGGGCGCTGTCGAGAAGGAGATCGCTATTACCCCCCTTCCGAGGGCTTCCGTAGACCCCAACAACCTTCACCTTCATTTCCCTGTTTTAAAACTCAGTATATCGCTGGCCTCACAGCCCGTTTCTTGCTATTCGCTCAGGTTTATAATAACCTATAGCCGCTTATCAGCAAAACTCTAACTGACAATATAGCCGTTTGGAGAGGTCTTGCAAATAGTCGCCTTCATACCTGCACGGTACTCCTCAACGCGTTTTCCAGGAAAGCCGCTGGCCCTAATCCGTGGAAAACCGATGATTCAACACGTCTATGAGAGGTCCAACGAGTGCCCGGAACTCGATGAAGTGTATGTAGCAACCGATGACTCGAGAATCTATAGATGCGTGGAGCAATTCGGTGGCCATGCAATTATGACAAGGGAGGTCCACCAATCAGGTACGGATCGTATCGCAGAGGCAGTTGAAAAGCTCAACCTTGATCATCGAGACATCGTGGTAAATATACAAGGTGATCAACCTATTTTTGAGCCTTCGATACTCACTCATCTCATAGGTGCGTTGACCGAAGATGAGTCAATTCCCATGTCCACCCTGAGTTACCGGATTACCGATGATCGGGAACTCAACGATGTGAACCACGTTAAGGTCGTTGTCGATAACAATGGGTATGCCCTGTATTTTTCACGCTTGCCGGTGCCGTTTTCTCGGGATAAGGAATCAATGGCTATGCACTATAAGCACTTGGGTTTCTACGCATATCGCGAGGAATTCCTGTCAACCTTCACGAAGCTTCCCTTCGGGTCGCTGGAGGGGGCTGAGAAACTGGAGCAATTGCGGGTTTTGGAACACGGCTATAAAATCAGGGTGATTGAGACCCGATTTGATTCCATCGAGGTGGATGTGCCGGAGGACGTAGAGATAGTTGAAGCAAAGCTCGACCAATTAGAAAGCCCTGAGCTGTAAGCCCAGGGCTCCCTCCTTCTCCCGAAGATGCCGTCCCCTTAAATATATTTCACTCTTTTCTCCTTACGTTTNCCGGTACGGAAACCTTTTTTATTAAAAGGGACAAACACCCCAGGTGTTTTTGTATATGCGACAATCATGCCAGAGGACAATAAAGTAAATTTTTATGAAATTAGAATAGGTTATGAAGCCCATTAAAAGTTTTAGCTGCTCTTCGTGGCAACTGGAACACACCTTTGAGTGAAAAGCGAACACAGTACTCGACGGATGTTCCGTGCAGCTTCTCTCAATACCTAGGTTACCTTCATTCCCTTTTGAGCCACCAAGAGGGAGGGTGGAGGGTGCATATGATGCTCCGGTGCGACCCCCCGCACGCACTGCTTCCAGAGCGAAACTTGCTGTTTTTATAGTCATTTAGCAGTAAGCCTCACTACTCCTGTGCTAATCACTATCCAGTTGACTCACCGATGGGTACATGTTAAAGGGTAACCGTAAAGAGCAAGACCAGTGATTATTTGAGTAATATTGTGTTGTTTGGCTGAACGGCATCAGTGCAAGAGGGATTACTACACAAGGGGGATCTCGCCTCCCTGATGCGAGAGGCCATAGGAGAGGCAAAAAAGGCTTGGCTTGCTGGAGAGGTTCCGGTGGGGGCCATCCTGGTTGACCAAGCCCGTAGCATCGTAGCCAGAGCTCACAACAGATGTATTCTCGATGATGATCCCACAGCGCATGCGGAAATAGTGGCTATAAGGGAGGCAGCGAGGCTACGCCGCAACTATCGATTGAGTGGGATGACCCTGGTCGTCACGATCGAGCCGTGCCCGATGTGCATGGCCGCCATTATTAATGCCCGGATAGATGCCCTCGTCTTTGGGGCCTTAGATTACAAGAGCGGCGCTGCAGGCTCAGTATGGAACCTTGCAGGTGATGAAAGGTTCAATCATCGAGTTCGGGTCATTCCCCGCATAATGGAAAGGGAATGCAGGGAATTGATGCAGGATTTCTTTCGCGAAAAGCGCTGAGCCAATAACTGAATTCCCAAAGTTTATAAGGGGTATCTGACTCCGATGCTATTGTCCGGAGTTGTCCATGAAACAAGCCTTATGCTGAGCATGGAGATGTCTTTGTTTGCTCAATGCCCTCAAAAGGTGGGGCCCCATACTGGACCGTTTTCAAAATGGTGTATGTAGTACGAAGCCTTTGGAAACTATTGTTTATTAGGAAATACACCATTTTGAAACGCCCACTGCTCTGAGCGATGGGAGGCCCGCCCTAGAGCTAAGCTTCGGGAGTGTTGTATGGTCACTGCATTATTTCGCATTTTAGCTCTACTCACTCATGCCCTAAATCCCAGGTCTGGGCCAGGGGCAGAGCAAAAAAGACATCTCCATGCTCTTTTCTAGATGTAGTTTCTCAGGAGAGGTACCGAAGTGGTCGTAACGGGGTCGACTCGAAATCGATTTGTCTCGTGAAGAGCGAGGCACGTGGGTTCGAATCCCACCCTCTCCGCCAATAAACTAAAGGCGCGTTGAATTTCACCATGAGTGTATAGCAACGGGCATCATGTGAACCCTGAGGTGACAACTGATCCAGTTTTTGTGCTCGGAGCCGGAAAAAAGTTAGTATAATCAGTAAAGAATTTGCTGTAGCCTGTTCGATTGCAACCAAGGAGAGATGTCCGAGTTGGCTTAAGGAGCGCGACTGGAAATCGCGTGTACCGCCACAAGTGGTACCGGGGGTTCGAATCCCCCTCTCTCCGCCAGCCTTATGCTTATTTCACCATGACGTACGAAGTTTTAGCCAGAAAATGGAGACCTCAGGTATTTGAAGAGGTCATAGGGCAGGAACATATTACGCAGACACTCAGGAATGCCCTTCTGTCCAACCGACTAGCGCACGCTTATCTTTTTAGTGGTGCCCGGGGCGTGGGGAAGACCTCCGTTGCTCGCATCCTAGCAAAGGCCCTCAACTGCGAGAATAATCATGACGGAAATCCCTGCAACCAGTGCTCATCATGTATCGAAATAACAAATGGCTCATCCGTGGATGTGCAGGAGATTGATGGTGCATCCAACAGAGGAATTGATGAGATAAGAAACCTGCGCGAGAATATTCGCTACCTTCCTGCTCACGGTACGTACAGAATCTATATCATAGATGAAGTCCACATGTTGACGTTGCCTGCGTTCAATGCATTACTGAAAACCTTAGAGGAGCCACCGGCGCACGTCAAATTCGTCTTCGCCACCACCGAACCGCATAAGGTGCCAGCCACCATCCTATCGCGATGTCAGCGATTCGATTTCAAGAGAATACCGATCAAGAAAATAGAAGGCCAGATCAAGAGAATAATAGCAAAAGAGGGGATAAAGATAAGCGAAATCGGCATCTCCATTATAGCAAGAGAGGCCGAGGGAAGCATGCGAGATGCGGAGAGCCTTCTCGACCAGGTCGTCGCCTTTACCGGCCAAAAGGTAGAGGACAGCCAGATAGGTGCTGTTCTTGGGGTGATAGACCGAGACGTTATCTATAACATGTCGCGGGCAATCATCGGCGGTGACATCAAATTATGCCTCGAAATAGTTGATGAGGTGTATACATACGGTTACGAGATCAAGGAATTCTATCGCGAAATCATGCATCACTTTCGCAATCTCATCGTTTCCCTCGTCGCTCCGAACTCTCCACATCTGATTGATCTGCCAGTTGAGGAGCTGGAGGAGCTCAAGGCGCTAGCGACTGAGACTGGCTTGGAAAACCTCGTTCAGTCGCTTAACTTCCTCCTAAGCAAGGAAACGGACTTGCGCTATACAAACAACCCACGAATCGCCCTTGAGGCAATCCTGATAAAGCTTACCGAACTCAAAGACTATCTCTCGTTTGATGAACTGATCAAAAGGATTGCCGACATAGAAAAACGCATCGATAGCTCCAGCTCAGCAAAGGCCCCAGTGGATCTTAGCAATGCCGGTGTTCGGAAGGCCGCCCGAACCCCAGAAAGCCACCTGGATGATGGCAAGAAATGGGGGGAATTCTTGCGCTATCTCTCCACCAAAAACAGGGCGATGGCAAATGTCCTGAGAGAGTCGAAATCCTATACGCTCACTGCAGACCGACTTGAGTTGCCTTACGGGGAAGGGCCTTTCACCGGAAGCTATTTTGACGATCCTGAGCACTCCGAGCAGCTGCGCTCATATGCCAAGGATTTCTTTCAGTCAAATCTGGAGGTCGTCTTTAAGCGGGGAGTTCAGGAAAAGCGAAATCTCGAGGCAAACCAACGGGAAGACACGGTCCCCACTTCAGTGAGGGACGTAATCGATATTTTCGAGGGTAAGCTCGTTGACCGCGACTGAGATATTGCTCAGTGGCTGATGTGAACTCCTTCCATGCATCATTTTACCTACAAGAACGACGACCTCTATTGCGAGGATGTATCTGTCGCAACCATAGCTGATTGCGTCGGAACGCCTTTCTACCTTTACTCCCACGCAACAATAAAGAGGCATCTTTCAGTTTTTGACAATGCATTCCAGGACCTCGCACACCTCACGTGCTTTTCGGTGAAATCCAACTCCAATCTCGCAATCCTCAAAGTCGTGGCCTTGTCAGGGGGAGGCGCGGATATTGTCTCCACGGGGGAACTGGTTCGGGTTCTCAGAGCGGGGATTCCACCTCGTAAAATCGTCTTCTCAGGCGTCGGCAAGACCACAGGCGATATGCTGCAGGCGCTGAAATCGGATATCCTTATGTTCAACGTAGAGTCAGACCAGGAACTGCGAGCCCTTAACGAAACAGCAGAATATATCGGCCGTAAGGCAACGATAGCTATTCGGGTAAACCCTAATGTGGTGCCAGAGACACATCCCTACATTGCTACCGGATATGAAGATACTAAGTTTGGCATACCGATAGATGATTCCCTGAGGACGTACGAGCTGGCAAGGGATTTGAAAAACATCCGCGTGAAAGGTATATCGTGCCACATCGGCAGCCAACTGACCGAGGTCGATCCCTTCCTCAATGCACTGAGAACGCTCAAGGATCTGCTGAGGGACCTTCAAGGTATGGGCCTTGATATCGCGTTCCTCAACATTGGAGGTGGCCTTGGCATAACCTATGATGATGAAAAACCGCCTCATCCTGAAGAATATGCCGCGGCATTAAAGGATACACTGGGAGACAATGATGTCACACTTATTCTGGAACCCGGTAGAGTTATCATTGGCAACGCGGGTATTTTGGTTACCAGGGTGCTCTACACAAAGACAACGCCGCATAAGAAGTTTGTCATCGTTGATGCCGGGATGAATGATTTGATCCGGCCTACCCTCTATGATTCCTTTCATGCTGTGCAACCGGTAAAGGTAATCGGTTCAGAGATGGTTGAAGCCGATCTCGTGGGACCCGTGTGTGAAACGGGAGATTTCCTGGCCAGGAGCCGAACCATGCCTTCCTTTCAGCCGGGTGATTTAGTCGCCATAATGAGCGCAGGCGCGTACTGCTTTTCAATGGCGTCCAATTACAACTCCCGTCCGAGGCCTGCTGAGGTAATGGTTAAGGGAGAACACTTCTCCATCATAAGATCACGGGAAACATACGAGGATCTTATGGGCGGAGAGGTAATCCCCGAATTCCTCATCGAGGATAGCGATTGAAGTCGATCTCTGTGGACCCCCATGTGCAAGCGCGTGGATCCTCCACACTCTTCGGCGGAACCCGCCGAAGCATATCCGCCTTCGTCCCTATAGGACTACGGTGCATTACCCTGCCCAGCATTCATTCACGGGCAAGCCCGCGGCTTTCTGCGCAGGCGGGTAAGATCAGTCCTCTGATTCCAATGAGGGAGGATCTCACCAAAGGAAAGTTCGTGCTTTGAGTTTCGAATACATTCGCCTTCGGGGAAGACGGGGCTGAACCGACGGACATCCGGTTTGACAAACGCGATCGATGTCTTTAAAACCTATACTGAAATTGGGGGGAGGGAAAATGGTCAAAGCTGTTGTGGCCGGGGCAGCCGGCAGGATGGGCGGAAGAATCGTCCACTCGATCCAGGGCAGTGAAGAATTCAAACTCTGGGGCGCCTTTGAAAAACAAGGCCACCAGGCAATTGGTCAGGACGTAGGGGATGTGGTTGGCCTGGGCAAGCTTGGTATTATCCTCAAGGGTAGTATCGGCGAGGTGATGGAGGGTGCGGATGTGTTGATTGATTTTACGAGCCCAGAAAGCACTTTAGCGAATATCAGGTTTGTTGCCGGGACGGCACAGGCAATGGTTATCGGTACTACGGGCATTACCGGTGAGGATGAAAAAGAACTCATAAACCTGGCACAGGGAATCAGGTGTGTTAAGTCCCCAAATATGAGTGTGGGGATAAACGTGCTTTTCAAGGTGATCGAACATGTGTCTAGGACTCTAGGGTCCGATTATGATATGGAGGTAGTTGAGGCGCACCATCGGCTCAAGAAGGACGCTCCGAGTGGCACAGCGATGAACCTTGCCAGGATTTTGGCCGATACAACGGGACGGAACCTTGAGACGGATGCCGTCTATGGCAGGAGAGGTTTTATCGGGGTTAGGAGCGCTGAAGAGATCGGTATTCAGTCAATACGGGGCGGAGATATCATCGGGGAACATACGGTTCTGTTCGCGGGTCCCGGAGAGAGGATCGAAATTACCCATCGCGCGCACAGCAGGGATAACTTTGCCCGAGGCGCATTGCTCGCCGCGTCCTGGGTTGTTGGGCAACCCAATGGTCTCTATGATATGCAGGATGTGTTGGGTCTGAGGGAGAAGACCGATGTTTGAGCTGGCTGAGCGGGTTGCAACGCTTCCCCCTTATCTATTCAAGGAGATTGATGAAAAGAAGCGGGACCTAGAGAGGCAAGGGGCAGACATAATCGACCTGGGCGTAGGTGACCCTGACCTTCCCACGCCGTCGAAGATCATTGAGGCAATGCGAAGCGCTGTTCGGGACCCTGCAACGCATCACTATCCAGCTTATTCCGGCTCCGGTGATTTCAAGGAAGCCATAGCTGAGTGGTATGGAGAGAGGTTCTCAGTTGTGCTCGATCCGGACACTGAGGTGCTATCTCTGATCGGCGCAAAGGAGGGGATAGCCCACATTCACCTTGCGTTTCTCAATCCTGGGGATCTCGCACTTATACCCACTCCTGGCTATCCAGTCTATAATATCGGAACCCTGTTTGCTGATGGGGTGTCGTATTCTCTTCCCCTGGTTCGGGAGAACGGGTTCCTGCCAGAACTGGATTCCATTCCAGAAGAAACTGCCAGGAAGGCTAAAATACTCTGGCTCAATTATCCCAACAACCCCACAACTGGTGTGGCTAACAGGGAATTCTTCGAGGCAGTGGTAGCCTTTGCACACAAGTATGAAGTAATGGTGTGCAATGATCTTACCTATAGCGAAATTGCCTTCGATGGTTACAGACCGCCGAGCCTGCTCGAGATCGAAGGGGCCAAGGAGGTGGCAGTTGAATTCCATTCGCTGTCGAAATCCTTCAACATGACCGGATGGCGCATTGGCTTTGCTGTGGGAAACAAGGAAGCCGTTACGGGATTAGGCACCGTGAAGAGCAACCTAGACTCCGGGGTTTTCCAGGCCATCCAAAGGGCCGGTGTCGTCGCCCTGCGGGAGAGTCAGGACAGCATCCGCGAGATACAGAAAATCTACGCCACAAGAAGGGACATCGTTGTTAATGGGCTTCGGGATGCGGGCTTCGTCCTCGATGCGCCGAAGGCCACTTTCTATCTGTGGGTTCCCATTCCCCAACCCTATACATCAACGAGCCTGGCAACAAAACTCCTGACGGAGGCAGGTGTCGTTGTGACGCCTGGAAATGGCTTCGGTTTTCCCGGAGAAGGTTACGTGAGGTTAGCATTGACCCAAGACGAAAGCCGTCTCCTGGAGGCAGCGGAGCGGATAAAGCAGGTGGGGCTATGACCACTGAAAGGGCCACAGCATACATCGGGATTGGATCGAACCTGGGGGACAAGGCGTCTAACTGCAGGCATTCGCTAGAGCAGATAGATCAGCTACCGGGATGTGAGGTGACTGCCCGATCAGATATGTTTAGAACCGAGCCGGAAGGTGTTACTGGACAAGACTGGTATGCAAATTGTGTTGCTGAGGTGCGAACACTTAACACACCCCACCAGCTCTTAGAGGGCCTTTTGGCTATTGAATCCGGTATGGGAAGGATACGGACCAAGAGATGGGGACCAAGAATAATTGATCTCGATATACTGCTCTATGGTCAGCTGACCATGGCCTCTGAGAACCTAACAGTGCCGCACCCATTGCTCCACAAAAGGCGGTTTGTCCTCGCACCCCTCGTTCAATTGGCCCCTAATTTCGTACACCCCGTACTCAACACAACGATACGCCAGCTTTTCGACGAGTTAGCGGAAGGATCTTCAGTTGAACTGCTAAAGGAGGGAGCATGAAATTCTTTATCGATACGGCAAATATTGAAGAGATATCCAGGGCCAATGAACTTGGCCTCCTCGACGGTGTAACAACAAACCCCACGCTCGTGGCCAAGGAAAAAAGAAATTTCGAGGAGCTCATCAAAGAGATATGCACACTCGTGGACGGTCCAGTCAGCGCTGAGGTAATAAGCACGGAAGCGGAGGGAATGGTTAAGGAGGCTAGAAAGCTAGCAAAACTCGCCGATAACATCGTCGTCAAGATTCCCATGATCGCTGAGGGAATCAGGGCAACCAGAGTATTAGCAAAGGAGAATATCAAAACTAACGTGACGCTGGTATTCTCACCCTTGCAGGCGTTGATAGCTGCCAAAGCTGGCGCTAGCTTTGTCAGCCCCTTTATTGGGAGGCTCGATGATATAAGTAGCGTTGGCATGAGTATTGTAGAGGATATTGTAACGATCTTTGAGAATTACGGTTTTGAAACCGAGGTGATTGTTGCCAGCATTCGTAATCCCCTACATGTGTTGGACGCAGCACTGATGGGTGCCCATATTGCCACAATTCCGTACAGGGTGCTCATCCAGTTAACCGAGCATCCGCTCACTAAGATTGGAATTGAGCGGTTTTTGGCCGATTGGAAGAAAGTGAACCGGTGACATGCAGCTCCTGCAGTTGATCTTATACGTTTTTGTCATTACGCTGTTTCCCCTCGGAAATGCAGCGGCTGACATCTATCGATTCAGGGACGAAAATGGGGTCTGGCATTTTAGCAACACTCGGTCAGATATGCGCTATCGCCTATACCTGAGAACCAGTAAGCTAGGAGGAGTGCAATACCTCAAGAAATACGATGCAATTATTCGCAATGCTGCAGCACGGTTCGGCATAGATGCAAATCTTATAAAGGCCGTTATAAAGGCGGAATCCTCCTTCGATCCCGACGCGATCTCTGAAAGTGGTGCTCAGGGCCTCATGCAACTCATGCCGGATACTGCACAGGAAATGAGGGTTAATAATCCCTTTGATCCTGAGGAGAACATCCTGGGCGGTACGCGGTACCTGAGTCTGTTGCTGAGACGGTTCAAGCAGGACAAGAGATTGGCAATAGCTGCCTATAATGTAGGTGCTACAACCGTCACTAAGCACAATGATATTCCGCCTATCCCCCAGACGAGACGTTTTGTGGAAAGGGTAATGAAGTTCTATAGGGAACTCAACGAAAAGAGCAAAAACGAATAGTTGAAGCCCTCGGTGATGGATAAGAGCCAAAACCAAAAAAAGAACTTGCCAAATTATCTGAGTATCCTCAGACTGGCATTGATTCCCGCAGTCGTGATCTGCCTGTATTTTCCCGGAAGATTGGGGAGTTTCTTAGCATCCCTTCTTTTCGGAATCGCCGCATTAACAGATCTTCTCGACGGCTTCTACGCCAGAAGATATAGAGTGGTAACAGCACTGGGTAAATTTCTCGATCCTCTGGCAGACAAGATACTCGTATCCGTAACGATGATTATGCTCCTCACCCTCAACAGGATTCCCGCCTGGATCGTAATGGTCATTATCGCCAGGGAACTGGCAGTGACGGGATTGAGGAGTATTGCCGTGATTGAGGGGCAGGTCATCGAGGCAAGTGCGCTGGGGAAGTACAAATTCATCTTTCAAGTCGTGGCTCTCGTGTGCCTCTCTTTGCACTACCAGTATTTGCAGATAGATTTCCATGTCGTGGGAACGGTTTTCCTTTGGGTTGCCTTGGTGTTGACAATTTGGTCCGGTTGGTTGTACTTTCAGCTGGCCAAAAGAGTGCTCTTTTAAAAAACCTTGACATTCGCCGAGAGACGTAGTAGGAACTGCGATGTTGCGGGAATAGCTCAGTTGGTAGAGCATCACGTTGCCAACGTGACGGTCGCCGGTTCAAGTCCGGTTTCCCGCTCCAACAACGGCGGCATAGCCAAGTGGCTAAGGCAGCGGTCTGCAAAACCGTTTTACACCGGTTCGAATCCGGTTGCCGCCTCCACTATTTACCTTGGCGTTGTTGCTTATGGCCTCAAAAAGATCTACCATTCTCTTCCTTCCTGGAGGTTCAAGCAAGGTACGAAAAATCAGTATTCCAAACAACATCCTCATCATTCTTACGTGTCTCACCATAATGATCATCGTTGGGCTGGGATGGCTGGTTGCCGACTACCGAAACATAAAAAACCAGATACCCGAATTACGCTTGCTGAGAAAGGAAAACAGCATGCAGAAAACCCAGCTCGTGGCCCTGTGTGAGGAGATAAACGACGCCAATCAGAGAATCGCTTCGCTGCAGGAATTCGACCATAAGCTCAGGATTATGACCAACCTAGAGCCAGCTGGGGAACAAGATCAGTTCTTTGGAGTCGGTGGCTCAAACATAACTGCACTCAAGGCCGATTATCGGCTCGAGGAGGTCAATAAGGTGTTGATCCACCAAATGCACAAATCCCTAGCGAATCTCGACACGGAAATAGCCGTGACTGCTATATCGCACAAGGAACTTGACGATTTCTTGAGTGAACAGAAATCTCTGTTAGCCTGCACGCCCTCCATAAGACCAACTAACGGGTGGTTTTCCTCCGGATTTGGGTACCGGATCTCTCCCTTTACTAACAAGCGGGAGTTCCACAAAGGACTCGACATAGCGACTCGGGTCGGAACACCTATCATTGCTCCAGCAGATGGATTGATAGTGTTTGCGGGCAAAGAGGGTAATTACGGAAAGATGCTCGCCATCAACCATAGCTACAACCTCAAAACCAGATATGGGCACCTCCATAGATTCCGGGTTAAACAAGGTCAATATGTCAAGAGGGGTCAAACAATAGCCGAGGTCGGTAACAGCGGCCGCTGCACTGGCCCGCACCTCCACTATGAGGTACTCTTGAATGGTGTCCCGGTGAACCCCCTCCGTTACATACTTGATTGACTCCACACCTGATCACCTCTCCCTAACCCTGTCAAGAGCTCCAAAACCTCTAATTGCTACTTGAATTTTTGCTTACAAAAGTTTAATCAGAAGTAAAGACAACGGAAAGGAAAACTCCCTATGATAGGTAACCTGTTTAAAACTGTCATTGGAAGCAAAAACGAGCGGGAGCTCAGGGCCCTTGGTCCGCTCGTTATGCGTATCAATGAACTGGAGCCTCACTTCCAGGGCATGAGTGATGCCCAACTGAGGGGGAAGACGGGGGAATTCAGGGAGAGGTTAGTGCGTGGTGAATCCCTCGATGATATCATGCCCGAAGCTTATGCCGCTGTAAGGGAGGCCTCAGTGAGGGTCCTGGGAATGAGGCATTTTGATGTGCAGCTGATCGGGGGCATCGCCCTTCATCAGGGCAAAATAGCCGAAATGAAAACCGGGGAAGGCAAAACTTTGGCTGCTACCTTGCCCCTTTACTTGAATGCGCTTGAAGGACACGGCTGCCACCTCGTTACGGTTAACGACTACCTCGCCAAGAGGGATGCAGAGTGGATGGGAGGAATATACAGGCTGTTAGGCATGTCTGTCGGAGTTATCGTGCATGATATGGGTGATCAAGAGCGCACAACTGCCTACGGCTGCGATATAACATACGGCACAAACAATGAATTCGGTTTCGACTACCTGAGAGACAATATGAAGTACTCCCTGGAAGACTGCGTCCAGAGGGATCTCAATTTTGCCATTGTTGACGAGGTGGATAGCATCCTCATTGATGAGGCCAGAACGCCCCTCATCATCTCCGGCCCCATCGAGCGCAGTGAGGACATATTCTATGCCAGCCAAAAGCCCTTGATCATGAGGTTGAAACAGGCCCAAGATAAGATCATTAGATCCATCCTCAACAAGGCTGAAGATCGGCTGCGGCAAGGCCTTGACGACGATAACACGATCGAATTGCTACTTCAGGTTAAAAGGGGAGCCCCGAAAAACCCACGATTTCTCGATCTCATCGCCAAGGAGCCGGGCCTGAAGAAACGGATTGATCGGACCGAATCCCTCCTGAGATCCCAGAAGACCCTTCATCTCCTCGATGAAGAGCTGTTTTGCATAATCGAAGAGCAGGACCATAGTGCTAACTGGACCGATAGAGGCCTCAAACTCCTGTCAGGCGATGAGCCGGATGCCTTTGTTGTTCCAGATGTAATACAGGGAATGCAAGAGATTGACAGCGATCCCCATCTGAACTTTAAGGAAAAGAGAAAGAGAAAGCGGGAACTGGAGGCACAATACGCTGAAACCTCAGAACGTATGCACGCTGCCCAACAGCTCATCAAAGCCTATTGGCTTTTTAACAAGGACGTTGACTATGTAGTTAAGGAAGGGCAGGTAATTATTGTCGATGAGTTTACCGGCAGGCTCATGCCGGGAAGACGCTGGAGCGACGGATTACATCAGGCCATTGAGGCGAAGGAAGGCGTTAACGTCGCGGAAGAAAACCAAACCCTGGCCACCATTACCTTTCAAAACTACTTCAGGATGTATGAAAAGCTTGCGGGAATGACGGGAACAGCCGATACGGAGGCACAAGAATTCAAGAACATTTATAATCTCGACGTATTAGTAATTCCAACTCATAAGAAAATGATTCGGATCGATTGTCCCGATGTCATTTATAAGACCGAAAGGGAAAAGTTCAAGTCTGTCGTCGAGGAGATCAAGGAATTGAACAGCAGAGGTCAGCCCGTCCTCGTTGGTACCATCTCAATTGAGAAATCAGAGATGTTGAGCAAGATGCTGAGGAGGGAGGGCATCAGTCATCAAGTCTTAAATGCCAAAAATCACGAGAGGGAGGCTGAAATCGTTGCCCTGGCTGGACAACAGGGTACAGTCACTATATCGACCAATATGGCTGGAAGGGGAACCGATATCGTATTGGGTGGTGGCATTCCAGAGCTCGGCGGGCTGCATATTCTGGGAACCGAGCGGCATGAAAGCAGGAGGATTGATAACCAGCTGAGGGGACGTTCGGGGCGTCAAGGGGATCCGGGCTCCTCACGGTTCTATCTCTCGCTGGAAGATGACCTGATGAGGATCTTCGGCTCTGAGAGGATCGCCTCGGTCATGGACAAGCTGGGTATGGAAGAAGGTCAACCGATAGAACACCAAATAATCTCAAGGGCTATAGAGGGCGCCCAGAAGAGGGTCGAGGGTATCAATTTCAATATCAGAAAGAATCTCCTCGAGTACGACGATGTAATGAACCAGCAAAGAAAGGTAATATACGGTCAAAGGAGGGAGATTCTCAAAGGCGATCACCTCAGGGACGTTATCCAGGACATGATCGATGAAATTGTCGAAACTGCGGTCCTTGAAAACACTGATCCTAACGTCTTTCCCGAGCAGTGGAATCTGGCGCCGCTAACAGATTACATCTACAGTATTTTCGGCTTTGTGCCCACATTTTCCAAGGAACAGATAGATGAGTTGAATCAGGAAGATCTCGTCGAGAGATTACGCCAGGAGGCCTTGTCCCTGTATGAAAAGAGGGAGAGCGAGATTGAACCTCAGCCCTTTTCATTCCTGCAGAAAATCGCCATGCTCAAGGCAATTGATGACCTCTGGATGGACCACCTCCTGGCCATGGACCAGCTCAAAGAAGGCATAGGTCTCAGGGGATACGGTCAGATGGATCCTCTCAAGGAGTACCAAAAAGAGGGATACAGCATGTTTCTCGCGATGGTCGAGAGCATCAAGGAAAACACCCTCAAGACGCTGTTCAGGATACGAATTGCACCTCAAGAACAACCTCCGGTTGAAGCCCCAAAAAAGAAGATGGTGCTTAGCCATGGCGGTAATGGGGGTTCGTCCCCAATCAGACGGAAGACTCCTAAGGTGGGCAGAAATGAACCCTGTCCTTGTGGCAGCGGAAAAAAATACAAGCACTGCTGCGGCAGATGATACTACACACTGACTACTCGGTACCAGGTTTTCTCGCCTCTGCTGTCTCCGCAGGCCTGAAGAAAGAGGGCGTCCTAGATCTTTCTCTTATCTTTTCTCAAAAGCAGGCAATGGTTGCGGGGATATTCACGACAAACAAGGTCAAAGCTGCGCCGGTTCTCCTGAGTCAGCAAAGGATAAAGAGGGGTTTTACGAGAGCGGTAATCGCGAACACCGGATATGCTAATGCATGCACGGGAGAACGGGGATTTGAGGATGCCGAGCACACAGCCGCATTAATCTCTCGGGGATTGGAGATTGACCCGGAGGAAGTCCTCGTTGCCTCAACGGGCGTCATCGGCGCCTATTTACCCCTTGAGAGGATCGAAAAGGCCGTACCTCAGCTCATCGGAAATCTCTCTCCTCATGGATTTCGCTCAGTTGCCAATGCCCTGATGACCACGGATTCATTTCCCAAAATAAGCTACTTTGAGGGAACGGTAGGGAAGCGACCATTTCACCTGCTGGGGCTGGCAAAGGGAGCGGGTATGATCATGCCAAATATGGCAACAATGCTCTCCTTTCTTGTTACCGACCTTGAGATTGATTACCAGAACCTGTGGTCCCCGTTTCGGTCAACTGCTGAATCCACCTTCAACCGAATAACGGTCGATGGAGAAACGAGCACCAACGATATGGTTCTTATTATGGCTAACGGTGCTGCGGAAAACGGAGAGCTCAGCAAATCAGACCAACGGGAGTTTGAGAGAGGCCTCTCGCATGTCATGGGGGAGTTGGCCTCCATGATTGCTCAGGACGGTGAGGGTGCAAGCAGGGCCGTCATCGTTGAGCTCCAGGGCGGCGCAACCAAAGAAGATGCGCATGCAGCGTCAAGGGCCGTTGCCAACTCCATCCTTGTGAAAACGGCCATTTTCGGCAGAGATGCAAATTGGGGAAGAATCATGGCTGCCCTTGGTAGATCGGGAGTCACCATGGAAGAGAACAAGGTTAACATCTGGATAAATGGGACCCCGGTAGTTCGTGGCGGCCTCATGATCAGTGAGGTGAATGAGAAGGAAGCATCCGAGAAAATGAAAACGAGTCAGCGGGTCATCATAACCATTGACCTTAACCAGGGCGTATGCAGCGACAAAATTATGACCTGCGACCTTACCGCTGATTATGTAAGGATTAACGCCGACTATAGGACTTAGCTGTCGCATGACACGCCTAGAAAAGACGACGCTGGTTACGGGAGCTGCGGGGTTTATCGGCTTTTATGTGTCCAAGGCGCTGCTCGAAAGGGCTGAGGCGGTTATAGGAATCGATAACCTCAGCCCATATTACGATGTTTCCCTCAAGAAGGATCGAGTTGAACAGATAAAATCAAATCCCCGTTTCACCTTCTATCATGAGGATATTAGCGATATTGATATCCTCAGAGGGATTTTCTCCGAGCACCGCATAGACAGGATCTGTAACCTAGCTGCCCAAGCCGGCGTACGATACTCTTTGCAGAACCCTTTTATTTATGAGGAGAGCAACCTTAAGGGTTTCCTGAATCTCTTGGAGATGGCGCGTCAATTTCCGGTAGAGAATTTCGTTTTTGCCTCCTCCTCATCCGTTTATGGCAACAACACAAAGCTGCCATTTAGCACTGAAGACAACGTTGACACACCGATCTCGCTTTATGCAGCAACGAAAAAGGCCAACGAACTCATCGCCCATGCCTACAGCCACCTTTTTGACATCCCCTTAACAGGGCTTCGCTACTTCACGGTGTATGGGCCCTGGGGAAGGCCTGATATGGCGCTTTTTCTCTTTACCAATGCAATTCTTGGCGGAAGGCCGATAGACATCTACAATTTTGGGAGAATGAAACGGGATTTTACCTATATTGATGATGCGGTAGATGGAACTATCTCAGCCCTGAATAAGCCGTTCAAGTATGAGATATTTAACCTCGGCAATTCAAAGACCGTGGGGCTGATGGAACTTATAGGAATAATCGAGGAAGAGCTGGAAGTAGAAGCAAAGAAGAACTTCCTTCCCCTTCAACCCGGTGATGTCCCTGAAACATACGCGGATATAGAGAAGACAACTCGCTTATTGGGTTTCAGACCCAAGACATCCATAAGGGAAGGCGTCAAACAATTTATAGCGTGGTACCGACATTACTACAAAATAGATTAAGCAATGCAAAAGCGCATTTAATAGGTACAAGTTGAGCTCCTTTTTCACCCCCTGAGAAACTAAAGAGAGAAAAGAGCACGGGGATGTCTTTTTTTGCTCAATGCCCTCAGAACAAGGCTTCGTACTGGGGCGATTCAGAGTGGTGCATATAATACGAAGGCCTTGGAAGCCATTGCTTTTTCGGAAATACAGCTGATTTAGACGCCTATGCTGAAAACCACGGGCTTGCTCGCCACAAAAAACGGCGGGCTTGCCCGTGGGGGCCCCACAAAACCCGTGATAGTGCTCCGAGCCAAAATCACTCGAGACCCTAAAAGTCATCAGTTCAACCCAAGGCAGGGAGCACGTTTTGGCCGTTGTTGTCCGATCATTTCATTGACTTTTGCAGAAAAAGGTTGTAAAAACACCACGATTCGGCCATAATTCTTCCTTCAAGATCTGTGCTACCATGGAACAAGGAGATTGATTGGGAGATCGCTATTTCGCTAAGTTCTCATTGATACAGATCAAGTGAAGTATACAGTGGGAAAGATATCCAAAATAGTAATTGTGGTAGTAATAAGTCTTTTCATGATAGGCTTCTTTCTGAGTATATACATGACGGTTGAGGAAAAAATACCTGATAATGCGGTAGTGGTGGCGACCCTCGAAGATAAGCACTACCACGCGATTCACTTCGATTATACCTCCGTTGCCGGCAAGACGGCCAAAACTATGACCCTGGCTCAGGCAAAGGAACAGGGTTTCGTGCCTGACCAGCTTTCAGTGGATTTAGGTTACTTTAAGGGCAACACCCTGTTCCTTTATCAGTACGTCCTTTCGAAATTGGGAGTACGGTACAATAGCCGATGGGATGAAAACGGCAATTGGCTTTGGTGAAGGCAGAGTCGTTCAGCCATATTCCATTCTATGCCATTCTCTAAGGCGTGTAATCATTTCCCTCTTGCATCAAAACCTAAAGCCCTCGCCATCACTCTAACTTGGGGTTGATCCGTCTGACCGCCCAGCTTGCTCATTGCTCTCCTGCTTTGTTCTGTCGCTGCTTTAGGCCCATCGCACTGATCCCTGCTGGGCAAGCAAAGATATGGCAAGGCTGCGGATATTCACCCGCGATAACTTCTTGACTTACTGCGTCTTTTTGGGTTAGAGAAACACTATTTTAATCAAGGCAAAGGATCATTAACTCTCGTCAATACGATTGATGACGGTAAGGAGCAGTGAAGTTTACGTGCTTTGGGACTACCGATACCGGTCGGCATCGTACGAATAACGAAGACAGCTATCTTTGTAACTCAAAAGAGCAGCTCTTCTTGGTAGCGGATGGAATGGGAGGCCAAGCCTCAGGCGAAATAGCCAGTAAGGTGGCGGTCAAAAGCGTAGAGGAATTTGTCATTCGTTCCCGAGTCGAGGATATGCTTTGGCCTGTGCCGTACAGAAAGGACTTAAGTCGAGACCAGAACCTTCTGTTTGCTGCTGCTGCCTATGCGAATGACAAAATCCGCAGTCTCTCCCACCAAGATCTTTCAATGAGAGGAATGGGGACGACCCTCGTGGGGGCAATCATCGAAGAAAATCATCTGGCGGTTGTGAACATAGGCGACAGCCGCCTCTACAGAATCCGCAGTCGAGATATACAGCAAATCACTGAAGATCACAACCTAGCATGGGAACAGGAGCGGATGGGGCTTTTAACCAAAGAAGAGGCCTACAAGCATCCCCAGAGGCATATCCTCACGAGCGCTCTCGGTATTGAGGCTATCGAAAACATAAAGATTGATCTTTTCCGTGTCGATATACATAAGAGGGATCTGTATCTGTTGTGCTCAGATGGGTTGAACGATATGCTGACTGACAGTGAGATACTGGAAGGGGTCAATTCCTCTGAAGGTAAATCACTCGAGCAGATTGGGCGTTCCCTGATCCAGGGAGCCAATCGTGCTGGAGGCAGGGACAATATAACCGCAGTTCTGTTACTGTTTGATTAACCAAACGCTTAGCTCATAAATGAAACAATGCCAAGCTTAGATATTATCACAAACGACGGTCGAAGTTTCAACTTCCCAATCTCGAACGACAAAGTCACCATAGGCAGGAGTGAGGACTGCAACCTCACCCTCTCCTCTGACAAAACCGTTTCGCGTCACCATGCCGAGATAGAAAAAACAAAGGAAGGATATGTCCTCACTGACCTGGGAAGTTACAACCTCACCAAGGTAAATGAAAGGGTCGTTCATAAGCCTGTTGTGCTGAAGCACGGCGACAAGATAGCCATCGGCCGGGCAAACCTCATATTCATTACTAAAAAGGGGCCCAAGGCATCAGCTGTTGATTCCCTCGTATTGACCACGGATGCTGACTCTGAAAAAGAGGATAAGCAGGTGCTCAGAAGCACCTTAGGCAGCAGCTCCAGCGAGTCTGGTGACCTGTTAGTCTCGATAGAAGATGCCCAGCTATCACCAGAAGGGGTGATTACTGCTCCTCCTGAGAAGGCCGAGGCCGACGCCAAGATCCTAGAGAGGAGCAACAAGGTCCTCCGGCTGCTTTACGACATTAGCAGCCAATTAACCTCCATCACAGACTTTAGGGAACTCCTGAAAAGAATGATGGAGAATATCTTTAAGGTGATCGACGCGGATTACGGTTTTTTGATTCTAACAGGGCACGAAAAGGAAAATGAGCTCACTCCAGTGGTAGTTAAGCATAAAGACGACCAAGACAGGGACAAGGAGACATTGAAAGTTAGCCGCACAATCATCGATAAGGTAATACATGATAAGCAAGCGATTCTCACCTCAGACGCCATGGCCGATTCTCGATTTGATGGTTCCAAGAGCGTGTTTCTCCAGAAGATCAGATCGGCTATGTATGCGCCGCTGTGGAGAAAGGACACTATTATTGGTGTAATTGGTCTTAACACCGTGAGTTTTGACAATCAGTTTACCCAAGATGATCTTAAGCTCCTCGAGGCTATTGGAAGTCAGTCAGCCATGATACTCGAACAGGCAAGGCTCAATGAGCAGATAAGGGAAGAAGAGATGATGAGAAGCCGTCTGGAGCGATTTCTGTCTCCTCAGGTAGCGGAGATGGTCTTAGGTAGCCAAGAGGCCATGGATACTGTGATGGAGCCGACTGAGTTGACAGCAACCATTGTCTTTACCGACATCATCGCCTTCACCCAGCTCGCGGAACAGATCCCTCCCCAGGAAACGAACATGATTCTGAACCAATACTTCTCCATGGTGACCGACATAATCTTCAGGTATGATGGTACCCTCGATAAGTACATTGGAGATGGACTCATGGCGGTTTTTGGGGCCCCCATGGAAAGAGAGGATGACACTGAGAGGGCAATTTTGGCAGCCAAGGAAATGAAAGAGGAACTGGCAGTAATGATGGCTGAAACGGGCGGCAAGAGAAAACAATTCGATATCCGCATCGGAATCAATACCGGCAGGGTTGTTGCCGGGAATATCGGATCCCCAAAACGGATGGATTACACCGTCATCGGAGACCCCGTCAATATTGCCTCGAGGCTTGAGTCAATCGCAAAGCCAAATCAGATACTGATCGGAGAGGAAACCTACAAAGCCGTTAAGGATAAGTTCGAAATCAGAAAAATCGGCCCCACAAAGGTACGGGGGAGAAGCGCAGAGATAATGGTCTACGAGGTGATTTAAAAACACAAGGTCCCAGCCCACTATTGCTCTTCCTTGAGGTCCTCTATCTCCTTTCTGAGTTCTTGCATCTCCTTCTTGAGCTTGTCAACCTCAGGCTCCTCGGGGAATACCCCCGTCCCCTTTCCTCGGATATACGTGGCGAGATTCCTTCTCAGCAAGGAATATTCATTGGTCATGTTCTTCAATGCTTCCCTGGTTTCCGTTTCGTCCCTCTCCAGCTTGCTTATTCTCAGTTTAAGATCTCCTACATCAGTATTGACAACTACACATTGCTTGGATTTCCCATCGGAAGCCTGGATAGCATAGGCGTTGGCCAGAACATACCGCGCCTCCCCTTCCGCCGTATAGTATTTCCACTCTTGCCCATTGCATGTTTCACCCTTGAAAGCCCTGACTACCGTTTCCCGAAAGGACTTCCTGAAAGGCCTGGCAACGAAAGTCAAGGGGCTCTTCCCAGCTACTTGAGAGAAGGCATACCCAAGATAATTCTCGCACGCCCTGTTCCAAGCACTGACCTTACCGTTAGAGTCAATCGTGAAAACAGGACTGGGTGAACCTTCCACCGCTTGTTCTATGTTATCGTGTGATGTGTATTTTTGCCCTGAGAGTCTCGTCAGATCCTGGATCACCTCCACTGCCCCCTTTATTGAGCCCCCCGTATCCACAACAGGGGCAACGGTGACGATCGCTTGAATCCCTCCTCGGACAGCAGGGAGCGTCGTCTCTATCTGGTAGGCTCCACTTTCCGTCTTGGATACAATGGATTCAGCGAACCGTTTTGCAATCGAATCAGGCTCATCGACGAGGATGTCGGCGAGACTCCTCTGCTCATCCGCGTACAAGGACTTATGGACGTTTTTGCCGACAACCTCCTGTTCACTGAAACCCGTCATCTCCTGAATCGCGCGATTCCACTGAACCACTCGATGCTCCCTATTTATCACAAAGGTAGGAAGCGGAGATGCTTCGATGATCGTATCAACGTACCGTTTCGACTCAGCAAGGGCCTGGGATTTGGTACCATCACCCTCAATGACCGCATCCCTTTCACTTTCATACTGAAAGGCAATGAGAAGAATCACCAAAAGTCCCACGAGATACGAGGCCAACGAGTAGACGGGGGAAATAGTAGGGGATAAGAGATTTGGAAACTGGTAGCCGCTTCTGGAAAGAATGATTGCAACACCTGTTTCAAGAAACACCATGGTGGTCCAGATGGTCCCACCGAGATAACCCGCGATATAGATAGCCATGAGGATCAGAGCAGCGTTCCATATCCACGATAAGAGCAATAGACTGCCCGCGCTCATCCCTCCCGTATTCCACTTGATAAGCAAAAGGGTTGCCCAGAGAACGAACAACGCATAATGCCCTGAGGCGACAAGATTATTGGTCTTTCTGAGAATGATGATGCCGGCAACCCCGAGCAGTGCCGCAATGAAAGTAACATAAGAGAGAAAAACGGCACCGACCAAATAGTAGAAAAGCCATAAGAGAAGGGTGGTGATTATGAGAATGAGAAGAAATAGACTGAGAGCTCTTAACCTCTTTGTGGTTTCTGAGTCCGCGGACCCTGCGCTACCTCTTATAAGATTGCTAATGAGAGCTCTGAAGGTCAAGTTCATCAGTAAGTATTGAGAAGTAGATTATGGACCTGAACTAATCTAACAACTCGGCGTTGTGTGATTGGCCGGAGAATCCTGATCGGTGATCACGCTTGAACAGCTTAAGGAGGAAAGCAAAAGACCATGCCTAAAGAAGCTTATTTGGCCAATCCATTTTCCCATCTTTATCGACAGTTCCCCAAATCCCTTTCATCCCGGGAAAAAGATCAAAGCCGCCGGCAGAGGCTATCTCCACTCTGGCTGAATCAGCGCCCATACGAACGACTCGAAAGTCAAGTAAATGATCAACCGGAATAAATACCTTCATTGCATTTAATGCCCTTTGCTGGTCGGTTAGTGAAGGGTCCGCACCGTTATGCCAAACAAGTATCTCTGGGTCCCCCCATGGCGGAAAAAAATCTTCATGAGCTAGAAAATAGATGACCTCAGCTTCAAGGATCTGCTTCATCATT
>JGI24422J19971_10000428_pt1 | contig 23418 bp, 15 predicted proteins | sample DeeMarSWOR152_54_FD_19971 | JGI IMG/M metagenome (IMG submission 19971) | reverse complement strand
ACGAGTCATCAAAGAGCATGATAAAGATTGGCAGTTGGTTCAAATCGGAATTCCCACAGACAAGAATATCCCGATCATGTTTCGAAAAAAAATGGAAAAACCTCAAGGGGGCTACAAGAAAAGTAAATCATGTTTAGAAATTATTTAAAAGTCGCATTATTGAGGTATGAATAAACAGGAGGATGATGAAAATGAATAAAGCCATTTTCATAATATTGTTTTTGATTCTACTGTTTTTCTTTTTCCTGGGGTGTGTATGAAAAGAGGCGTTCATTCAAGAGAACACTCTTTTTATTCGGCGGCTTTATAGAGTGAAATGAGATGAAAAGCTTAAGATTTGAATATTCTTTTGTGGAAGGTGTCCACTCATTTGAATGGAGGAACTCATGCTTTTAAAGGAAATCTTGCATAAATTGGTCGAAGATAACGAACCAGTCCTTTTGAGTAATAATGGTCAAGATTGGACGGCTGATGCGCTTCTAGAGAGCCTTTCCGAGCCTATGCTGAAAAGACAGGCCCATCTCCAGCCAGGATTGTACATAGCGGAGATCAATGATGCCGGTTATCTGGGTCAAGTCTTATACAAATTAAAACCAAAGTAAATGGGGACGTTTCCCAAAGGGACACCTTATACTTATGCATCTAAAAGGTGAGCCGCTAATATCTGTTGACCGAAGGTCAAAATGTTTAGAAATTACCTGAAAATAGCCCTGAGGAATATCCGGAAATACAAAGGTTATTCTTTTATCAACATCGCTGGCCTGGCTATAGGAGTATCAGCCTGTTTGCTGCTCTTTCTCTGGGTGCAGGATGAGCTGAGCTTTGACCGTTATCATCAGAAGGCAGACCAGATATACAGAGTGGTTTCCCAGTATGAATCGGAAGGCAAGACAAGACGGTTTGCCTGGACCTCAGCGCCTGTCGGGCCAGCCCTGGTGAATGAGTTTCCTGAAATCGAAAAAGCCGTCCGGTTTGGCCGGAACGGGTTCGTGGTCAGTTATCAGAATAAACGCTTTGTGGAACAAGTGTATTTCACAGACCCCGATATCTTTGATGTTTTTACTTTCCCTTTGGTCAAAGGGAATCCAGAAAATACGCTTAAGGAACCGTATTCCCTCCTTATCTCTGAAGAAATGAGTCGAAAGTATTTTGGTGACGAAGATCCATTAGGAAAAATAATTACTCTGGATGAGCGACGTGATTTCAGGATTACGGGAGTTTTTGAAGATATTCCGCAAAATTCTCATTTTCGATTCCATTTCCTGGGCCTTTTTTCAGATTACGCATCGCGTCATTTTGACCAATGGGGGATTTCCAATTATTGGACGTATATACTGGTCTCTGAAAATTTTTCTCCTGATGAATTTGAAGAAAAATTACCCCCGTTTGTTGAAAAATACAGAGGCAAAGAAGCGAGGCATGTCTACAAAACATCCTACCCGCTTCAGGCTTTGACTCGAATCCATCTCCACTCTGACTTAAGGGGAGAGATCGGGTCGAACAGCAGCATAGGGACTATCTATATTTTTTCGGCAATCGCTGTGTTTATTCTCCTGATTGCCTGCCTGAACTACATCAATCTTTCCACAGCGAGGTATGCCCTTCGGGCCAAAGAAGTCGGATTGCGGAAAGTCATCGGAGCCACACGGCCGCAGTTGATCAAGCAGTTCCTCGGAGAGACATTCCTGTTCTCCTTCATTGCCTTGCCTCTTTCTGTGATGCTCGCTGAATTATTTTTACCCTTATTCAACTCTCTCTCCGGAAAAAAGTTGGCTGTTCATTATTTGGATAACACGCTTTTATTACCCGGATTAGCCTTCATTATCCTTTTCATGGGATTTGCTTCAGGTATTTTTCCGGCCTTCTTTATATCCGCACTCAAGCCTGTTAATGCTCTGAAAGGAATGCTTAAAGCCAGCTCAAAAGGCTCTGCACTGAGAAAGACTTTGATCGTCAGCCAATTTGCCATATCTATCCTCTTTCTCGTCAGCACGTTCATCGTGTTTTCTCAATTGAATTATATGAGGAATAAGAATTTAGGCCTGGATAAGGAGCATGTCGTGACCCTCCCCATTTATGATAAGGATGTATTGGGAAAGCTGGAGACAATCAAGAATGAATTCTTACAAAGTTCCAGTGTGTTGAGTGTTTCTGTTTCAAATTTTTTTCCTGGCAAAGCGAGATTGTATCAAAACTACTGGTATGAAGGCATGAACGAGAGCGAGAATCCCATGATCCGCTGGTTTGTGGTGGATCATGACTTTATAGAAACTTTTGGGATCGAGCTTGTCGCCGGGAGAAATTTTTCTAAACGCTTTCCGAGCGACGTCGACCATGCGTATATCCTCAACGAGTCCGCAGTCAAAGAAATTGGATGGGAGTCGCCAGTCGGGAAAGAACTGGAGATAATGAATAAAGGACCTGTCATCGGTGTGGTGAAAGATTTTCATTTCAGGCCCTTGCATCAGAAAATCGAACCGGCTGCTCTATATATCTATCCCAAATTATTCCAGTACATTTCTGTGCGGATTAGTCCCACCGATGTTTCCCGCTCACTTGATTTTTTAAAAGCGAAGTGGCAGGCACTCGTTCCCGGCCAGATATTTCAGTATTCATTTTTGGATGAAGATTTTGATAAATTATACAGAGCGGAGATGAGATTGAGCCGGATTTTCACTGTGGTGACTTTTCTGGCCATATTCATCGCCTGTCTTGGACTATTCGGCCTGGCTGCTTTTGAAGCTGTACAGCGCACTAAAGAGATGGGAATCCGAAAGGTGCTCGGCGCCTCAACGACAGGAATCGTGATGCTTCTTTCCAAAGAATTTACCAAATGGGTTCTCCTGGCAAACATTGTGGCCTGGCCGGTGGCTTATTATGCGATGAACCGTTGGGTTCAGAATTTTGCCTACCGAATAAGCATTGGACCTTTAGTATTTATACAATCTGCGGTTTTGGCCTTTATAGTCGCGTTGTTGACGGTCATTTACCAGGCCATGAAAGTTTCATTGGCCAATCCTGTGGATACTTTGAGGTATGAATAAAAGTAAACAATAAATTGGAGGAAGAACATGATTAAACTCGTAGACATCACAAAGTATTACTCAACCGGGTACGTAAAGACATTCGCCTTGCGGAATATCGACCTTGAGGTTGAGGAAGGGGAATTCGTGACGATCATGGGGCCTTCTGGGGCTGGAAAATCAACACTCCTGTACATTATGGGGATGCTGGATAATCCTTCGAGTGGGGAATATTATTTTTATGATAGAAAAGTCCATGTATTGACTGAAAAACAGCTCACAGAGCTTCATAAAAATCATATCGGTTTTGTTTTCCAGAGCTACCATCTCATCGATGACCTTACGGTTTATGAGAACCTGGAAACCCCACTCTTGTATAAAAAAGTAAAAGGCTCGGAGAGAAAGGGGAAAGTGGCGGATATGCTGGACAGGTTTCGTATCGTGGCCAAAAAAGACCTCTTTCCCAACCAACTCTCAGGAGGGCAGCAGCAGAAAGTCGCGGTGGCTAGAGCTGTCATCACAGAGCCCAGACTCATTCTTGCGGATGAGCCGACAGGTAACCTGAATACGAAAGAAGGCGAAGAAATTATGGAGCTGTTCAAAGAACTGAATGAACACGGAACCACGATACTTCAAGTCACGCATTCTGAGAAAAACGCCTCGTACAGCCGCAGGATCATTAACCTTCTGGATGGATGGATTGTTGACGAGTGAGTCAAAAAGATAGATTAACCAATGAAATAAGATTTTTTCAATCCCCTCTCAGCTTGAGAATTCAAACCGAAAACTGATGGGAGATACAGCGTGTCAACAGTACTGTAGGGAGGTTCAAAATGCTAACATTAAAAAAAATCACAAGTACTATTTTTATTTTCTTGCTTTCCCTTGCGCTGCATGCGCAGGAGACAAAAAAGTCTTTGTCCCTCGAAGACTGCATACTCAAAGCCATGAGGGACAATCTGAATGTTGCAGTTGAGGTTTTAAGCCCGGAATTGGCTGATACATCCGTCTCTCTTGCAAAAGAAAGATTTCTGCCCAGCCTTTCTTTCGGGTATAACCTCCAAAGCACAAACTCACCCTCTTTTTCTTTTATTGAGGCCGATACAACAATCACCTCTGATTATTATGATTATGCGGCCAGGCTAACGCAGATCATCCCAACAGGAGGAAACTTTTCGATCACTCTCTCTTCTTACAAAAGTGAATCAAACCAGAAATTTCAATCAGTCAATCCCCGGTTTGGAAGCACTCTGAGATTTTCCTTCACTCAGCCGCTTTTAAGGAATTTTGGGTTTAAAATCAATCGCAGTGAAATCATTATCGCCAAGAATGACAGGGAAATGTCCGAAAATCAATTCAAGAGGGTTCTGATGGATACAGTCTATGAAGTGGAGAGCGCGTACTGGAATCTGGTCCACAGTAGAGAAGACCTGGATGTGAAAAAGCAGTCTTTAGAATTGGCCCGTGACCTGTTGAACAAAAATAAGAGAGAAGTGGAAGTCGGCACTCTCGCCCCGATAGAAATTTTAAGCGCTGAGTCTGAAGTCGCCACGCGTGAAGCCGATATCCTTCAGGCAGAAGCCATGGTCAGGAACAATGAGGACCAACTCAAAACAGTCATCAACCTGGCAGATGAGGAACAAGGTGTAGAAATAGAAATACTTCCTGTGGATAAACCCACTTTCACACGTAGGGAGGTGAGTTTTGAAGAGGCACTGGCCGTAGCCTTGCGCAAAAGGCCAGATTTGCAGGCTACCAAAGTGGACATAGAGAGCAAAGAACTCAATTTGAGTTATGCCAAGAATCAGCTTTTACCGGACCTGAGTCTCAACGCAAATTACTGGAGTCCGGGTATATCCGGAACTCAACTCATATATGACCCGAATGATCCCTTCGGCCCTCCGATCATGACCATTCCAGGCGGATCGTCTGCAGCTCTCAAAGATGCGCTTGGTTTGAAATACGAGAACTGGACAGTGAATCTCACGCTCAGTATCCCGTTCAATACTATTCTCAGTCGTGCCCAACAGGCCCAGGCAAGGGTCGATCTCGAACAGACGACATTGAGACTTAAAAGTCAGGAGCAGCAGGTCATACTCGAGGTTAAAAATGCCGTGCGAGCCGTAGAGACGGATTATAAGCGTGTCCAGGCATACAGAGCCGCCCGAGAGCTGGCGGAGAAAAAACTGGAAGCGGAAGAGAAAAAATTGAAAGTCGGTTTGACCACCAACTATGTTGTTCTTCAGTACCAGAGAGATTTAGCTGACACGCGAAGCGCTGAACTCAGAGCCATTATCGACTATAATCTTTCATTAGCACAGCTCGATAGGACTATGGGAACAAGCTTAGAGAAAAAGAACATCAAGCTTTCAATCTACAGGGGAGAGAATAATTAACTCAGCGGATCCAAAACATCCATTTTACTAATATAATCAGAGTGGTATATAATACCGAAAAATCCAAAAAAAGAGGTTGGATATGAAATTAAAAAAGTTCTTTGTCGAGGAAATTCCACGTCGGAAGTTTCTCGAAACAGGCCTCAAAGGAGGGATTGCTCTTGCTGCAGCACCCTCTCTGTTGATGCAGCTATTATCATGTAAAAGCGCCCAGCCTCAGTTGAATTATGACAGAGTCATTGCACGAGCCCTCGAAAAGGGTGGGGATTTTGCGGATGTTTACGTAGAAAACAGGATATCCCGCAGTATACTGATGGAGGAGTCCAAGTTCAAGAGTGCAGTTTTTGGGATAAGCCAGGGCGCTGGAGTAAGAGTCATTTCAGGGGATAAAACCGGGTTTGCCTACACGGATGAAATCACGGATGAGAAGCTGATGAGGGCTGCAGAGATTGCTTCGTTCGTCGCTGCAGAGGGCCAACCAGTTGGCCCAGTCAATGTGAAAAAAGAAAGCCGGGAATCGTACGTGACGGTCAAACTTCCTCTCGAAAAAATTGCAGACAAGAAGAGAATCGATGTGATGAACCGAGCTAACCAGGCTGCTCTGGATTATGACTCGAGAATTCAGATGGCCTCGATCAGCTACTACGATGAAATCCGGGGAAGAACCATTGCTAACAGTGAAGGACTCCTGCTGAGCGATGAGCTGCCTTTGCTGTTCTTCATCGTCCAGACTTTGGGGGTGGGGAACAACACCCGGCACATGGGACGAGAGAGGCTCAGCCGCCACTCCGGCTTTGAAATGTTTGATGATGTGACTCCTGAAGAAGTGGCACGGACATGCGCCCGAGAATCCATTGCAATGCTTGAGGCCAAAGATGCTCCGGCTGGAATAATGGATATCGTTATGCAGAATGGATGGGGTGGCGTGCTCGTTCACGAGGCTGTGGGCCATCCTCTGGAAGGCGACATCATTGCCAGAAAAACCGGAGCGTTCACCGGAAAGCTCGGAAAAAAAGTGGCCAGTGATGTTTTCACAATGGTTGATGACGGAACTCTGCCCAATTTTCGTGGAACGACAAATTTTGACGATGAAGGAACCCAGATGAGGCGGAATGTTTTGATCAAAGACGGTGTTCTTGTTAAGTTCATGACCGATATCCTTTCGGCAAAACAATTGAAGATGGAGCGCACAGGAAACGGGAGACGTGAAAGCTTCCGTTACCTCCCAATACCCCGGATGACGAACACTTTTATCGAAAGGGGAAAGGATAAACCAGGAGATATTCTGGCCTCGACAAAAAGCGGCTTGTACGTGCAGAGCTTGAGCGGAGGAAGCGTCAATCCAGTCACAGGGATGTTCAATTTCACCTGCCGTGAAGCGTACATGATTGAGAACGGGAAGAAAACCTACCCAGTCAAAGGAGCCACTCTAATCGGGAACTGCTTGGATGTCATTTCAAACATAGACGCTGTTGGAGATGACCTTGATTTTGGTCCAGGAATATGCGGAAAAGGTCAAGCTGCAGAAGTGACTGCCGGACAACCCACAGTCAGAATTCGCGGCATAAACGTGGGTGGAAGCAGAGCGAGAAGATGAACGAAACTAATGAAAGGAGATAACCATGGACTATAAAGTATTAGCCGAAGAACTGGTTAATAAGTGTTTGAAAAAGGGTGCCGACCAGGCAGAAGTCTTCATAGAATCAGGTCGTAACCTCAGTATCCGAGTCCGTAATGGAGATATCGAGACCGTACAGGAAGCCGCTACTCATGGAGTTGGGTTTCGAGTCTTCGCCAAAGGGAAAATGGCTTTCTCCAGTTGCAATGATTTCGAGAATAAAGCTTTAGATAATGCCATTGATAGTGCTGTTCGGTTTGCAGCGAATACAACTCCTGATGAGAATAATGTGATTCCTGAAGATAAAGGTGTAACTAAAGTTGAGGGCCTTTTTGATCCCCAGACTAGCCAGGTTCCGATGGAGAAGAAAATCGAACTGGCGAAAAAAGTCGAAAAGTTGGCCATGAAAGACTCCCGAATCACCAAGAGCTCCGGAGCTTCCTTCTCAGAAGGAGAAGGAGAGATCTTTCTTGCCAATTCGAACGGGCTTCTGAAAAGCTTTAAGGAATCGGGCTGTGGGTTTGGAGTCTCAGTCGTTGCGGAAAAAGGTGACCAGAAATCCACTGGTGGAGAGTCATGCTCGAGACGCTTTTTTTCAGACCTCAAGCCTCCAGAGGAGATCGCTGAGAAAGCCGCGAAAGATGCGTATGAGATGCTCGACCCTCAAATGGTCAAAACCCAGAAAGCCTCTGTTATTTTTGACCCGGATGTGGCTCGCGCCATATTAGGGGGGATTCTGGCTGCCGTGAATGGCGAGCGTGTCCTCCAGGGAGCCAGCTTTCTCAGGGACAAGATGGACCAAAAAATTGCTGCGGAATTGGTCACGATCATCGATGATGGAACACGGCCAAAAGGAATGAGCAGTGTCCCCTTTGACGGAGAAGGAGTGCCAACCCAGAAGAGGATCATAGTGGATAAAGGCGTGCTCAAAGGCTTCATGTACAACACTATAGTGGCCAAGCGAGCCGGAGTCAAAAGCACAGGAAATGCTTCCAGAAGAGGTTTTACGAGTTTACCCGGAATAGGTGCGCATAACTTCTTCATGGCCGCAGGGAAGAACTCCCCAGATGAGATCGTTAAGGCCACAATGGTCGGTCTGCTGCTCAAAGGGGTGACAGGCTACGGGATCAATCCTGTGAATGGGAATTTCAGCGGAGGAGCTTCCGGCTTCTGGGTGGAAAACGGAAAGATTGCATTTCCAGTCAAAGGATTGACGGTCGCTGGAAATGCCTTTGAGATGCTGAACGGAATCGATATGGTCGGGAATGACCTCGACCTGAACCGGAGCTTCACTGCACCGACTTTCCGCATCAAATCAATGCAGATCGGAGGAAAGTAGAGTCAGTATATATCCAGCTGGAATCAAACTCAGCCTTTATCAAGCGAAAACGCACAACCAGAATACCTGACTGAGTCAGAAGGGGAGAGGTGCTGGATGGGATGGACTCTTTAAAATCCCTGAAGCCTTTCAGTCAGAGGTTTTCCTCAACGTTTCAATTAAATGTTCCAGCGGTAAGAAACCTTAATCAGAAAGACATTATCTCCAGGGGCAGTGAATAGATCTCCGATATCACGTCTGAAATTAAAATCTCCCGGATTAGAAAAGTCAGCCCGATTTTGAGTCCAGACAAAGTAGAGCCTTGAACCAGGCATGTATTCCCACCTGAGGACGATAGTTCCGCGGAGAGATTTGTAATTAAAATCTGGATTGGTGAATGAAAACTCTGGAGCTGGGCCGGGACCATCAGGATCGACAGTATAATAGTCGTCAATAAAAGAAAGGGTCGAGGATCCTTGACCGTAGATGTTGTAATTAAAGGATTTTGGCTGGGCCAATTCCTTGAATTCGTCATACTGCCCCACAGCCAGGAATGGCTGAAGGTAAAGCTGCAGAGTCAGTTTGGGCGTAAATGTCCAGTTCAGCCGGATCACGCCGGAGAGCATCCGCTGGAAGATTTTACCGAATACATACCTCGTTCCAAAGGTTTCAGTCATCAACGGGTCATCCACTCTTCTTACCCACTGTACCGGGGATTCCTCAACAGAATAATCCGGGCCGAAAGAGAAGCTGATGTTGCTTCTTGGCTTCCAGCGGAGAGATAGATAGCTGCCCCATGAATAGCTGCCCCACCAATCCGGTCTTTTATAGAAATTGGTGCCTCCAGAAATCACAATCGGCTTGCGGCTGTCGGTACTCAAGTTGAGATTGATTTGGTATCCTTCGGGGACGCGGGCGAGAGGACCTCCTCTTGTCAGGGTCTTGCTTACCGATTTGGGATTGAGAGCAACCATTGTGTCAAAGCTCCAGTAGTTCAGGAATTGGCCTTCGGCTATCGCCAGAACTCCTTGCCAGGTCTTGTTGCCTCCGAAATCGTAGGTGCCGAACGGTCCTCCATAGATGATGACATTCCGGAACACCTTCCCTGGGTGGGGCCATCTGTAAGCCAGAATCATATGATAGTTAATAATGTCAGAAGAACCGAACTGGAATCCGATATCATTCGGGTCAAAGCCAGGGGATAAAGCGCCTATGGACACGCCGAAAAGGAATCTCCCTTTTTGCTTGTTTAATGTCAGTCGTCCTCCCCAGCCCATAAGAGAGGTGGCATTGGGGTCGACTTCGATATGAGTGGCATCCGGTCTCTGGTAATAATGGAGTGATGAGTGCTGGAGGCTGAAAATGGCATCTTGGCTCCCTTCTACCCGGGTTCCTCCCAGCCAGCCGGTAATGACCCACTGTTGGTTTTTATCCAGAAATGCCCATCCATCGATGGCCAGACTGAAGGCTCTCTCGTTGAGAATTTCTGCAAGAGTATCCTTCCTTAAATCTCGAATGACCGATGTGGCTAAAAAACCAATACCTCTTTTACCTTCGCTGAACTCTTTCTGACCGCGCAGCACTCCATAATAGGAGAAAGGCTCGACCTCTTCCTGAAATCTATTGCCGCTTGAGTCAATCTCCGCGTATTCCCGGGCAGTCAAAGCGTTGATGAACCCGAAGTTCCACCCTTTTCCCATTTTTCCGCTGAGCTTGAATGCTCCTAAGATCGTCGACCTGTCCGGATAATCCACGTATCCACTCTGAGTCACATAGCCCTGGGGAGCCCTGCCGATCCGGCGGCTGTAAAAGAAGGTCGGACTTGGCCAGTTGATGTTCATATTAAAGGCATCACCGCCCAGACCGAATTCATCGAAAATGTTCATTCCTTCAATAAAAAAGGGTCTTTTTTCGCTGTAGTATGTTTCATAAGCACTGAGGTTGATCACAGCCGGGTCGACCTCGACCTGCCCGAAATCCGGATTGACGGTCGCATCAAGAGTGAGATTGCTCTTTAGACCGATTTTTATGTCGAGCCCGGTGTTGGCCAGGAAGTTTTTTCCAGTTTCGAAAGGATTGCCCGCCTCTGCTGGACTGAATTCACCCTGACTCACTGCGTAGGGGAGAAGCTCGATATGGCGGCCTGGGCGGATATCTCTGATTCCGACAAGTCTGGCAAAACGGGAGACATAAGCGGTATCTTCCTTTGGAACCCATATATATCCAACTTCCTCATTCTTTCGTCGGATGTGTCTCCGAAAATCGACTCCCCAAACGTATTCATTTTTCTTGGGGAATCGAAGCTGGTTGTAAGGAATCTTGATCTCAACAGTCCATCCTTCCTCGTCGAGCATAGTTTTCCAATCCCATACACCATCCCATGTACTATCATCATAAATATCATTGTACAGGGTCCAGTCGACGATGGAGCCCGAAGGATTCACAGCAAACTGGTACCCGGAACGACGGTCATAATACGTGTCGATTGCAAAAATAAACCAGTCAGAATCCACAAAATCATCCCGGCGTCCCAAACGGCATTTTATGAGCTCAGGCTCAGAATCATATAAACGGGCGGCAATATACAGAGCTTTCTCGTCATACGCAATCCAGACTTCGGTTTTTTCAGTGGGCTGTTCCCCGTCGTTTGGGTCGGACATGGTAAAATCACTGTATCCTTCTTTCTTCCAGACACTTTCATTCAATACGCCATCAATGCTGATCGGTCCGTTTGCCCGAACAGCCTGAACGGTCTTTTGTGGTTCGGGCTCAGGGCCTTTTTTCACGGCGTCTGTGGCCCATAGCATGAGAGGAACAAGAAGTACGACAACGAATGATGCCTTTTTTCTCATCAGAATTCTCCCTCAGAATGGTTGTTTGTTTTATCTGCTTTGCCTTCATACAGATTTTTGCGGCATATATCTTGAAGATAAGGGTGGCGATAGGACGAGGCAATAGAGCAAAAGTTTCGTGTTGAAAAATAGACCTTTATTCTTATCATTTAATAAATAATACGTATTTCCAGACTAGAAAGATTACTTTTTAGGCAAAATTCTAAAAAACTATAAAACTCTAAGAAAAATAGGCTTTATATAGCCAGTGATAAGGATAATAGATTAATAAAACTCAAAAAGAGATTGAAAAGATGCCCTGGCGATGAAAAGGATCCGATTATTCAGGTCAAGAAGACAGAAAAATAGAGGCGGAGAAATGGGATTGCAAGTTTTTTCCAGGGATAAAGGGATAATTAGATTAAATTCGCTAGTCCGCTCTTCCCCAGATAAAAAAATCTTTTATTTTCTGAAACGAAAGCCAGCTTATTTCAATGTCACGGACTTGGTGTAGTATCCACCTTTCAGAGAGTCATAGATGAGTTTTATGTTCCCTTTTCCTTCAACCAGAAAGCGGTATTCAACTCTGCCAAAACTGGGTACGCCAGATTCCACCCAGATATAGTTGTCCCTGGTTTTTATCTTGTTCGTGATTCCGCGGTATTTATCAAACAGACGGCCGGCTGCAACGAGTTTGATGCTTTGCCCTTCGATTTTTAACCGGTCAGCCCGGTGGAGCTTTTTCTGGACGGCTTGAGCAGACATGGTCGGAGTGACTCGGGTGTTTTTCACAGACACATCGATCTGAAAGAGTTCCTTTTCCAGCTTTTTGACTTTCACTCCGTCGAATTCGAGTCTCGGCATCTGGTCAGCATGGTAGAAACAGAAAGCGGCGTTCCGGTGGCATGTGTCCGCCAGCTGGAAGAGAGGAGGAACCCGGCTGCCGTATATTTTTGTGCCTCCAATCTCCACATCTCCGTAAAGTGGATGTTTGTACGGTTTCCAATCGGCAAAGTGTTCTCCGAGGAGGACCAGGTCATGGTACTTCATCTCAGCAAGACTCTCGGCCAAATTGCGTATCCTCTGGACTTCTTCATCCACTTCACCATCTTCAGCCTCTTCTCCTCCTACTGGGATAGAAAATGTGGGAGACATATCCAGCTCATTGCTGAAAGTGTATGCGCCAAGGACGCTGTAGAGAAAATCGATACTCCCTCCAAAGACAGTGTACAGGTCTGTGTATACAATGAGGTATCTGTACCCGGGGATGATCTTTTCGCCTGTTTTTCCGATGTAGTCATAGATTCTGCGGTCACCCATCGGGTATTCTCCCATGTTCTTGGCTCCAGGACCCCTGAGAATCATCCCGCCTGAGTTGTGAAAAGCTTGACCTCCCATGATGTTGGGATGGGCAAGAAGGAAATCACGCGTGGCTTCAGTCTCAGGATAGCAGAAAGGATAGGGACCGGCTCCATACTGGACATAATGAGGCTGCCAGTTGAATCCATAGTTGCGGTTCATGTCATAACCACCCAGCTCGTCTTCGTTAATGCGGCCGTCCCCGTCATTGTCGATGCCTTCCATTCCCAAAAGAGAATATTCTCCTTTTTCTCCGGGTCTGACAGGGATCAAAATGCGGGGATCATCCGGATGAGCTTTATATCTTCCATTCGGGTCTTTCTTCCTCATGGTTGTGATGAATCCGTCCCCATCCAGATCTTCAGCGCCGTCTTCATCCGCGACGCCATCGCGGTCATCATCCAGAGGGATGAGTCCTGTCCTGTAAGCTTCTCTCTTGTCGATAAAATAATCCCGGCTGTCCGGATTCATCGTGGGGATGAAGTAGAAAGCCCTTTCATCCAGGAGACGCGTGGCCAGCTCTGTTTTGCCGTAGTTGTTCAGCAGATACCATATGGCATACAGTGCGACTTCTGTCCCTTGGATCTCGTTCCCGTGGATGTTGGCGTCGATGTAGAAACCGGACTTGTGTTCTGCAGGACCGGTTTTAGGATTATTAAGGATAACAGCCCAGATATCCTTTCCCTGGTAAGTCTTTCCGAGGGAGAACATTTTCACTAACTGAGGATTCGCTTTTTGCAGTGCTTTTAGGGCTGCGGAGAGCTCTTCATTATTGTAGAAGTGGTCGAAAGAGAGTTTTACCTCAGCTGCAGATAAGGTTATGGATGACAGTAAAGTCAGACTGAGGACAACTCCCAAGAAAGTCTTCACAATTTTAATTCTTCTCATTTTTTCCTCCGTCTATTGAAGGACGACGGTTGTCGTCACAGGATCAAGGTTTGGAGCTCCGGCGGTAATAGCGACTTTAGACCCTTTTTTCCCTTTGATTGTCCATTCGGCTTTTTGGGTTCCTCCACTGCCGCCGATAAAAGGGATATTCACGACTGAACGTCCGGCAAATAGAGATTGTCCCTGTGACAGTTTAAGTTCAGTCCTGATCGGCCAAGAAGCCGTGGCGCGTCTTCCCTGAGCTGTAGAGGTGGGAAACCATCCGGTATTCGTGAAGTAGACAGTCACCTGATAGACTCCATCTCCGAGAGTCTTCACCTCTGTTTCTTTGATCTCGAGCTGAGGCAATCGGTTCATGAAGTCAATATAGTAATTCGTATGAAAATCAATCGTCTTTTTTATATCCGAAAGAGGCGGATTGATTTTCAGATAGGGGACAAATCCTCCAATTTCCACCTCGCCCAGAGTTGGATGACTGTAAGGTGCCCAGTCCACGAATCCTTTTCCACCGAGAGCTGTCTCTGACCATTTGAGGATGTACGAGTCGGGATGTTCTCCCTCTTTGGTAGATGGTCTTTTGGGCATCCGTTCCATCATCTTGACCATCTGTTCCGGGGTGACTTTACCTGCCTTGACCATATCTTTCACCATCGAGGCTTTGAAGTTCGCAGGAGCCCCTTGCTCTTTGAGAAAGTCTTCGATGACTTTATCGTCGAGGGCCAGGAAATCATCGGGTGACATGGTTTTCAGTTTCTCCATTGTCAATGCATCCTTTTCTTTTTCATCCGGTTCTTTCTTGGGTTCAGGGACGGCCCATAGATCGGCTGAAAAGACGGGAACCCCGTACTGGAAATAGCAGTAAGCGACAAAAGAACCTTTTCTGACTCCTTTGGCCCTGTTTTCAGGATAATCGAGCTCTGCTTTTTTCAGCGCATCTTTATAGTCTTTCTGGACTTCCAGGATAAAGGGCATATCCTCTCCGTCAATACTCATGGCCGCGCCCAAGCCGAGAAATGAGGCGACCATGCTTTCAGTGACTTCCTGACCTCCGGTGAGGCCACTGGCATTAATGATATCGACAATCTCCTTCAAGGTGTATTCTTCATCGGGATCTAATCCCAGGAAAGAAGCAAAACGGGCTGGGACTTTCACTTTATCAGCCGCGGCTCTGGCCTGGCCCGTCTGCTGGAGATTCAGGAAAGTGTTCTCAGTTGAAAAATTCAAGACCATGGCAATGTTTTTATGCGATTCGAGGAATTGAAGGATGGCGATTGTCTCCTTTTGGGACGCCGGCCAGAGGCCTGCCGGTTTAACGAAGTATTCGAAGTCGTGGGGGAAGTTCCGGTTGAGCTCGACACCACCCGGCGGGTCTTCGTTGTAAAGCCCGTCTCCGTCATTATCCAATCCTTCGGTATAGATCTTATAAACGCCCTGTTCACTTTTTTTGGGATCAGCCTTGCGCATCAGTTTTTTGTCGCTCGGGTCCGGGATCATCGTGCCTTCGGGATCTTTGACGCGTATCTGGGTGATGAGTCCGTCTTTATTGAGGTCATCAGGTCCATCTTCATCGACCAGATCATCTAAATCGTCATCCATTGGATATCGATTTCGAAGACGTTCGTAGCGAGTTTTCGAAAAATAGGCTTGAGCCACATCCGGATTGAGAAGCGGAGCCACGTAAACAGTCCTTTTCTCAAGAAAAGAAGTGACTTTTTTGTCCGAGCCATGTTTGGTCAAGAGTTTTTCTGCCAGCATGAGAGCGGCTTCTGTGCCCACAAGATGATAGCCTTCCACATTGGCCGAGACAAACACAGCCGGTCTGGAATCAGGATCAAGGCTACCCTTCCCCTGAGCGGCAATCCTCAACACAAACATATCGCTTTTCCCTGAACTTTTCCCGATGTTCACGAGCTTGGTGAGTTGCGGATATTTAGAAGTCCAGGATTTGAGCAGTGAAACGACATCATTCGGCTGGTGATAGTTACCATAAGTCAGTTCTCCGGGGGCTGCAGCCAGAACAAGAGCCAAGCTCAGGAAAAGGCATGAGCAGTAAAGCAGACGACGAGACATATTTACCTCCTTTGAATGGAAAATTTGAAAAAAACAGACATTGGTATGAATGAGGGCAGGCCTTATTTGGCTATCAAGATTCAATGCTTATTTCCTGTTTCCTGACATCGATCCTAATAAGGTCTGATCCCAATTATTCCTTAATTACGTATTACGAGAAATGCAAAAAAAAGTTATCACGTCACTGATTATTAGTAAAGAAAAACTTCCTTTGAATCCATCGTATTCGCATTATAAACACAGATACTCCGATGTTTGGTCCCGCTACTGGATTCCTCTTTCTGAAATATAAACGAAAATAATTATAAAAAGTTCACCTTTTCCTTTTTTTGTTTGTTTTTCCAATCCTATTGTATAAAATAAAGAACGTTTTAAAAATCAGGAATAATTACTTGAAAAGCAAGAGAGAGGAGGACTTATGAAAAAAGTAAAATTATTATTCATCGGAATGACTGCTCTTGCCTTGGTATGCTTCTCGCTGACAGTATACGGCCAGAGTGCTGACGAAATCGGAAAATTGTTTGAAAAACTCGACTGGAGATGTATCGGACCTGCGGTTATGGGAGGCCGTACTGTGGATATCGATGTCGTGGAAAAGACACCTTGGATAATCTACGCAGCAATTGGTCCGAGTGGTGTCTGGAGATCAGAGAACAACGGAATCACTTGGGCACCTGTCTTTCATGAAGAAACAACCGTCTCAGTCGGCGATATAGCCATCGCTCAATCCCAGCCGAGTATCATATGGGTGGGCACGGGTGAAGCCACGTGCAGAAACAGCGTCACTATAGGTGATGGCGTTTATAAATCCATTGACGGCGGAAAGACCTGGCAAAATAAGGGCCTCGTAGAAACCCGGCACATCAGCCGAATAGTCATTGATCCCCAAAATCCGGCAGCAGTGTACGTGGCAGCGATGGGCCATCTCTGGGGTGCGAACGAGGAACGTGGTATCTATAAGACGACAGATGGAGGCGATTCATGGGAAAAAATCCTGTACGTGAATGAAGACACTGGTTTCGCAGATTTAGCCATCGATCCCTCTGATAGTCAAATTCTGTATGCGGCGGCGTATGAGCACCGACGCTTTCCGTATTATTTTTATAGTGGAGGCCCAGGAAGCGGTCTTTATAAGACGACAGACGGGGGAAAAACTTGGAAGAAACTGACCAAAGACCTGCCAGAGGGAGTCATGGGACGTATAGGAATAGACGTTTCGCGAAGCCAACCCAACGTTGTTTACGCTCTTATCGAGCATAAAGAAGGGGGAATCTGGCGCTCTGAGGATAAAGGTGAAACCTGGACAAGGACATGCGACAAGAAAACCTATGACCGAGTCAATTTCAGGCCATTCTACTACAGCCAGATTCGCGTTGACCCCAGTGATGACAAGGTTATCTATGTTTTTTCAGGAGGAAGTTTTGTTTCAAAAGATATGGGTAAGAAATTCAGCATTATATCCAGGGGGACACATCCTGACCACCATGCTCTTTGGATAGACCCTTCCAATCCTCTCCACCTCATTGATGGGAATGACGGAGGTATTGACATCTCCTATGATGGCGGACAAAACTGGCATGCCATCCAGCATATGGCTTTAGCCGAGGTCTACCAGGTTGGGTTCGATATGAGAAACCCATATTATGTCTACTGCGGGTTGCAGGATAACGGGAGCTGGGGAGGTCCCAACTCCTCTTTGGATTCTGCCGGCATCACCAACGATGACTGGTATTCGATAGGGGGCGGAGATGGATTTTATGCCCAAGTCGATCCCACTGACCCGAATACGATCTACAGAAATTACCAAATGAACGGATTATCCCGTTATGATATGAGAATCGGAAAGGGCAAGACTATCAGACCACAAGCATCACAAAAAGAGCCTCCGTACCGCTTCAACTGGAATTCTCCCATCCTTATATCCCCTCATGATCCCAAAACTGTTTATACAGGAGGAAACTTCCTGTTCAAAACCAGAAATGGAGGACAATCCTGGGAGGTTATCAGTCCTGACCTTTCGACCAACGATCCGGAAAAACAGAAAGATTCAGGAGGCCCGATTACGCTCGATAATACCGGAGCTGAAATTCACTGCACGATAATCACAATCTCTGAATCACCGGTTGTTGCTGGTATCATATGGTGTGGCACTGATGATGGAAACGTGCAGGTGACGCGTAATGGCGGAAGAACCTGGAAAAATGTTGTGGAAAATATACCTGACCTTCCTTCCAGTACATGGTGTTCTCGAATCGAAGCCTCTCATTTTGACACGGGAACAGCCTATGTCGCCTTTGATGGCCACAGGGCGGATGATTATGAGACCTATGTCTACAAAACCTCAGATTATGGAGAGACCTGGAAGTCCATAAAAGGCAACCTGCCCTTCGGTTGGGTGCATGTCATTCGGGAAGACTTGAAAAACAAGAACCTCCTTTATGTGGGGACAGAGTTTGGAGTGTATGCTTCTCTTGATGGAGGCGAGAGCTGGTTTTCACTCATTAACAATTTACCGACAGTCGCCGTGCGGGACATCGCTGTTCATACAAGAGAAAATGATTTGATAATCGGGACGCATGGAAGGGGAATATGGATTATTGATGATATTTCTCCTTTGCAGGAGATGGCCCAGGAGGTCTTTGCTTCAGGCCATCATCTGTTTAGCATCCGGCCCACCACTCAATTTCTCCGGTCAGCCAGAGGCGAATCTTACTCCAGCAAGGTTTATGCGGCTAAGAATCCCTCCTATGGCATGGTATTAAACGCCTATTTCAAGACGAAGCCTGAAGAAAAGCCAAAAATCTTCATAAAGGATAAGAGGGGCGAAACAATATTCAAACTCGAACTGCCGATAAAGGAAGGCCTTCAAAGAAAGACATGGAATTTGCAGTATATTCCCAAAACAAAAGAGGGAAAGACGATAGCTCCTTCTGGCATGGGATTTATCGCAGCGCCTTTTGTTCCCCCAGGAGAATACACTGTGGAAATGGTTATAGGAGAGCAGAAGGTTGAGAAAAAAGGATTGGTCTATCCTGACCCGCGTTTTTGGATGGTTGAAAAGGACAGAGTTGCGCAAAATGAAAGCATGGTTGAGGTCATGGTTCTTTCAAAAAAGATGAATCTATCCATTACAGCGGTAAGAAATATCAGGAGAAATCTTGATAAACTGAATAAGACTCTGAGTGAGATGAGCGAAGTCAAAGAAGCTGTCCAAAGAGCTGTTGAAAAGTTTGAGCAGAAATTTTCCGATCAGGAAGAAAAAATAGTGCCCACAGAAATGTTTTACAGAGGATCGATGGAAATGGCTCTCCGAGGAGGTCATCTGAATGTGCTGATTTTGTTTCTAGGGATGTCGGTTTCAGAATATCCATCCGCACCGACTGAAACAGATTTGGCCCAGCTCAAAGAATTAACTGAAGAAGTGAATGTCCTTGTTGATGAGTTCAATGAATTCATCAGGACTGATATCCCAAAGCTTAATGAGACTCTGGAGAAGAACGGCATAAGTCCCATAAAGTCGCCCAAAGAAGCTAAGATTGAGTAAACGCTCAAGGTCAATGGAGGGGAACATGCGTGGACTAAAGGATAAGCGTATTCTCATAACAGGCGGCGCAAAAGGAATCGGTGCGGCAACGGCCGCTCGTTTCCTGGAAGAAGATGCACGGGTGGTCGTATTGGATTCGGATAAGGAGGGTCTCCGTCGTATCCAGAGTCAAATGCCTTTACTTTCTGGAACAATTTGCTGTGATGTTTCGGATGCCCCGGCCGTCGCTAAGGCTTTTGAGGAGTTGGATGGTTTGTTGGAAGGATTGGATGTCTTGATTAACAACGCGGGCATCAGCCAGAGAAAATCTTTTCTGGAAATATCTCCAGAGGATTGGAATCAAGTGCTGGAGGTGAACCTCAACGGAGTCTTTTTCGTTGCCCAACAAGCAGCACGAAGGATGCTTGAAAAAGGAAGCGGTGTTATCCTGAATATGGGCTCCACCAACGCCCTTATGGGTTATGCCCATTATGCATCTTACAACGTCTCAAAAGCCGGTGTCGTCGAGCTGACCCGCTCGATGGCACTGGAGTTAGCTCCAACAATCCGGGTCAACGCCATTTGCCCGGGCTTCATCCTGACACCGATGCAGAAAGCTGAATACACACCTGAGATGCTCCGTGCTTTTGAGAATAAAGTTCCCCTCGGAAGGCTGGGCAAACCGGAAGAAGTGGCGGCCCTTTTTGCTTTTCTTGCCTCGGACGAGGCTGAATTCATAACCGGTCAGTGCTTTGTCATTGACGGGGGGGAGATTGCCGGCGGCCTCGCCAGCCAGAAATAATAAAAAGGGGACAGGCCCCTTTTTTCAGGGGCTGTCCCTTTCAGTCCTTTTAATGAGTAAGCTAGGGACTGTCCTTCTTCTCCAAAAAAAGCAACCAATCGATTTTTACTTGTGTCATTGCGAGCGAAGCGTGGCAATCCCATAGAGTGAAATGAAGTCATAATTGAAATAAAGTCTCTTTTTATGAGATTGCCACGTCACTTCGTTCCTCGCAATGACACAAGAAGTCGAAGACAGCCCTCAATTTTGTAATTCACGTCAATGAGCTCTTTATTCAATAATGTCGAATGTTGAGATGCGACCCCTCGTACAAGAAATTGTTATGATTTTACTTCTGGCAGGCTTGAAATTCCGTTATCACGCGCGTCGGCAAGCATGATTTTCCGGAGCTCCTGGACGATATTTTCATCCAGGGGTGTATGGGGATTCTCCTTGAGAAGCCGATCCACTTCTTCGGAAGCTCTGTCTGCAGCAGATTTTCTTCCAAGAGAAACCCAGTAATCATAGGTGTCCCTGTCAGTGATTTTCGGGAAAGTGTGCTCCTGCCGGTACCACTGTCGTGTATGAGGCATCGAGAGAAACTGAGTTTCCGCGGTGAAGCCTTCAAACAGATTTTTGGCTATGGGATCATCCCGCTGGGAGATGCCTTCAATCAGCCTGAAAGCCATGCCGCAGATCTCATTGTCCACGACCAGTTTTTCCAGACTCTGGCAGCTTTCAAAGTTCATCATTCCTGGCCCAGAGATGACGTTGACTCCAGATAAGGCAGCCAGGACAGCCCCGATTCCGGTCTCGAAGCCTGACTGGGAGTCGTTGATCTTTGAGTCACTCAAGCCCATGTAGGCATGAGTCGGAAGATTCAAGAATTTTCCGATCTGAGTGTAGGCAGAATCGATCATCATCGTTTCGATGGCTCCCATGGGAGTGGTGCCTTTCCTCATATCAAAGCTTGAAGGTGAGCCCCCAAAAATCACAGGAGATTCCTTTTTGGCCAACTGGCAGATCACCAGCCCGGAGAGATTCTCTGCCACATGCTGAACAAGAGTCCCCGCTATAGTCACCGGAGAAGTGGCGCCAGTCAACCCCATGGAGATAAGTTCGGAAGGGATACCGGCCCGCGCACTATCAATCAGGCTTTGGGTGGTGAGATTGCTCCATTTTAGAGGAGGGGAGGGGCAGGCATCGAAAATTGCCAGGGGTTTTTCCCTCAGATTTTGCTCACTCCCTCTGATCGCCACGAGCATATCATGCATGGGCTTGAATCCTTCGACACGGAACGTTCCTGTGACCACTGGTTTGGCGCAATACTGAAGGCACAGGAACAGTCTGTAGCTGTCTGAAATCAGATCCGGAACATCGCTGCTCACGATTCCTGTGCTCTGGAAGTGAATATGCTCTAAACAATCCGTGAGGCGGCAGAATTTGACCAGGTCTTCACTCACTGCCTCGCGTTCTTCTTGGGTTTCATGGTCAAGGATTGTGATGGCCGAAGATCCGGGATCAAAATGAACGTGATTCTCTCCCACTATGAATTCTTTTTCGCCCGTTCTGTCGAAGAGTTTGATTATCGAAGGAGTCGAAGAAAGGGAATCTTCTATTAGCCTGGTTGTGATGTAAACCCTTTGAGCGGCATCATCGACTTTCATCCCGGCTTCTTTCAAAAGCGTCAATGCATCCTGGTTTTCGACAAAGACACCCTGTTTCTCCAATAGCTCATAAGCTTCATCCAGGATTTTCTGGATGAGTGCTTTGCTTAAAAATTCCAGCTTAGGCCTGATTGTTTCTATCATTGGACTTTCCTTAATTATTATTTTTTCTCGTTGTGAGTTTTTTGTTCTTGTAGAAATTGATTCGGAAGGAAACAGACTTCCGGGGAAGCATCATGCAAGACTCAGTGAGGCTGACGCCAATGTCCTTTCCGGGTAAGACATGAAAAATGTACTTCTGTTCCTTGACATCCCATTTTCCGTAGCCGGGGCTGTATCTTTTGCTCGGCCACAGGCTCATTTCTTTGGCTATATCTGCCAATCTCCGGTCAGACTGGATAGCGACTTCCTCAGCCGCTTCTGACCCTAATGAATCCAGGATCAGAGCCCGGACCATTTCATTTTTTCCCATGAGCTGGCTGATTTCATTCTCGAGCTCAGGGCCGATCGTGCAAAGACAGAGCGCGACTTTTTCCGCGTCCTTAAATACGGGATGCTTGTTCGTTTCATCGTAATCCAGGATTGTATAGATGGATGCCGGATGAAGCAGATACTCCAGTTTCTTTTTTTCTTCGGTGATCAGCTTTTTTATCGGTTCTTTTATTTCATGGGATTTCTTTTTATATCCGATAAGCCTGAGGATTCTTTGTTCATCGAATTCTATCTTGAGATTTTCGATTCTTTTGACGCGTGATGACATAACCAGCCTTTATTCCTCAATGATTTTTTGAGCGACTTTTACAGCCACCATAGCATTTTCACCGTAGCCATCCGCTCCGATATTATCAGCCCATTTCTGATTGACTGGCGCTCCTCCCACAAGGATCTTAATCCGGTCTGAAAGGCTTTTTTCCTTCATGATTTCGACGACTCTTTTCTGTCCGAGCATAGTCGTTGTCAAAAGAGCAGAGAGACAGATGAAATTCGCATCCACTTCTTCTGCTTTTTCGATGAATCGCTCTAGTTTTACGTCTGCACCAAGGTCATGCACCTCAAAACCATTGGCAGAAAGCATCGAGGAGACGAGATTCTTGCCTATATCGTGTATATCTCCTTCCACAGTTCCAATAACCACTTTCCCTTTGGATTGGGTTTGAATCTGAGCTTTTTCCATTTCAGGCTGGAGTATGTTCATGGCTGACTTCATACACTCGGCGCTGGTTATGAGTTCAGGTAGAAAATATTCTCCCCTCTCCCATAAATCTCCAACCTTCTGGATCCCGGGCACATAGCCTTTTTCAATGACCTCAATGAGATCCATCTTCTTTTCGAGGGCTTCTTTGGCAAGCGCCTCGGCCTCATCTTTATTGCCTTCGATTATGGCCTTTCCCATCCTTGCCAGTATTTCTTCTTTGCTCATATTCTCTCCTGATTAAAAGGAATGTGATTCAAAAGAATGTCTGTATTCTGCATCTAGTCCTGAGTCCAAATAATTAATTTAGTTTTAAAATGAATTCAAATGATAATATTTATTGGGCAATGTTTCAAGACTAAATCTCCCTGAGGAAATCGAGCGCTTTAGATTGACTTTTAATCTTGACAAAGCGACTGACTTAAATAATTCTAATTGAGATGGAGCTCTTGATTGACAATCCAATGGCGCAATTCTATGAATTTCAGGGGGAAAAGTGCTGAATTCAACTGTATTCATTTTCACTGTCGTCTCTGTTTTTCTGGCTGTATCTGTCGAGTCGCTGGTTTTTATCCTGCAGTTAAAAGGACAAAAATTGACCAAGTGGTTCGGTAAAAATGCGTTCAGAATCCATGTGGTCATCACAGGATTTCTCTGGATATTGTCATTCAGCCTCATCATCCTCCTCCAGTTCGAGAAGCATCCTCTTTTTCACGAAAGCCAAATTTTGAAATATTTGGGATTGGTTTTAT
>JGI24422J19971_10000421_pt1 | contig 23558 bp, 21 predicted proteins | sample DeeMarSWOR152_54_FD_19971 | JGI IMG/M metagenome (IMG submission 19971) | reverse complement strand
GTCTTTAACAAATGAGTTTACAACTGCACCAAAGGCGATACCGATGATTATGCCCACAGCCATGTCAATCACGTTGCCTCTCGTTATGAATGCCTTGAAGTCTTGTAGCATACTTATTTCCTCCTAGCTGCTTTCTTTATCATCCATCTTATAATGTCCTTTCTACATTATCAATACCTCTCTCCTACATAGTTTTTTCGGAGATACTATACCTATTCCATTGTTCCGTTGGCATCTTCTGGGCCCCTATGAATTCTATGCAGACTTATCGAAGATTTTGTAAAGTATAAAAGAATGAAATTAATTTCTTGTGTTAGTACGGAATAGCACTACACTATTATAGCCTGTTTAGAGGGCTTTGAACCCACGCCACCGGTTCCTAAATTCGACGCATTACATCTCAAATAATAGTTATACGTACAAAGTTGAACTTTCGTATCCATTGCCTAAAACTGGTTTTGTACGTAAAATATCAACTGATACCAACCCGTTTCGCTATGTGTATTAGCAAAATTATAGCATCGGTTTACAGGTGGGAACGGCAACAAATAGGATTGACACCCGGGATTATAAGTATTAACTTGAAACGTGGCGTGGTTACTGAATATGTCAGGAGATTGAAATGAACTGGTTTGAGAGGCATTTAAACTGGACCATCATATTGGGTTTTTGGGCTCAATGTCTAATTATCATAATGATCGGCTCTCTTATTCATGGGGAACAACCTGTATATACCTCCATTAGCGAAATAGTCGTGGAATATATGCTTGGTATCTGGGCTTTAGGCATATTCATTCCAGTATTAATAGCTGCCCCATTAGCTGCCATGGAATTTGCTTATTATATGGTCTATTTCTTAGCACCTATAGCATTGTTCCTTTTTATATGTGGCTGGGTACTCAGTCAAAAGAAAAGGAGATTGTGGTGGCTACTACTACCCTGTTTCATCCCTTTGAGTTGGCTAGTTTTCCTGTTCCTTAAAAATCGAAGAGGGATATTACTGAGATGAGACCTGACATTATCTTTTGCTTATTATGCAAGGGATGCATTCCTCTGTTTTTCATACGAAGTCTTTCTGCCCAGAAAAACCAGGATATATTAATCTCTACATGCTGCCTAGGATTATCGCTAGGCAAATGAGGGACCCCATGCCCATCATGCACACGAGGGTCAGAATATAGGCCAGCCTGGGACTGGGGCGGGTAGCGAAGAGCCAAGCGCACACCAAACCCACGGCGATAAAAGCCAAATCAAGGTATAGATAGATTGAGCTAAATTCACCTGTAAAGTACACAGCCAGGCTTAGAATATATGCTATAAGTAAGCAGAAAGCTGTGAACTGTGCAGTACGCCTAACTCCGTAACGCTTCGGCAGAGTCTGAACGCGAGTGACTTTATCCTGTGGGAAATCGCGGATGTCGATCATCCCTCGCCCGCCAAACATGGCGAAAAAGAACATACCAGCCAAAAGCCACAATCCTGGGCTCAGACGGCCGCTCGCGCCCCCCATAAGCGCATAGAGGCCTTGCAACAAGCCAAGAGTAAGTGCACGAGTTAGAGGGCGCTCAAAAAAATGTAGTGCCAAGCCTACGATGATGACTAGAATGATGCTCCATGGCAGCAGGGCCCAGGGGGCAACCAGAAGTGTTGTAGCGAAGCTAATGGCGATGAAAGTAATTGAGAAAATTAGCCCTATTGATGGAGATAGGGAGCCATCCGTCAGTGGATTATGGCGCATCTCTGCCCGAGGTCCTTCGGCATCCAAGTCACGATCAGCGTAGAAGTCCAAAGAGAAGCCGCCTACAGCCAAACACCAACCTGCCAGGGTCATCCGTATTGCGTTTGAAACTCCAGCGTCGGCAGTGAAGGCTGCCGCACCTGTAATCATGGCCACCATCACGGTGCGATTAAGACGTAGTAGCCAAAAGAAGGCCAAAGGTGTAGAAAAACGCGCTTTAAGTTCGGTCACGTCGTTTTTCACAATGCAATGCCCAAGTTCTGCTAAGTATAACAGCCTCTTAAGTGAGTATAAACAGGGATAATTTTCAAGTGTTTCTCTCAGCTTTCAGGGTATGAGATTGCATAAAACGATATCTTGTTGGATAAATTTCTACTATAATGGTAAATCACGTTCTGCAAATTGGTTACTCAACAGTAATGATGTCCTAACCTTGGTTCAGGTCCTTGAGCAGGGCCTCGATTCTGTCCCGGGCCCAGCCCATATACAACGCCACCTGTTCCACGGTCATGTGCGTAGCCATCACCAGCTGTGATGCGTCCACCGGCATTTCGGCGTGCCTGTTAATGACCTCCTTGGCATCAAAGCGTGATTTGAGGATATCGGCAATTGACGATTGGGAGGTTAGTGCTATCTTCTGCCTTCTGTCTATATCTCCAACCATCATGCGTGATTTCGCTTTTACTGCCTCAACAACTTCCTCAGCCATAGCATCTATCGACTTCATTCCATCGAGCACCAAGTCACAGTTCTTTAAAGCCTGATTGTGCCAGCTGACATATTCATCTCTCCTGTTGAGGAGGTAAAAAAACATCTCTGTGACTATGAAGTTCATGAAGTTATCATAATTGAACTCTCCTCTCTCTTTGAGAGCGTTCGCATATGAGGGGAACTCACGGAACCATTTCCGTCCCAGCGCTATCTCAAACGGAACGTTGATGTAGACAGCCAGATCAATCAGTCCACTCACTTCTTTTCGTGCCCTGGCAAAAGGTTCTTCTACTACAATGAAAGTGGCTGGCTTCACTACTGTTCTGCGTTCTCGCCCTTCCCTAATCATGGGTGGAGTGACCGATTTTCCGGACTTCAGTAAATGCAGGTCTTTAGTGAATTGGGGTGTCCTGATAAGGTTCAGGTCCAGACCTTCTTTGAGCCATTTGTAGCCGTCAGATGGTGTTTCATGGGGATAGTCGTCATAATAAAAAGTCACCGCATCCCCTAGCATTTCGGCTACTCTCTCTACTACCACAGTTTTCCCTGATCCCGATATACCTCCTATCGCAACCACATAAGCACTCCGCTTCCCTTTTACCTTCTGTACGTTTTTTTTCTTTACTTGGTCAATACTGCCCATCTAAATATCCCTCTTGGTCTGATTTGCTGATAATGGTTATATAATGTTCGTGGTATTGCTCTTTGTCATTTGCTTTCGCTCTTGGTGCTGTGTGGCTGTCAATAATTGCATTACAGCATAGTAATGCCCAATTTAGCCAGTAGACATGGCTTTGTCAAGACATCTGAATGCAATATACAATACGATAGAATGTTCACTTCCCAAGATTATCGCCACTGGATAACTATGGATTCCCTTTGGAACAGACGGACCGCGACCCGCAGCGAGATGAAATCAGCGATGCCAATCACCAGCGCTAACACAAGAATTAACGAAGGAGTGAACCACAAAATTCCGGCGATCTGAATGCCAATAAGAGCCAGCACGGGTAAGATGATAATCACAGCTGTGTTCTGTGCGCTCCTTGCGTCTTTTGCCCGTGAAGAGCCAGTAACCCCCAGCATGAAGCTCAGAATCGCCACCGCAGGGGTAAGTAGGAATAAGGTAAGAAACCATCCGGCCGTGACCACGAATCCGCTGAGGTCTCCCCAGCCCAACCCCGATATTACCAGCAAGAAAACCCCTGCCGAGAGCCAGGTTATCACTAGTGCCGGTATCGCTCCAGCCAGTGCCTTACCTAACAAGAGCTCCCAAGTCTTAACCGGTGTTGCCAGGAGAGCTTCAAGACTGCCAGAGAGCTTTTCGTCTACAATGCTGAAGGTCGCCACACTGATTGCGACCATGGTCGGGATGAGAAGCAAGAAGAAGTTGAATTGACTGAGCAGAAGCACAAGAAGTTGCTCCTCGCTTGGTAGTTGAGTTAACCCGGGTATTGCCTCAATAAGTTTTTGCAGTGCAGTTTGGAACACCGGAGTGGTCAGCATGACCTCACCACCGAACCTTAAGGCCAACCAGATGTAAAGTATCCCCTGCCCCACAATTAACAACGGAAGCAGCGTGACGATAAGAACGCTGTTGAGGTCGGTAAACAGTAGTGCCCACTCTTTCAACAGAACATTCTGAATGTGCCTACGACTCATTTCCACTCTCCTCACGCAGCAGTCTGAAGTAAATTTCCTCAAGTGGGTACTGTTTTTCAGAGACAGCAATCACCCTGCCTCCTGCTTCCACAATTGCCTGTACCAGCTCAGGGCGGTTACGCTCCGAGTCGGTTAGTTCTAAGATAAGCTGACTTCCTTCCTCGTGGACTTCTTGGACAAATGGAAGCTTTCTTACTGTTTGTACTACCTGTGTATCTGGCACCTCCAGTTGAACTATCAGTTGGCGGCGGAAGAAGCGCCGGCGCAGGTTCTCTGGGGTATCTAGAGCCAAGAGCCTAGTATGAATCACGGCAATGCGGTTGCAGAGCATTTCCGCCTCATTGAGATTATGAGTGGAAAGGAAGATGGTATGTCCTTCCTTCCCAAGCCTGTTTATCATTTCACGCACTTCTGCGGCCGCCTCGGGGTCCAGCCCGGCAGTCGGCTCATCAAGGAACAGGACCTTTGGCTCGTGGACTAGAGCCCGCACCAGCGCCAGCCTGTGCTTCATACCCTTGGAGAACGTGCCTACCCTGTCATTACAACGCTCCCAAAGCCCTATAAGTTTGAGGTATTTTTCCACTTGTTTTGACGGCGACTCTATAGACGAATAAAAGCTGGCGAAATATTCTAGGTTACGCTTTGCGCTAAGCCGACTGTAGAAACCAGGCGTCTCGGTAAGTATGCCGACTACCTCATGAAGTTGCTCTACATCCCGGTCAGTTCTATGACCAGCTACGATGGCATAACCTTTCGTGGGTGCGATCATTCCTGCCAACATCCGAATAGTGGTCGTTTTCCCGGCTCCATTGGGACCCAGGAAGCCCAATACCTCACCAGCTTCGACTGCCAGGGTCAGGTCTTCGACTGCGGTGGTTTTCCCGAAATATCGATAAAGGCCAAAACTCTCAATTATTACCATGCTATTGTGCAATTTGCATATGCTTTTTTAGAGTAGAATGACCGCTCATTCGCTCAAGAAGGTGGGCGTAAATCAGGGCAATTCATCCTTAAAATACTGGCATATTTTATAATGCAAATCCAATGAATGCCACATTATGAGTTAATATGACATTATAGACTTCTGTCGTCTTCAAACAATATGCTTATAGGACAGACCACCCATAGCAATAAAAATGGCGACAATGACAATAACGGGATTATCTATTTAGACGTGGTATAGGAATCTGCTTATTTTGGTGAAGTTTAAGGAGAGAGAAGATGTTTGGGGCTGGGAGAGATGGGGGTTCGCCAGCCTCCACCATTCAGTAGTAACAGCGCTAGCCTTCCACTGTTAACGTTTTGTTGTTTGTAGATGATACAACTTGGCCCTATCACTTACCTCCCTGTCCATTTGGGAGTATTTTACACCACTGTGACAAAACGGGTTCCTGTTACTTGGATGAAGAATGTTTCAATTCTGCACTGCAATGGCTACCATCGCAGATAGGCTTATTGGAACTTATGCCACAGCGGCAAAGAGTAATTCTGTTGCGAATCTCGTAGGTGGTACCATTAGCTGATTCAATGGAAATACCGCCACGCACCCAGATTGGACCTTGCACACCTTCTTGAGGATCTTCGACCAAACAGATTGACCATTCGAATTTAGGCTCAATTTCGTTCCCATTTTTATCCCATACTACCAACCTACTTGACGGGCAGTTTCTAGTTTCTTCAATGGCAATACCTTTGGCCTCTGGTGTATCCGGTTTTTAGACAAGATCCCAGATACCTCCAGCGCGTTCGCAAAATCGGGCAATGGCACATAACTCTTTAAAGTCGGTTAATTCTAGCTCTGGACCACTGATCCTCTCAGCTTGCTCAAGATAGGGTTCTCGGCTAGCTGTCTCAGTACCGTTGAATTTGGCTTTTATATGTGTGCCATCACAGAAGGGTTTGTTGTGGGACGCTCCACATCGGCAAAGGGCATAATTTTCCTTTAACGGCGATTCTTTACCCTGGAGCCATTCGCATGAATAGCCTTCAGCATCAGTGCCAATTATCTGTTCCGAAAGGGGAACTCCCCCAGATACGAGATAGGGGCCTTTTTTATTGATGCGAATCTTGAACTTCACATTTGGTTCTTTGTTCGTACTTTGCTCTTGATTCTCCATTACTTACCTGCTCCTTCCTTAGATAGGGGAAAAGGCTAATCACTTTTTGGGTTTAAGACTCTTCAAGGTTACTTAGCGTATACTGTACTAATTCCGAGAGGCTCGGGTGAATATGAATTCCCTGCCTTAGCTCTTCTATACCGCTACCCGATGTCATTGCGTTAACCACTTCTTGAATGAGCTCGGGAGCATACGGTCCTATGATATGAAAGCCTAGTATTCGATTACTCTCCTTTTCTACGATGATCTTAGCAAAACCCTCCTTTTCCACCATGGCCTCGCCCTTGGCAATGTCAAAATATTTCATCTTACCGATTAGAATATTGTAATTTTCTCTAGCCTGCGCCTCGTTCAATCCTATCGATGCAACTTGAGGGTGCGAGTACACTGCATGGGGAACAGCACTGTAGTCAACCTTGATTTTCTTGCCATAGAAGGAATTCTGCGAGACTATTTCAGCTTCCCTATTAGCCATATGCCGGAACATCTGCTGTCCGTTGGCATCACCAATGGTGAAAATACCCCTCTGATTTGTCTCAAGGTATTCGTTGACCTTTATGAAGCCCTTCTTGTCTGTCTCCACTCCCGTGTTCTCTACTTTTAATATATCTGCATTAGACCTTCTGCCCACAGCCATCATAATTCTTCCTGCGGCAAATTCTCTTCGTTTGCCCGTATTAGTATCCTTGGTAACAACAACGACACCATGCTTTGTTTCTTTTACTTCTTCTGCTAAGGCGTTTGTATGGACTCCCATGCGCTTGCTCAACTCGCCCTTGAGGAGATTAGAGACTTCCAGTTCCTCGGAGAGAACCAACCTGTCAGCCATTTCAAGGATGGTAACTTTGGTACCCATGGCCGCAAAGAAATGCCCGAATTCGACAGCGATATAGCCACCACCAATGATGATAAGACTATCCGGTTTTTCATTTAATTCCAGCACTGATTCGTTCGTAAGATAGTCTACATTTTCCGAACCCTTAATCGGAGGTATGAAAGGGCGTGATCCCGATGCAATGAAAATTCTTTCCCCTTTAAGCTTCTCTCCATTGACCTCAAGTTGGTAGTCCTCAACAAAATACCCTTCACCTTCATAGAAATCCAGGTTCTTCGATTGTTTGAGACCCTCTCTAATATGAACCTGGCTTTCCTGTCTACTCTTCCTCATCCGTTCCATTATTGAGTGAAAGTCTATGTTCTTTATCTCTGCTTGAATACCCAGTTTCCTGGATTCCTCAATTTCTACTATCCGGTCGGCTGTGTAAATGAGCATTTTGGATGGTATACAGCCCCAGTTAAGGCAGGTTCCGCCGATTAACGGCCCTTTGTCTATTAGTGCTGTCTTCAGACCTTTCGCTGCGGCTTCATCTGAAATAATTGCCCCCGCACCCGAGCCAATAACTATAACTTCATAATTCTTCACTGTTGAGCACCTCCTTCTCTATGCCTATTGTTTTTCTAGTTTACATGGTGTGGATCACATGTAAATATGGCTTTCCGTCTTTTGATAAAAGGGGAGTTCGTGGTCATTCTATTACGTCAATTCAATCACCGTTTTGATATTATCTGGAGCAGGATCAAGCGCATCCCTGAACTTGTCCAGCGTAAGCCGTCGAGTAATTAGTCTTGATGCTTGATAACAAGTTGCAATTAGCTTGATACTCATGATTTCTTAAAAGTCATAACATTTCCGCGGGGGCTTTGCATAACCACTTCAGGGAGTATTACATCTCCTCGATTTCGCATTCGTCTTAATACTTCGTCTCCAAACGTACGGCACATTCTGGCCAGACATTTTTCACGTTGTCGTTCAATCGTATTTCTGTACCGTCTTTATAGGGATACATATCCATATTTTAGCATCATATCAGGACATTACATATGCTGGACTTCTGTCTCCATTTGTCTGATGTGCTCTTGTATGCAGCCAATGATATTTTAGTATAATCAACATAATACACAATAGATGAGTAAAATTAAGGCGAAATTTGTCCTATATTGGCAAAATAGGAAGGCTGCACAGGGGGTAGCAAGGATTGCAAATGCAGGATGAAGGTGTCGACAGGACAATCTCATACGACTTCAAGCCAGGGCGTGAGAGCTTTCTTGCTGAAGTCTTGATTGGACTCCGCAAGCCACAGAAGGAATTACCCTCCAAATATTTCTATGATGAACGTGGTTCGCATTTGTTCGAGGGTATCTGTGAACTGCAAGAATACTATATCCCTCGCATAGAGGTATCCATTATGCAAGCTCATATCAGGGAAATGGCCGAACTTATCGGACCTCAGGTGCTCTTGATTGAATATGGTTGTGGGAATTGTGAGAAGGTGCGCTTTTTAATAGACCACCTGCACGATCCAGTAGCCTTTATACCAATTGACATCTCTCAAGAGCAGTTGCTATATGTGACAAAGGAACTCGCCTCAATTTATCCCCGATTACAGGTTCTTCCGGTCTGTGCTGACTATACGAGCAGTTTTGAATTGCCGATTCCAAAGCGATCGAGCAAACGCATAGTCGTTTACTTTCCTGGCTCAAGTATTGGTAACTTTGATCCCATTCCCGCAATGCATTTTCTTGAGTACGTTGCTAATCTATGTGGATCGGATGGTGCTCTACTTATCGGCGTAGACCTGAAAAAAGACCCTGCTGTACTTCATAGTGCCTATAATGATAACGAGGGGATAACCGCTGCTTTTAATCTCAATCTACTCAAGCGAATCAATCGGGAACTCGACTGCGATTTCCTGGTAGATGGATTTCAGCACTATGCTTTCTATAATCCCCGAGAAAGTAGGGTTGAGATGCATCTTATCAGTCAGAGAGACCAGACGGTTCATATTAATAGGGAAACCATTTCTTTTGTCAGGGGGGAAAGCATCTGGACGGAGAGTTCGTACAAGTACAACCTTGATGAGTTCGAGCAGATGGCTGCAGCGGCTGGATTTAGAGTAGAGCATGTCTGGATGGATGAACGGCAGTGGTTTAGTGTTCAGTACCTTATAACAAGGTAAGGCTAGCTCAGTAGTATTAGCGGATCGCAGATTATTTACAGGGCATGAGTCGCACTAAGTCCTTATCCTTGAGTACTTGCTCAAGAGCCGACACAGTGTAGTCGATATCTTCATCAGTCGTGTAATGGCTCAACGAGAACCTCACAGAGCAGTGAGCTTGCTCTTCAGTTCTTCCCATGGCAATAAGAACATGAGTTGGTTCTGGAGAACCTGACTTACAAGCTGAACCTGAAGATAGTGAAATGCCATGCTGATCCAAGGCGATGACAATAGATTCACCACGTAGGCCGGGGAGAGTCAGATTCAGCGTATTTGGCAACCTTTTCTCCGGGTGACCATTCAATAGGGCATCTGGCACTAAATTCCTGATGCCTTCTTCCAATTTGTCTCGGAGCTTGCATATTCGCACGGAGTCTAGAAGAGAGTATGTGGCTAGTTCCGCCGCCTTGCCTAAGCCTACAATAGCTGGAACATTCTCTGTGCCAGCCCGTATTCTGCTCTCCTGTTTGCCCCCGTGAATCAGCGGCTCCAGTTCGATTCCCTTCCTAACATACAGAGCCCCTACACCCTTCGGGGCATGAAACTTGTGGCCGGACAAACTGAGCATATCCACGCCGAGCTCTTGTATATCCACCTTGATCTTACCTACCGCTTGAACAGCATCTGTGTGGAACAGTATCCCTGTTTCGTGGCAAATCGAACTTAACTCCTTAACGGGAAGAATAGTGCCCACTTCATTATTGGCCATCATGATGGAGACGAGGATAGTATCTTCGGTTATAGCGATGCGTAGTCTTTCGGGATCCAGCCAGCCATTTTCGTCTACGTTGATATATGTTACTCTATAGTCATTTTTCTCCAGAAACTCACAGGCGCCAAGTAGCGCCGGATGCTCTATAGTGGTTGTTATTATGTGCTTGCCTTTACTCTGCAAGGCAAATGCTATTCCTTTGATAGCTAAATTATCTGCCTCAGAACCTCCACCGGTAAAAATAATCCGCCGCGGCCGTGCATTTATAAGCATGGCCACCTGGCGACGTGCATTCTCCAAAGCGTCTCGGGCAAGTCGTCCCGTCTCATGTATACTTGAGGGATTGCCAGCGTACTCACTTAAATAGGGCATCATAGCTTCTCGTACTGCATCGTCGACCTGCGTTGTCGCATTATTGTCAAGGTATATTCGGCTCTTTAGCTTTATTCGTGCTTCCTGGGCATTTGCTATACCACTTTGATAGGGTAATACTTGTCTGTTGACTGAGCAGCGGTTCTCATCAGTACCAGACTCAACTTTATGCACGTCACATAAAAGTGCCTTGTATACGGGAAAACCAGAGATTCTGTCATAGTTGTTAATGTCTGTAAGTTCATTGACGTTCCATTCTTTCCATGCTGTTGGCCCAACCGGAGTACCCCCACCAAACATACACTCCACGCACCCCTTTATAATATCAGCCGAGGCCTTAGCCCTGAATGGTACACTACCTCTCGGCGTGGTTACCCGTACAAGATCGCCGCTTCTAATACCCCTTTTCTCAGCGTCTTCAATGTTAATCTCCACTATGGGCTCCGGGGTATCCATTATAAGCCCTTCAATACCGTGATGTTGCGATCTGAAATCAGTCTGGGGCCTTGCCCCGGAGTTAAACACCAAGGGAAATTTCTTCAACAATTGTGGACTCCCCAGCGGTCCTTCAGTAGGCTCAATGTATTTTGGTAATGGCTCATATCCATATTCCTCTAGTGTAGTCGACCATATTTCGAACCTTCCTGTNGGAGTGNCAAAACCGGGTTTCCCATCCCTTCGTAAGCCACCCTTCTGCCATTTCTTATACTCCATNATGGGTGTCGGAATTCTTACCCATCCACCAGCAGCCTTCACATCCTCCAGTGTATATCCAGAACCNTTCAGGACAAATCGGATCATTTCCTCTTCCGTCTGTGGAAATAGGTGCCCATAGCCCAGATAGTCGGCCAGCTTAGCCATGATGAGATAATCATTGCGTGCCTGTCCCACAGGCTCAATTATTCTCTCACGCAGGCGGAAAATTGGACCGTAGGTCATATATGAATAGTTTTCAAACATTGTCGTAGCTGGCAGGACTATATCAGCGTATGCAGCATCAGCCGTANGCTGGCGATCAATACAGACTACGAAGTCAAGTTTGGACAGGACTTCTCTCCAAATCGGAGTTTGTGGCCACGATGTCAANAAAGAAGCGCCGTGGATGATNAGGGCGCGTGTCTGGTANGGTNGTCCTTTGAGAACAGAATCAACCAGGGCTATTGTATGTGCTTCACCACGGTAGCTGGTATAAACTGGGAATTCGCTACGACCAATAGCCAGATCCAGGTTCGGGGTATCTAGGTTGCATGAGCGGTTGATGGGGAATTCACTGTTAAGCATGGCAAGGCCGATACCACCGGGTACATCGAGTTGATTGGCGAGGGCAAATAAGGTTAGTACTGCTCTGGCTGACTGAACGCCGCTGTTGGAGTACTCCAGCCCAGTATACATAAGTAACGACGCACCGCTGGCCCTGTAGATGCGCCGGGCAAGGTCTCGTATTGTATCTGCTGCAACCCATGTGATACTCTCTACAACTTCCGGCTGAAAGTGCTGAACGTAGGTTTTCAGATCATCATAGCCGTGACACCAATTATCCGCGAAATCTTCATCATACAAATCTTCATCTATAATCACCTCTATCATACTTAAGGCTAGGGCGCAATCGGTACCAGGCCGAATGGGGATCCATTGAGCATTGGTACGTATAGCTGTTTCCGTACGGCGGGGGTCAATTACAACAATCTGTGCACCACGCTTGGCCGCCGCCTCCAACCGTTGCATGTCTGCGGGGGGTGAATCCGTGGCTGGATTTGTGCCCCACACCACAACAATCTCCGCATTTTCTATATCGGTGAACATATTCATTTGCATCCGTCCCATGGTGACATGGGGAGCAATCATGTGAAGAGATACGTAACATAGAGCACCTACTCCCGTCGTGTTTGGAGATCCGAACGGAAACAAAATGTTGGATGCCGAAGATACAACTACGCCTTTTGGTTGATACAGATCACATAATGACAACTCTTGAGCTCCACGCCCAGTATAGATAGATACTGCTTCGGGCCCAGATTCCTGCTTGATTTTTACAAGGTTCCCAGCGATGAGTTCATATGCTTCGTCCCAGCTAATACGAGTGAAATCGTAAGAACCCTTGGGGCCCATGCGCTTCATGGGATGTTTGACTCGGTGCTTGGAGTAGACTATCTCAGGTGCATGTTTACCACGCCGACAAATCATACCTAGTGTATGACTACTATCAGCCCTGATGTCAACTAGCTTACCTTTGGTAAACCCGACCTCCACCCAGCAACCAGCCGGACATATGCCACAGAGCCCTTTTCGCCAATCTACTCTAGAGTCGCGTTCTTTCAATTTGCCAATTACTGATCCTACTTGGGACATCGGCATATATCTTCTACTTAACTCTTAACTAATGTTCCAAGCGTTTAGGGATGACTAGTACTTTTGCCAGCCTTTCCCTTGAAGCAGCCCTCGAACATAAGCCGCTTGACCGGCGTGAAGAGCGCTATCATCTAGGATACTAACCAAGCGTACACCAACTGTTGGTAGCGGTTGGAACCACGGCTCGTTTAGTTCTCTATTGAGGTCGGTTTCGGATAAGTCGCTGATATACTGCTTAGAGCGTTCTATCACCGCACGATTATATCCCAATAGTATTCTTGCTTCCGGTGATTTAAACTTTGACACTTGCTCTGGGCTCTGTCCGAAACCAATGTCTTTTGGATCTGGTTGTCGATTGAACTTACCATGCCACTCATCCGTAATCCAAAGCTGCTCGCCACCCATCAAAGAGGCAATCTGGGCGTCTTGCTGGCGTGTCAAGTGCCAGATTAGCCAACCAATACTGTTACAATCATGCCTCGGCCGCCAGTCCAATTCATCCTGATCTAGCCCCTTAAGCACGTTTTCTAAGAACTCTGGAATACGACTGTAACCATCGACAATAAGGTCTTTCCACTTCATGACTATCCTCCTTTCTTAGTCAATCTCAGGTCGTGGCCATATGATTGCAATGAACAGTTTAGAACTATCATCTTAACCCGTCAACAATAGAAGAAAAGTCAGATTAGCGTAGTTTTTTATGTTGTGTCCAAGGCATATTATAGAGTTAAGGAGCAACAATATGCTATTGAGTGTGATTCCATATAAGGAAGGCATTGCTAGCACGATCAATCTACAATGCCTTGACATTACTTGTCCAGTCCGCGCTGTATCCCGCGTAGATAGGCAATCTGTCCGACATGCAGGGCTATCTCTGTAGTCATGTGCTCTAGTGTGGCACCTATCGAATCTGGAGAGCGGTCTGGTCTGGGCACTTCAGATAATCTCTCGGGAGGGATCGAATTCAAAAAAGCCAGCGTTTTCTGTCTTACCGACTTGACATATTCTTTGAGGATTTCCAGCTTTGGTGCTGGCCAAGCCTGTAGTTCCTCTACGGAATACTGGTAAGCTTTAAGGGGTGTACCCAATTTCTCCTGCCATTTTTCAGTCTCGTAGAGTTCTTTCCCGCGCTGGATAACTCTGTTGACAAAGAAATCCTCAACCCGGGTCGTGTGCCAGAGGATGAAGGCGATACTGTTGCATTCGGGCGATGGACTCCAGGTAGCCTCCTCTTGAGTGAGTCCATCCAACGCTTTAGTCAGGTAGCCATGGCTCTGCTCCAGAGATCTCAGCAGCAGTTCTTTGGCATCCATAAGACACCTCCTTAAGCACTTTGGTTTATTGATCAAATTATAACAGTTAAGCGATGATAAATTAAGAGCCGACGTTGGTACATTGTGGTCAACCGGAGCAGCTAGCGGTTATCTTAAAACAAAGATTGGTTGCTGTAGAATACCATGCTCAACGAAACATCATATCGTGCAATACCTTGTGCTCAGTTATCAGCTTATAGATTCGGCATTAAAAACTGAGTGTTCGGGACTTTACCATACTGGTGAATTAGTGTTCCAGACTAGTTCACACGTTCCCAAATAAGCTTCGGGACTACCTTCTTGCCATCAAAGAGCAAGGGCGGTGAACTAATGGTCATGCGGTTTCCGCTTAATGTGTAATACCTTATTTGGTCACTGCCTATCCAATTTGGCAGCCAAGCCCCCCTGACATGAAAGATGATTAGTTCCTTTGTCTCATCTAGGTCAAAGGTCCCGTAGTATCCTATGTAATTCTCAAAAGCCGTTTTTACTTCCCCTGGTGTACCGCCGCGTGGGTCGGAAATCGTGAAAGACGGACGCTTCATATCCATTAATTGTGCAGAAAAATAACCCTTGGCATCAATCATGAGCAACCCGGCAACGTCCTTGCCAAAGGGATAAGTCAATGTGCCATCATCGCCCTGGGCTTCGCAAGAGATGAGCTTCCATATCCCTATCACTGATAAGTCTTCTGTCGCCATATAATCCTCCCTTGGTAGACTTCTCTGAAGTTAGTTGTATGATAACACTATGGCAAACACGGGGCAATTTAGGTATGGATGAAAATATTTACTCTTATTTAGCATCGGTGTGCTGGAGGCCAACAATTTTCAGGAATGTACAACGACAATTCGGTGCATCACACAAGCCGCCCGATTGTTGCCAGGTGAATTATCATTCGTATTCTCTCGGGACAGCGCAGATTATAAGTAGATTCTGGTTCTCGGAGGAATTCTTGAATTGATGTTTCTCTCCAGGTAAGATTAAGGCGAAATCACCTTGTTTTAACTCGTGTTCACGATCTTCGGAGACCAAAATTCCTTCGCCATTTATCACATAATTCATGTGTTCAAATTTATGATAGTGAAATGGTGTATGCCCCCCTGGCTCAATGGTAAATACGCGAAATGAGAATGTCGGAACTCCATCTTTTTTAGATAAGGGAATCTGTTTGTAGATACCTTTAGCACCTTCCATTGCAGGAATAGTTTTTTCGACTTTATCCAACCTGATTACATGCATTAGTACCTCCTTAAAAGGATTAAATGAGCCGTCTAAAATTATTATACTAGCGATTCATTCAATCAACAACGTGACTCGTGGCGTAAAGGATAACAGTCTGGGCTTTTATTACATGTGGGATAAAAAGGAAGATTTTTATTAACTATACAGATTGTAGTATTTACTCAAAGATATCAGTCTCTTTAGTCGTCTTCCTTGGTTTGGCTAGATAGAGGAACTCCCTAGCCACCCCGCTTACCTCCCTAGATTGTTGAAATATCTCAGCGAGCCATCTCGCGTCCTGTTGCGAGCTATGAGCCTTAAGAGCCCGAATCTTGGTATCAAGATGTCTGGAAATATCGATTATTGTAGTGACCTCATCGTCGGGGCGAGTTATCACGCCATTAACATCTTCACTACCAGCATCGTTAAGCACACTCTCTGGAATAGTAACATAATACAGTTTTCGTGGGCCATCACCAGCTTCCGTCAACATCTCAAAGGCAACTGTGGTAGCCTTGCTAATGGCTTTGTGGTCTGGATGTCCGGAAATTCCATCCGGTCCGAAAGTAATTACTATTTCTGGCTGGACCTTCCGCATTATATTCATGATCCGACTGGCAATCTCACTAGTATCGACTTTCTCAAGATCGCCATCAACGTAGCCAAGAAAATAGATATTCCTAATGCCCGTGATACCTGCGGCAACACGAAGTCCTGCTTCACGCGCTGCGGCTGTATCCACATCGGTTGGTACGTCTAAACGCGTACCTTTTTCACCACGAGTTGCACAGATCAGGTCAACCGAAACGCCACATTCTGTATACTTTGCAGTCGTACCGGCTACTGAAGAACTCTCATCATCCGGATGTGCAAAGACCAACAATATTGGGCCAGGCATTGAGCACCTCCTCTTCACACCTATTTTACTGAACCATTAGAATTCTGGCAAAGCTCGTTCGAAATTCGCGCCTCCAGGATAGGGATGATGGGTGTAATGAAACCAAGGGACAATCGCAGTTATCACTATCTATAACTCATTTACGAATAGTGCAATTAACGGCACTTTTTATTATAGAGGTGCCATTTTGCAACGTTGTAACAATACGCTAGTTTGTTAATTCAGAGGTAACAACACAAGCAATTATTCGGCATTGGTTTCCATACGACTAGCTAGCTTTGTGCTACTCCCCCCCAGCTACTATCCCAATCTCAGTCAAGAGCTTCGTTGAAGAAGGATGTGACCCGTTCTTTGTACTCTGCTGGCCTCATAAGATATGAGTTCCCGTGTTGTGCTTCTGGTACTATCCATAACTTGCTATCAGCATTTTGGCTGGCCTCTTTCAGTCGATATGCATGTTGGACAGGAACCATGTCGTCCTGTCCTCCATGGATAATGAATACGGGTACAGAAATCTCCCTTACCGCTTCCTCCGGCTTGATTGCAGTAAAGTCAACGTCGTATATGTTCCTGGCTATAGATAAGATGATCGGGATGAAGAATTTCGGCAGGTTACTTCGCTTTGAGAATTCAGACTCGATAATGCTAACGATATCAGCGTAAGCGCAATCAGCTACCACTGCATCGATTTCCTCAGATTCAGCAATAGCCATTAAGGAAGTAGCAGCTCCCATTGAGAAACCAAGGACACCTATTTTACTCTCAATACCACGTTGCCTGATATAGTCAATGGCGCCCAACAAATCATTTCGCTCATAATAACCTGCTGAGATATGTTTCCCCTCTGATTCTCCATGCCCTCTCATATCAAACATGAGGACATTATAGCCATAACTCACCAGGTCTTTGGCAATTCCCAGCATTCTTTCTACTGGGTGAGCTCGATTACCTTCTGACCCGTGAACCACCACAATAACTGGGTTATCCGCACCTGCTTCAAGCCACCAGCCGCGCAGCATCAGACCGTCCTGGCTGGGGAAAGAAACGTCCACATATCCTAACCCGAAATCGGCGGGGTTACCCTCAACGGGTACTCGCTCAAACTGGGTCAACGAAGAGGCAGCATAACCTGATATACCCAGAATAATACCAGCAGCCACCGCAATGAGTGCCAGCAAAGCCCAGAGTACTCGCCTTATAGGCCCTCTGGATTTGTTTCCTTGGTGACTCATTGCTTCTTTTCGGTTTTTTGCTGAGAGAACAACAAGTTTACCTCATGCAGAAGAAGCCTTCAATAGTGCGGTGATTTGAATCAAACATTGTGGACGATTGTAGGGTAGTAGCTAGCCAGAGCATATATCTTGTCCTTTCGTCTTTAGCTTGTCGATAAGCCAGCTTCTAAGCAGCTCATATAGCTCCTGGTGGCATTCCCTGAGGAAGTGGCCAGACCCTTTATATATCACAATCTCCTTGGGTTCCTTAGCTCGCTCAAAGATATGCCATGAAGAACGGACAGGAAGATTCCGGTCGCGGTCCCCGTGAATCAGCAAGAGCGGTTTCGGCGATACTTCACTTACCCGCTGTGTCCCGTAGGTTTGGCTGGAAAGCCCTACCACTGCCTTCACCTCAGTGCTCATGGTCGCAGCCATAATCACAACCGCCCCGCCAAAAGAATGTCCGAGGAGGGCGATGTTATCTACGCCACTCTGCTTAAGAAAATTGACACCTACCAACACGTCATAGACGCACTGATCAAAATCACCGGGAAGGCGGTAGTCAAGTCGAAGTGAACTTATCCCGTATTTAACAAGTGTGGTGCTCAAGGTCTCAAAAATACCGAAAGACGGACCGTCAAGCCCGCCTAAGCTGCCTGAGACCCAGATAACTCCAGCTTGTCCTTCAGCGTGGTGGAATATGCCCTCGATGTCACCCTTCGTGTTTCTAAGTATGACATGGGTTTGCCCTTTATCCAGGGGCAGGCTGCATACCTCAACGAGACTATGTTCAACGATATCGTCCATTTTACACGTCGTTCTTACTCACTATCCCGGGAACGTAATACCTGATTTATAGTAGTCCTAATTGGTATGGTGACCCTGGAATTTGGGCTACCCCTACTGCTGGTTGAACTGGCGGATATCGTTAATGTAGTAGTACAGGATTCACTTCAAAGATTATGTGTCCTTTATAAAGTGCATCAGCATCAAGACTCTTCACTGTCAACGGTTGCTATTGGCCTACAGGAACCTCAGGATAAAGCGGCGAACCGGCTTTCATAAACCGTGTCATATGCCGCATCGCAGCAACCAACTTATTGCTTGCCTTTTCGTACAATTCGGACTCAAACCAATAGTACTCGGTTTTGCTGGTAACACCTACGGCAATAATCTTGCCTTTGGTCTGGTAGGGTACATCAACCTTGACAGGACCGTCAAGATAACGCAGCTCGTTAGCGCCATAGAATCCAACTCCTTTAGTTTCAAAGGGTATGCCTACCTGCATCAGACGGGTCGTATGGCTGGGTGGCAGGATAGCTGATCCCCAGGGAGACTTACCTGAATACCAATCCAATAAGTCTTCACAGTTAGCTAGTGATTTTTCCAACGCCGTTCCAGTCTCTGAGACATCCTTCAGTGGTGTCTCCCAACCGCTCTCGAGTTCCTTAAGAATACGTAACTCCTCTCGAGGACTGCTTTGTAGTTCCAGAGTCTGCAAGTATGGCTTTTCATTAGGACTGCCTACCGATACTGTACCCCTTGCCACAGTGTGCCCGTCCCGCGATTCAAGCTGTGTCTCCACCTGAACATCTTTGGCACCCTTCGGCCCTGCCTGCATCACTACCCTCAATTCTTCACCATGTAACAGCGCATAGGTGAAATATAGGCTGATTGTGCCTTGCTCAAACCATCGCTGCCCGAATGTTTCAACAAGTATCGGTGGGAAGAGATCGAGATGTATGGTGCCAGCTACTACTCCGCCTCTCATGCCAACCTTTTTACCCACCGCATCGTCATGAATGGAATGAACCATATGGGCAGCTGCATTAATAGCCTTACGCCACTCCCCATATATATAACCTTCTTTGATTAGAATCGCATCTGACATAGATAATTACCTCCTCTATAACTAAATCTGTCCAGACATATTTTTAATACTTTAATTGGAATACTATACCGCTGGCACAATGATGTCAACCACAATTCTGGCTTTTGAGCAAACCCAATGTGCAAAAGTGTCCAGCGATGATTTTAGTGGCAGAGCAGATGATAAATTTTCTTAAAATCAAAAGCAAAGCAGCGACATAATAAGCAGAGTGTCGCCAGGGGGAATAAATCTCATGATTTCGAACTCTTCATTACCCAGGCCGGGCCTCGGCCTGGGTAACTCACATCATAGGTTCGTGAGCTTGGTATTTTATTTCATATCGAGCAAGTTTTGTTACAATTAGAAGGTTGAAGTCTGATTAATGGAGGCAAAGACCTATGGATATGGAAATCAAAGACAAATTCATTGAACTGAGCAAGAAGTATTTCAACAATGTTGAGCTCCCCATCACCTTTTATTACAGCGACACTGGGGAACAGGCAGAACTGGTCAGGCCCGGTTCAGTGGCTCGATGTGTAATTGGTGCACTGGCGGAGGTAAGAAACGGCCGCAGTTTTAGCTTTAATGCTGATTCAATCGGATGCCCTGGGGGCAAAAGGTACCTGGGCTTTGCCGAAGGATTGATGCCTGGTTTTGAGTACTTCCTCTCCTGTGGCATTCCGGGCAGGGTGGAAGGCGAACGATATAAGAAGTCCCCGGAACTGGTGAAGGAGATTATGAAGAACTGGCCTGCCCTTAGAGCCCCTAAATCTTTCATTGTGTTCAAGAGATGGGATAAACTCTCCCAAGAAGATGACCCGGAAGTAGTGATTTTCTTCGCTCAACCCGATGTCCTTGCAGGTCTATTCACGCTGGTGAATTTCGACGAGTCAAAACCCGAAAGGGTAATCACGCCCATGGGTTCAGGCTGTTCTTCCATCGTGTCTTATCCGTACTTGGAGAAGGATTCACCACATCCCAGGGCAGTCATCGGGATGTTTGACCTTTCAGCACGACCTTATGTGCCGAAAAATACGCTTACTTTCGCTGTACCCATGAAAAGGTTTGTCACAATGATTGGGAACATGGAGGAGAGCTTTCTTATTACTAACACGTGGAAGAACTTACAGAAAAGGATAGTAGTCTAACCGACAAGACCAACGGAGAAGCGATAGATATTCCTGGAGAGAATGTCGGCAGGTGATATGAATATGGATGCGCGCCTAGAGGGATTCGAACCCACGACCCCCGGTTCCGAAGTTTGGCGTATGACGTCCCAAAGGGTGGTTTTACATACAAAATAAGGCTTTTATGTTAGTTGGCGAAATTCTGTTTTGTTCGTAAAATACCAACTGGTAATAACGAGTTTCACTATGTCTATTAGCAAATTATTAGCAAAATTCTAGCTTCGGTTTATATATGGTATATATGGAATGATGGCAACAGTGGACTAACAATAATACCATAGCAATAAAACCAGCAACGATTGATAGCAGCAAAAGGCGCTCACATAACGCTAACCCTAAAATTCGAAATAATGGTTATGTCAGAGAGAGCAATGATAATATCTAACTAGACGTGATATAGAAATCTGCTTTGGTGAAGTTTGAGGATAGCTTACGGGGCTCTTGTTTATATAGGTTGATTAAACAGTACATAGAGATAAACGAACAAGTTCCAGTAAACAATAGCCGTATAAAATGCCAAAGCTACCACAATGACTGTATGTACGCGTTTGGGTGCGGCATTATACTTAATCCATAGAAACGATGTAGCTAAGAATCCGCCTGATATCTTTATATGTAGAAACGCCTCCTGACCCACCAGTGATTGCAGCAAAGGATTCGTTTCTACTCCATATCCACCTGTTACCAGAAACTGGGTTAGCAGGCCATCAACAACTATTGAGGCAAACAGGGCGCAGAGCGCATATCTCACTGCTCGGTTTTCAATACGAAGATACTTAGGAACTTTCAATGCCTTCATGTGCCCTAGTGTTCACCCCCCTTCAAAACAAAAACCGACCTATTTTCAGGTCGGTTTCACCATTAGCTCCCTGCCACCCAGGTGACCACCTACAGGTGGCGGTTCACAGCTCCCTATATGATGCTTGGCAGTAGTGCTAAAACAGTCATTGTAAACACCTAATCCAAGCGTGTCAAGATGACTTAAATTAACTTTACTTACCTCTCAGGGCTTAATTAGGCGAAAAGAGAGGGTATCCGTCTTTGACCTATTTGGATTCTAGGGGTCTGTTAGATTCAATTTTGACGAGTTGTTCAAATTCCAGTGAACACCTCAAAGGCGGGGGGCCTGGGCTGAGATTCATTAATTAGAGCTTAAAAGCACCAACTCCTTTATCGGTTGATACATAGAGAATTCCATCAACTATTGTAAAATCGTTCACAGCTTTTTCTTGAAAAGTCATCATCCATAAGCAGTCACCAGCTTGCTGGTCAAGAGCCTGAAGTACACCGCACTTCGTTCTTGCGCCTCCGTAGACAGCACAAACTACCTTATAAATGACCCCTTGATGTTCATAAGTTAGTTCGGAGAGAGGCGGTCTATCTATTAGGAAAGTCAGACCAAGCTCACCCTTGTTAGTTATCTCTTCCTTCACACTTTCTCCCAATATGCAACGGTTCACAAAATCAGACTGGGACCATTCGTCGGGGAGGCAGTCGCATTGCCCCAGACAATGTAAGTCCTCAGAGAGGAACGAATCCCAGCCAATTTGACCAGATACTTTGTTTAAAGCTGTTATATTAGATGCAAACCAATACCAGGGGTAATCGGGCTCAGACCTCTGAACAATCCGTATTGAATGCCAAGCGTACACATGTTGGGAGTCAATTCCCACCAAGACGGATTTGGTTTTCTCACCTTCCCAAAGTAATTCCCCTGTTTCTCTGTTGATAGCTGTAATTTTGGGGGAGAGACGTTCAATAGCATTGTCATATGTACTGGGACCGAGACAGAGCACTTCATCCCCAACCAGAATTCGTTTACTGTGAGTATCAATGTCGTCATTCCACCATAAGGGTACAATAGACAGGGATACGACAGTACAATCTGTCAAGCTAATTTCAGTTCGTTCAAAGCTAGCTAGGACGCCTGTGTAAGTGACCAGGTCGCCCTCTTTAAGATTTAGTAAACTCGGACTCTGACTTTCGTCAAAAACGGCCACAACTTCTGTTCGGACCCAGTCCAATGGATTAAGAAAATAAACTATCATCTCTTTTTTCCCTATTGACACATATTTGAGTTCATTTGTCCATTCAACTTGCTTTCCTTCATAGTTGTTCCAGCGATCCACTCTCTGTAAGCTTGTCAATTCAGGGTCGAAAAGTTCCTTGGCAAAATCATAGGCAGAGACCGTAACATACTCAAGCTCCGCTATGCCTCCTGATGGCACCTTTGGTAACTGTGTAGCTACGACAATCACTACACTGATAGCTATAACACAGGCTACTATGATTCCTACCAGCTTTTTCTTACTCTTTCCTTCAGCGGCTTGTCCCGCCATCAGCCGACGCAAACACTTAGGACAAAACCCGGTGCCTTCGCTCACTTTAGTTCCACAGATAGGACAAGTTGGCATAGCTTCACCTCCTAGACATTCGCAATATTTGTTCCCTAAAATCCGCTGGCTGGGCTACTCCTCAGCCACGGCATACATCGTAATCGTTATTGTGACGCTTGCCGTGGAATTGTTTGCCTTGCTTATGCTGCTAGTTCCCTCATTATCAGGTATGTTGACGCACGAATTCGCCAATTCTATCAATTGCCTTCTGCCCTTCCGGGAGTATGGCAGCAAACGCATGCCACACATGGATCATATCATCCCATGGCTCTAGAATGACATCCACGCCAGCAGCTCGTGCACGGTCAGCTAAGCGCGTGGAATCATCGAATAGCGCTTCTGCAGTTCCTACCTGAATCAACAACGGGGGTAAGCCTGCCAGGTCTGCATATAGGGGAGATGCCAAAGGCGTACGAGGGTTGGCGTCTCCAAGGTAAGCTTTTGCCAGCATCAGTACACTATCTCTAGTTACCATAGGGTCTATCTCCACCTTAGTAACCATAGATTCTCCTAGGCATTCTAAGTCTATCCATGGTGAGAGACAGATCCCTGCCCGTGGTAATGGTTCACCTCCATCTCGTAATGCCACAAGTGTTGCCACAGTCAGACCTCCTCCAGCGGAGTCGCCAGCAATTACCAGTCGAGCAGGATCTACCCCAACAGAAAGGAGCCAGCGGTAGGCTGCCATGGAATCGTCCACCGCTGCTGGGAACGGATTCTCTGGGGCAAGCCGATAATC
>JGI24422J19971_10000418_pt1 | contig 23661 bp, 21 predicted proteins | sample DeeMarSWOR152_54_FD_19971 | JGI IMG/M metagenome (IMG submission 19971) | reverse complement strand
CCTCTACACCATGCCGAAAACCTGCCAAACAACGAGAAACAAGCAGATCCCGAACTTCTTCTTCAGAAAGAACGCTAGAAAGAATCCCTGCCAACATCCGCGCAGGATAATAGGCACATAAATCCCCTCCAGGCATAGGGTGAGGCTGAAGGCTAGCAAGCCGCTTAAAACCGGTATAGGAGGAGAGAAAAATCTCGCCACCCCAAGCAGGCTCATCTTCAAAACCATAACCCACCCCATCCGCTGCAATAGTAACAATCTCCTCATCCCTAGGAACAGCATTATCAACCATAAGCTTAACCGAATGAGCGTGATGATGCTGAACCTCAAACAAAGAACAACCATACTCCTCCGCCAAAGTTTCAGCTAAAATCCTAGTCTGAAACACAGGATTCATATCACATCCAACACCCTCCAAACTCTTAACGCCCCCCAACTTCATAAGATGTCTAACCGCCGCCTCTAGAAACATCAAACAATCTAAATTATCCGTATCTCCAATATGCTGAGTAGCATAAACCCGTTTACCCACACAAACGGACCCGGTCACATTAAGGTCAGGACCAACCCCCACAACATTAACTCTACTATCAAAAGGAAGAATTATGGGCTCAGGAACATATCCTCGGGAACGACGAATAATAGCAGTACTATCTCCAATAAAACGGACAACAGAATCATCACAACGATTAGAAATCACACGATTATGAAGAAGAAAATAATCAACAAAAGACCCAAGACGGTTAATCGCTTCCTTATTATCCACAATCATAGGATAATTAGGAGCATTACCACTTGTCATTATCACAGCAGGATCTTCAATATCACGAAGCAAAATATAATGAACGGGAGCATAAGGAAGAATCACTCCAATATTATGGAGCCCTGGTGAAATATATTCAGAAAGTGGGAAAGGATCCTTTTTTGGAAGCAAAACAATAGGGCGTCTCCAAGATAGAAGAAGCGCACGAGCCCCAGGAGAAACCTCCGCAAAAGTTTCAACAGAAGAAATATCAAAAGACATTACAGCAAAAGGCTTATCGCTTTTTTTACGCTTCTCCCGCATCCTTAAAACATAATCATCAACGCTAGTTCTGCAAGCAATGTGAGTACCACCAATCCCCTTCACAGCAACAACAAACCCCTCATTAATAAGCTTAGCAACCTCAATTATAGGATCTCTCTTACCAATGTCGACAACTTCGCCTGAAGAATCATAAAGAGCATATTGAGGACCACACACAGGACCAGTAATACCTTGAGCATGAAAACGCCGATCCACAGGGTTAGAATACTCTTTTTTACAATCGACACACATAGGAAAATCAGCCATCGTAGTTCTTTCACGATCATAAGGAGTCTCAAGAATAATACTGAATCTTGGACCGCAAACAGTACAATTAGTAAAAGCATAACCAAAATACCTAGAACGCCGATCATCAATATCTCTCAAACAATCATCACAAACAGCAACATCAATAGGAATATGAGAAGAACTAACCCTTCTTTCACTAGAGCTCTTCAAAATATGAAAAGCATCAAAAGGAAAACCTGGAATATCTCCGAAACCTTTCCCTGTAAAATAATCAACCCAATCACCAGAAACAACACTAAAATCCTCAGAAGAAATCTCCCGAACAATAATCTCATCATAAACAACAATCGGATGCTTCTCATCCTCCAAATCCCGCAAAAAACCATCAACCTGATCCTTAGATCCCCGAACCACTATCCTAACACCAGCATCCCCAAGATTCTGAACAAATCCCTGAACACCCCGATCAACAGCTATTCGATAAACAAAAGGACGAAAACCTACACCTTGAACAACGCCAGAACACAAAACCTCTAGAGTAACTGCACGACGACTATTATTACTGACCATAATATAAACACCTAAGCAAAGTAAACAAAACAAAAAATAAAAAACACGCACTTATATAAAAAAAACAAAAAACAAACACACAAAACAAATAAAAAAATTAAGCTATTCAGCAAAAAAGAAAAACACACAAAACAAATAAAAGAGTTTCCAAACGAAAACTTATTCTAAAACTGGAGGAACGATTCCAAATCAGCTTCAGGAATCCTTAACAAAGCTTCACTAGTCAAACGATACTTCTTCCTCGAACTTCCAGGGTCACGTTCATACTCTAAAAGATCTTCCTCACACATTCTTCTCAAATAAGTTGCAGCAGTAGTGGGCTTAAGATCCTCCTTAAAATATAGCCTATAAACCTCGATTAAATCAGAACTAGTAAACCAACCCCGGGTCCCAAAACTATTACGCGTCAAAATACGAACCCGATCCATCATACTAAGGTTTACAGGAGAAAATTTCTCACCTTCAAAACGCTGCTTAGACTCAACAGGAGAAGTAGGGGAACTCTCAGAAATTTCTTCCTTGAAATCAGTTTTATCTTTAGATCCCGAAGACTCCAAAACTTTGGTAAGAAAATCGTTGAAATTAATCTTTTTCAAAGTAGACTTCCCCTTAACAATTAAAGTTATCTCCTCCCCGTCCTCTGTCTTAACCTCAATCTTAATATGATCCGCTTTTTCTTTTTTCAAGGGAAGCCACCAATAAACAAAGAAAGAGATACAATTCACAAAGACAATAAATGTTTAATATCAACCTTTTTTTTCTAATTTTTGCTAACCAATTTGTACTACACTTATGATTATTTAAAAAAATTATTTAAAAACTTTTAACCTATGAATCGTATGTAAATATATTCTTGGATATTATTTCACAAATTTACCAAATAGCGTTTATTAATTTAACTTTCTATTATAAAACTTTTCACAAAAAAATTCCCCCTTATAAGGGAGAAAACTAACAAAAAGAACTTATTAAAAGTTTTTACAATTTTAAAATGTATAGGTTTACATAAGATCACAATAAACTTACGCTTGACACAGTGAAATACGCTCCAAAAGTAGATAAGGTAAATATTATCATTATTGGGATTAAAAGTGTTAAAAAGGCCTATAACAACCCTCCAGAAACATATTGGTAAGATATACCAAAAAATAATATAAGAAAAAACCCCTTACCAAATTCTAAAGAATATAAAGAAGTTTGACATAATTTAAACACCTAAAAAGGATTCCTAATGAAAATAAGGACAGCATACATGATTAATTTTTTACTTAATTCACAAGTCAAACAATCATGACCAAAGAAAAAAACAGAGAAAGGAGTTATTCTCAAAAAAAAGCCAAAGCATACAGATTACAACCGTAAAAAAAATAAAAAAACATCTTTTCACTACCCCTATGTTTCCAGTGGAACTTTGCAACTGCATAATTTACACTCTTAAAAAACCCAAAAACAAGAAAAAAGGAAAATTAAAGCTCTAATTTAGAAAAAAACCAATTATAACACTAAAAACACAAAAAAAAGATAAAAAACAAAAACAAGAAAACTTGAAGAAAAAACAAAAAATAACCCAAAAAAAACAAGTCAAAAGGAATTCACATGTGAAATACCTGTAAACAAGTAATACCAAAATCGTGAAATTCACAAACCGTTTACATCATGAAAAACTAAAGCACCACTTTAAAGAAATATTAAAGAAAAGATTAGAAACATTTAGTTCAAAAAATAGAAATTTTATGGGGAAATAAATGCCAATAATCGCAAAATTCCAAAAATGTGGCAAAGAAAATTGCAAATGTATACAAAAGGGAGAACTCCATGGTCCTTTCTTATGGTATGTGAAATATCAAGGAAGACTGAATGGGAAACCTAAATACTATTGGAAATATTTAGGAAAAACTATTACAGAAGCAGCAGAAACCTTGGGGAAAGAAAAAATATTACAATCAGCAACAGGAACTTTAGAAAAGATGCTTAAAGAAAGTTTTAGTGAAATGGATCTAAGAGATTACATAAATAAAATGATTAAAAAGAAAAGAAAATCAATATCTGTAAAAATCCTTGACGAAATGACACTAAGAGAAGAAAAGCGCTAAACAAATCACAGATTATATTTTATAGAAACTGTATTAAGATTCCAACTCCTATATCGCCTGTGGAAAAGTTATACTAATACATTATTATCTTACCAATATATTTAGATACAGTAAAAAATATGGTTACTACTAAATTTCCCACGGAAAAAACGCTATTATATAATATCTTAAACTAAGATACACACTATGAAAACAGATAAACCCCTGTATTTCCTGTGGAAAATATCTGTTAAACTATATTATATCTTACCAATATATAATATAATATAATATAGAAGAAGTAAATATTTAATTAAAAAAGAGCAGTTCAAACTTATTCTATTAACACTAGAAACCACTATTTCCAATGGAAACAAAGGGGTTTAGTAAAGAACTGCTCTTAAAATAACAAATACTTAGCTTACCAATATTAGATAATGACGCTGACCTTATAGAGGAGAAAAAACTATTATAATCCCAAAACCAACAATTGATAGAACCGCCAGGGTAGCCTTTTTCTTTTGCTTTGTTGTTTTTCTTCTTTTTCCGCTTTGTTTTTTCGTTTTTTAGGTGGGAAATGGGTTTTTGATTTTGGCATCTTTCTTATAATGATTTTTCCTTTGTTTTTATTTTAGAGGAGGTTTTCGTTTTACACGGTTTTTTGCAGATGAATTATGGGTTTTCCTTGTTTCTTAGTTTTTTATTTTTTTCTCGTTTTTTGTTCTTATTTTCATTTTTCGGGGTTCCGGTCCTACCTCAACGATCTAGCAAGTTCGATCCTTGAAAAGGCTGAAAAACTACGTGAGAGTCGTAGTACTAGACGCAAACAGCTGCTATGCGTCGTCGTAGACCTTATAAATGATGAAGGACTGTCTACCTTCAAAGGTCAGCGATCTAGAGAAAATACCCTAAAAGGATCAAAACCTCTAATGAAGGTTGTAGAGGCTTTTGGGGGCGTTTTTGAGCGGCCGGGGTAGCCAAGCGGTTGGAACACGGATTTTCCGCTAGTTTTTATTGGTTTTTTCTGGTTCTCGTAGACGGCGCCAGCTTGGAGAGCTGGTGACGCTTTGCGTCGCGTGGGTTCAAATCCCACCCCCGGCGACTTTAATTTCACGTTAAGCTTTGTGAGATATTGGTAAGATGCAGGGTGGGCGTTTTCTGTGCATTTTCTTTTTCTGTTTGCTTTTTTAGGTTAGGTTTATTTGGTGTTTTTGCGTATTTTTAAGACGGATTAATTGTGGTTTTTTGATTTTTTGGGGGTTTTTTGGTTTTGTGTGTTTTTGAGGTTGTTCGAAAGGATGTTGGTGGTAGGTTTGGTAAGTTTGTGGTTAACGGAAAGGTTGTTAGGACTCCTGCTTTGTTACCTGTTATTAATCCCAATCGTTTGATTGTTTCTCCACAGGAGTTAGAGAAGGATTTTGGGGCGGAGGTTTTGATTACTAATGCTTATATTATTTGGAGGAATAAGGATTTGAGGGAGAGGGCGGAGGCTGAGGGTATTCACAAGTTTTTGGATTTTGGAGGGGTTGTTTTTACTGATAGTGGTGCTTATCAGGCGATGAGGGGTAAGGAGTTGGAGGTTAGTAATCGGGAGATTGTTTTGTTTCAGGAGAAGATTAATCCTGATGTTGGGATTTTTTTGGATGCTCCTACGGGGGATGTGGGTTATATGGAGGCTAAGAGGACTGTTTTTGATACGATCGAGAGAGCTAAGGAGTGTAAGGAGTTAACTGGAGATTCTAAGATTTTTTGGGCTTGCCCTGTTCAGGGGGGTGTTTATCCTGATCTTGTTTCTTACTGTGCTGAAGAGGTAGGTGGTTTGGGTTTTGATGTTTATTGTGTGGGTTCTTTGGTGACGCGTCTTGAGGCTTATGAGTTTGGCGTGGTTTGTGAGCAGTTGTTGTCTGCGAGGTTTAGTTTGCCTTTTAATAGACCTTTGCATGGTTTTGGTATTGGATTGCCTTCCTTTTTTTCTTTGTCTGTTGCTATTGGTTGTGATTTTTTTGATTCTGCTGCTTATGCTCTTTATGCTCAAAAGGGCAGATATATGAGTGTTCATGGAACGTATTATTTGGCTGAGCTGGATGAATTCCCTTGCTCTTGCCCTCTTTGTGTTGATACTACTCCTGAGGAGGTTAGACGTTTTGATAAGGATGAGCGTGAGCGGTTTTTGGCTCGGCATAATCTTTATGTTAGTTTTGAGGAATTAAGGCTTGTTCGTCAGGCTATTCGTGAGGGATGGTTGTGGGAGTTGGTGCAGGAGCGTGCGAGGTCGCATCCTCGTTTGTTAGAGGCTTTTAATGTTTTTAAGCTGTATCCCGAGCTGGAACGTTTTGATCCTGTAACTAAGAAAAGCGCTTTTTTTTATTCTGGGCAGGAGTCTTTTTTGAGGACTGAAGTTAGTTCTTTTAGGCATCGTTTTTATGAAAATTATAGACCAGAAAAGGGAAGATCTTTGGTTGTTCTTCCTTATTCTGAGTCTAAGCCTTTTTCAAAATTTTATAATGTTTGGAATACTAAGGATATTCATTTTGCTGTTATGACTCCTTTTGTTTGCGTTCCTTTGGAACTTGAGAATGTTTATCCTGTTTCTCAGAATGTTTTTGTGCGAAACGATGTTTTGATTTATAAGGAAATGGAGGAGCAGTTTGGAGTGTTTTTAGATCGTTTTGGTAGTTATTATTATGATATCAAGGTGCTTTATGATGTTTCAAGTGTTAGGGGTTTTGTTAAATCTTTAAGACTAGAAAATAAGGGAAAGAAAGCGGGGGGTTCTGCATGGGATTATTTGTTGGATCTTAAGGGTTTGTTGAATTTTCAGTTTGGTTATCCTGCTGGTGATATTTTTGGGGAGAATGTTTTTGTTAGGTTGAGTAAGCGTACTGGTAAGATTAAGGAGATTTATGATGAAGAAAATCTTTTAGGGGTTTTAAGGATGGATGGACTCTTTATTCCTTCTGTTTATTGTGCTGAATTGTTGAAAAATGTTCTAGATTATCCGAAGAGACGTGTTGTGGTGGGTGATGATGAGGTGATTTCTTTTATAAGGGCTGGTCGTTCTGTTTTTGTGAAATTTGTTGAGAATTGTGATCCTAAGATACGTCCAAAGGAGGAAGTTTTAATTGTTGATAAAAGTGATCGTTTGGTAGGCGTGGGTACGTCGTTTCTTTCGGCTGAGGAGTTGTTAAGTTTTGATAGGGGGGTAGGTGTTAAAACAAGAAGTACTATTAGAGAGGAGAAAAAATCTTATTGACATTTAATAATTAATTTGCATAATCGCAATACGCTTTTTAATTTTTCATGTTAGTTTTTTGTTGACAACTTTTTTTGTTTTTTTAAAAGTTGAACGGTCTTTGTCTTGTTTTTGTTCGGACAAATCCTCTCATGATTGAGGTTATTGGGAATTTTATGAAGATTGCTGTGACTCCTACTTGGAAAAATTGGGGGATTATTACCCTTAGTCTGTATTCGGATTCGTTGCTCCAGGATGTGGGTAATATGACGATTTCTTTGACTTCTTCTTTAGTTTTTTGGCATTTTATGGTTAGTTCTAGTCCGTCTATTATTCTTTCGGGAAATCTTTCTTTGTTACACAGGATTACTAAGAGCTCTTTGCACCCTTCTTTTTTACCTGGGATTTGATTCCATTCTATTTTCTTTTCGAAGAAGGAACTTTTAAAGCAATTTTTAACGCCTTCTGTTAGGTCTTTAATCGTTTTTAAGGGTTTTTTATACTGTGAAAAAAATTTTTCCATCCTTCTATGGCCATATAACTCTTTTAGTTTTTCTGCAAATTGCGGCGGTGGGTTTCTTATGTCGAATTCTTCAAAGGATTGCCACCAAGTCATTAAAACACCATCCAAAAGAACAAAAAATAGGAAGAAATTGTTTATATTTTGTTTATATTTTGTTTATATTTTTATACGTTTATTTTAAAAGTTAAGTCCTTATTCGCTTTTAAAATGGATAGAATGGTTTGAAAGGTAAAGTTTTATTTATTAAGTCCTTTATTAAATTTGAAAATATATGGAAAAAAAAGAGAATTATTATAAAGGTAAGAAAGCTGCAATGATTAGCGTGACCTTAGACATAATAGATCTTATCTCTATTATTTCTGGAATAATTTTGGATTCTCTCATTATTTGGCGGTGAGAAAAAGCTCTAGAACGAGGAAATACGACGGGAAAAATTGGCATAATCCTTGGAATCTTCGATATTAATCTGTTTATTTATTTCATTCATTATCCTGTGTTTTTTAGTTGAAAAATTTGAAGAAATTAAAGGGGGGAAATAAGGGTTATAACCCCCTTTTTTTGAGCTTCTTTCGTTTATTTTAACAGGAACTGTGTTCGATTGCTTCTGTGGGGCAAGCGTCTACGCATTTGCAGCATTCTGTGCAGTCGTCGATGTTTTTGGGTACCGCTTTTCCTTCTACAAGTTCGTATATGTCTTCAGGACAAACATCTACACATTCAGCGTGACCTTCGCATTTGTCGTAATCGATCATTATATCAATATCTAACTCGTCTGAATGCCATGTTTTTACATTTGCCATTTTTTAATCACCACTCTTTTTTTACAGTTCTTTTGTGTGTTTTTTTTCTTTTTGACCATCAGGCGTCTAAAATTAGCATAAAAAGTTTATATCTTTTTTTGTATGATTTCATTTCATTTAAAAAGTTTATTTTGATAATAGTTTTTAATTTAATCATCTTGTCAATCTATTATTATGGTGAAACTGAAATTTTTTTGCGTAATAGTAATTTTTATAGCATTTTTTCTCCTGTGGAAAATTTTTTCGGTTCGAAAATCTTAAATCTTATTGGTCTTAAAATAAGAAGCTAAATTGTTTTTTTTGAGGGTGGTTTTTGATCTTGTATTCTTGTATGCTTGTTGAGTGTGAAGGTGGGGTTTTTAAGAAGGTTATAAAAGAGTTTGAAAAACTTGAAGGCGTGAAAGAAGCTTTTACTTGTACTGGTCGTTTTGATATAGTGGTTTTGTTAGAGTTAAAGGATTTAAAGTCTGTAGGTGAGCTTGTTTTGAAAGCTCACGATATCCTTGGTGTAAAACGTGTTGAAACTTTAGTGGAGGTTCCAGGGGAATAAGAATGACTAAAGGTTGTATTCTTGTAAGGTTTAAATCTGGGATGGTCCCTCAAGCTTTTGAAGCTATAAAACAGATAGATAAAGTAAAAGTTGCTTTTTTAGTCTTTGGTCAATGGGATGCTGTTGTTTTTACAGAAACGCCTGACTCAGTCTCTATGGTTCAAATTGTTATAAAAATTAACAGTATAGAGGGGGTAAAATCTACAGAATCTCTTTTAGAAATACCTTAAAATTTCTACCTTTCCACACCTTTTCGTTTTTTTAGTTTTAAGACAGTTTGGTTTTTATCCGAGTTTTTTGCCTATTTTTTGGGCTTTTTCGAAGAGTTTTAACGCTTCTTCTTTTTTCCCTTCCTTTTTAAGAATTATTGTTTTTCTATACAGTGCTTCCGCATTTTCTGGGTCTATTTCTAATAATTTTTCAAAACATTTAAGGGCTTCTTCTGTTTTTTCCATAGTTTCTAATGTTAATCCTTTATTGTACAAGATTTTTGGACTTTCTGGCTTTATTGTAAGGGCTTTTTCGAAGAGTTTTAACGCTTCTTTTGGATTTCCTAACCTCCTTAGAGCTGCTCCTTTGTTTACTAACGCTTTTATGTATGCTGGCTCTATTTTAAGGGTATTGTCAAAACATTCAAGCGCTTTTTCAATCTCCCCAATAGCCCCGTGAATTACCCCTTTATTATACCATGCTTCTACATCCTTTGGATCTATTTCTAGGACTTTTTCAAGGCATTTTATCGCTTCTCTTGGCATTCCTATTTCATCCAATAAGATTGCGACGTTCATCCATGCTGCTGTATTTTGGGGTTCTATTTTTATGACTTCTTTGAAGCTTTTTATCGCTTCTCCTGTTTCTTCTAGTTCATTTTGAGTTATCGCTTTTCCAAACCATGCTTTTGCGTTTTCTGGGTCTTTTTCTAACACTTTTCCAAAAAGTTTTAAGGCTTCTTTAAGTCCTCCTTTTTCCAATAATTGCCATGCTTCTTCTTGGTTGTCTTTTTCTTGCATTTTATTTTTCCTTCATTTTTATCCGTATTCTTGAAAGACGTAATAGAGGAGGGTTGGATTTAGCTTGAAGGCATGCATAATACATGCATCTGCTTCTTTTGTTTTTCCTAATTCTTCTAGGGCTCTTCCTTTGTTGTACCATGCTTCTGCAAAGTTTGGGTCTATCTCTATGGCCTTGTCGAAACATTCTATCGCTTTTTCTATATCCCCCTCTCTTCTTAGAAATTCTCCTTTGTTTATCCATGATTGTATATGTTTTGGGTTTATTTTTAGGGCTTTATTGTAGCTTTTAATCTCTTCTTCTTTCATTCCAAGCATGTTATATGCTACCCCTTTACAATACCATGCATCTTCAAAGTTTTCATTTATTTCTAGGGCTTTATCGTAATATATTAAAGCTTCTTTTGGGTTTTTCATACAACACAAAACGTTTCCATGCTGTAACATTGCTTCCGTGAAGTCTGGTTTGAATTTTATAGCATTCTTTAAGCTCTCTTTAGCTTTCTCAATTTCGCCTTTTGTATAATGTATTAAACCTTTCCAGTACCATATTTCTGGCTGTTTTTGGTCTATTTCTAGGGCTTTTTCATAGCATCTAAGTTCTTCTTTTGTTTTTCCGAGGGAACGCATCACTACTGCTTTTAATTTCCAGGCTTTTATCAAACGAGGTTCAGTTTCTATTGCTTGGTCAAAGCACTCTATAGCTTCAATTATTCTTCCTTTATCATACTCTTCTATTCCTTTTTCGACGAGATCTTCTGCTGTTCTTTCTATTTCATTCATTTTAATCCCCTATTTCCTTGACTACCACTTAAATTGTTTGTGCCCTGTGTAGTTTTTGATTTGTTAAATTAGGCTCATCATGTGTCCATAATAGCTTGGATCTATTTGAACTGCTTGTCTTAAACATTCTGAAGCTTCTTTATCCCTCCCCAATAGGTGGAGTGAGAGGCCTTTTGTAAACCATGCTTTTGCGCTTTTTAGGTCTTTTTCTAAGACTTTTTCCGCATGTTCTAATGCTTCTTTTGGTTTTCCCATGATCGCTAACACTAGTCCTTTATTTGTTAATGCTTCAAGATTTTCTGGGTCTATTTCTAATACTTTGGAGAAATAGGGCAAAGCTTTTTTTTCTTTTCCCATGGCAATTAACGTGTTGCCCTTGTTTATAAGAGCCTCTACCGAGTTTGAGTCTGTTTTTAACGCTTTGTCAAAACATTTTAGCGCATCTTTCATTTTTCCCAGTTCTTGGAATTCTAATCCTTTTCTGATCAATTCTTTAGTGCTTTCACTCACTCTTTAAGCCTCTTTAATTTTTAATCTTTAAACAAGACCTTTTAGCTTATTTTTTGGCCTTTCATTTCCGATTAAATGCTTTTATTTTGAAAACCTAATCTAGTAATGTCTTTTAAACCCTCTTTTTTATTTTTTTAAAATTTAGCTTTCGTAAAATACGTTTTCAATTAAAAATTCCCTACTTTACTTTTATTTTTCGTATCCCAGTAATAAAAAAAACTTAGAAGTAAAAATTTAACCAAAATTTGGCTTGTTTTTAACATAGATTCCTTCCTATATCCCTCATCTGCGGGTTAGAAATTGATAGAGACTATGATTTCGCCTTTTTTGTAGTCTTGAAAAAAGGTTTAGAAGTGTTAGGGCAGGGCCTGTCCGAATTTACGCCTGCAGACAGAACCTCTACCGAGAGAAATCCCGGCAAGTTCAGTTGTTGAAACAGGGAACTCCTTCCGCTAGGGAGGAGTAGTTCACCTATCTGCTCTATTGCTTGCTTCGTATATTTTGAGTTTCAGCACCGTTTTTACTAATTTTTTATAAGTTAGTTCTTTGCTTGGAGATATGTGCCCCATGATTGCAACCGTTTTTGTAGTGAGAATTTTCCAAGGTTCAGGAGGCATATGAAAAATCGTACCATATCTTCTCTCATAATATTTTTCTTTTCCAAAGATCATCGTTGTTGGATAGTGGGTATATTGGTTAATGTAATAACTAGTGATAGAAGGTTTCTGGTTTAAGCTTATGAACTTTAACGTTTCTTGAAGCGAGGCCTCGTTTTCTCCTGGAAAGCCTAAAATAAGCGCGCATCCGATAGGCAACCCTATTTCTTCTGCTTTTTTAACTGTTTCTTCTGCTCTTTTGATGTAGTTTTCTGGGTCTCTTGTTTTTCCCATGATTTTCGCCATCCGCTTACTTACTCCGTCAATACCGAAGTCTACTTGGGCAAAATTTAGTTTTAGATATCTTTCTAAATCTTTATCGGATGTATAGTCAACCCGTGTCTCGCAATAAAATTCATTTTGAGTTCTTTCTTTCTCCAGAAGTTCTAAAAACTTATTTTTCCATTCTTTTTTACAGCCAAAAAACGCGTCTGAAAAGTCGATCCTATCTGGCAAATATTCCTTAACTATCTCTCGAAGTATTTTTATCGCTTTTTTTGGTGAGAGTACTCGCCATTTTTTTGGCAAGTTTCCGCAAAATTTACAACCCTGGGGACATCCTCTGCTAACGATCACAGGGTAGCTTGTTTTACCTTTATCTTTCAACGGTTCTGCAAGTCCCCAAAGGTATTCTATAGCGTTCATTTCCTCCTCAGTGAGAGGGGTACTATTTAAAGTGGTTGTGTTTTCTGGTCTTTTTCCCTTTTTCATTAGCTCATATAGTGCATGTTCTCCTTCTCCCCTGATAACATAATCAAAAACATGATACCTCTTCTTTTCTATCTCCTCTACATATTCAAAAATTTTTTCAGGAAACTTTATGTTTTCTCCTTTTAAAGTTCTTAGTTCAATGTTTGTTATGTCGTAGAAATTTTTCGGCATCGCTGTTGGGTGTATTCCTCCTACAACAATCTTGGTTTCAGGCTTTAGTGCTCGCGTTATAAAACCTACCAATATTGAGGGAATATATGCCAACGTACTGTAACAAGATATTCCTATCATGGAGTAGTTATTATTTTCCGTGAGAAGTTTTTCCAGATGATCGATTAAAATCCCTAGTTTTTTTAAAGGCTCATCAATTACAGCTATATTAGAAAATTGATCGATTTTTATTTCTATGTCCTTGTAATGGTGTTTCAGGTAGGAGGCTATGTTTATTAATGCTATAGGAAAAAGCACTGGGCCAGTGTTTAAGTCTCCTCTTACCATCTTTGGAGGCTGTAAAAACAAGATTTTTTCGCTCATGGAAACCGTCCCTTATTGCCCTTCTTCCCCCGCATGCACTATTTCTACGACTTTTTCCATCACTCCCGAAAGGTTTAAAAATTTAAGGATATTGTTTATTCTTTCAAGTTCTTTTCCCGTTATTTTTTCTGCTATTTTCCTTACCTTCTCGATGAAAATATCGGAAGATTCCGATGTTTTCCTTATCATTTCAAAGATTTGAGGAAACTCGTTTTCAAAATTTTTTAAAAACGTTTCATATGCCTCTTTTTCTAAGTTTATGTTCTTATAATCTAATTCTAAAAAATCTATAAGTTCTTTAAAACTTAGACTTTTTGCGTCATATTTGTCCTCTATTTTGATCTTTAAAGGCATATATATCCCTCAAAAAATCCGCTAACTTAAAAAAACAGTGTTAAAAGTTAAAAAAAGAAATGAGGAGTTTGTTTTTTCTTGCTTCTTTTGCATTTTTTAGACCTTTAAGGCACGCATGGGTAAAGCGGCTGCGAAGGATTTGCTCTCATTGGGTGTTTTGCCATGGAGTTCACTAAAGAAAGTACCACTAGAGCAGTTACAAAGACTTCTTTCTTTACCACTTTAATCACCAAGATTCTATTCTTTTCTCTTGTTTTAAGCCCAAGCTCCCTCAAAATCTCTTTTTTAATTCCTAGTTTTATAGTTTAAATTTACAATCGCGCTATTCCTTGACAATCTTTTTTCATCCCCTCTCTCTATGTTGAAAATATTCTTTTCCGAATTTATGCTCTCTCCCCCACTTTAACTTATTTTTTATTTTGGTTTTCTTTTTTCAAAGCCTTAATCGTTCCTAATTTTTTCTCTATTTTATGAATTGCCTTAATCTTTCTAGACTTCTAATTTTATTCTTTTCATCTATTTTTGCTTTTTCAACAGCTCTTTCTAAGATTTTAGCTGTTTTTATCATATCCTTTGTTTTGACTGGGTAAAGCCTTCCTGATTTAGAGCCAAAAGCAAAGTTAAATTCTGAAGTTCTTGTGGCACTTTTTTGCTAGTTTTTCCCTTTCCTCCTACTAAAATCACACCATGGGTTTCACGGTTTAAGGCTTCCCTAAGTGCTGCAGTAATAACAGTTGTTGAACCACTACTATCATATTCATAACCCAAAAGACATGCAAAGGCCTGAAACCAAAAAGGGTCATTGAAACATTCAAGGAGAAACTTTATTCCAAACTCTTCGGTCAAAACCTTACATGCCGCTCTTGCTAACTTAACCATGGTCAGAAAATATTTTGGGGCGGGACAACTAACTAACCGAAGATACCTTACCCTTTTCAAGTTTTACCCCTTAAACTTAAAATTTTAACCTAATTCTCGCTTAATATTCTTCAAAAATGTTTTCATTTCCTTAAAAATAAGGCCTTTAATAATTATAAAATAATTTAAAGGTTGGGAATAAAACGTAAAACTAGTCTTACAATACCAATAACTCTTTAGATTTTGTTTTCATCTATTTTTTCTTTAATTAAGGAAAATATCTTTCTTATTTTTTGATTTTTATTTTCGATCATTATTTGTTCAAGTTTGGGGAAATATGCCTTTAATATTTTTATGTGATCTGGAGGAATTTTTTCTATTGTAGTAATTGCTTCAAACTTTACTACAGGATCTTTATCCTTTGCCAATTCTAGTAGTAATGGTAAACTTTTTTCTAGTGGTTTACCTCCTTTTACTACAACCTCTTTAAGCATTACGACTATTTCTCTTCTTACCTCCTTTGAGGGCTTTCTCCCCATCTCTAAGAGATAGGGTAAAATTTTTTCCATCGATTTTTTGTTTCTTCTTATTCTAGTTCGTAGAACTTGGCTTACACTATGTCTCTCTTCCCACTCTTTGGCCTCTATTCTCTCAATTAATGTTGGTATGACCTCCTCTAACACCTCTGTTTCTACCTCTAGAATATCTCCCAAAGCTAAAATAACGTTTTTTCGCACCTCCACATCCCTATTCTCTAAAAAGCTTATAAAATTTGAAATAAGTCTTTTTCGAATCCCAGGATCAATTATTTGTGGTCCAACATTCCTTATTATATCACTTAACGAAATTATTGCGCTCTTAAAAAGAGCTTCATCTTCGCTCTTTAAATGTTTCTCTATCTCCTGCACTATTTCAGGAATTGCCTTTACTGCTTTCCTTAAAGCGAGAGCGCTATATATCCTCACGCTTTCATCATCATCATTTAAAAGCTTCATTAATGTCGGCAAAACCTCTTTCATCTTTTCTGGGCTCCTTTTAATTATTTTTCCTAAGGCTATAGCCGCCCCCCTTCTTACAACACTGTCTCCCTTTTCTGTTAGTTCTATTAACGCTGGTAACGCTTCTTTCGCTCCTTCCTCGTTCACTTCCACCCAATCATCTAAAGAGCGCGAAAAATCAGAATACCATGACTGGGAATACCATCCTCCATCCCTAATCATCCAAATAATCCTTGAAACTTCATCCTTTAAAATCTCAGGGTAAATATAAAGAATTTCATTTAAACACTCACAGGCATTTTCATGCACTTCCCATTCTTCATCCTTTAAAAGCTTAAAAATAATAGGTAGCGCGCTTTCTGCCAAAGTTTTACTTTTAAACACGATTTCTTTCAATTTTACAGCGCTTTTTATTCTTGTTGATTTATCTTTCGCTTTTACTCCTTCCCGTATTTCTGATAAAAGATTCACACTTATTTCATCACTATCTTTTTTACTTTCCTTTTCCACTATTTTTAATCCTCCTTGTTTATTTTCTTCCTCATACTGCTGCTATTTCATGACACCTTATACTCCGCACATTAATTTCGTGTATTGTCCTATCGCCAACTTTCTGGACATTTTTGTTAGGGCTGATTGTCCACTCTTTAAGCGTCCGAAAAACTTTATGTGCATTATACTTAAAAATACTCATTATCGTTTCAAAAACAGTTTCATGAAGTTCTTCTCTTCCCCTTTCTACTATGCTTTTTAAAACTTCTAAAACTTCCCACCAAAATAGCTTGGTCCATGTAGGTTCACTTAAAGTTTTAGCTATAATCCAGTGTGTATAGGGATGGTCTTCTTTTATCCACTCTTTTAATGCTTTAAAAACTATTCCTGGGTTTTCCCTCCTAACATCACTAAAAAGCAAATTTTGATCTTTTCCTATCGTTTGCAAACAATAATAAACACCCTTTCTAACGTATAAACTTTCATCGTGAAGCAGTTGTTTCATAAGCTCCAAAATCGGCTCAGGGTCTTTCCAACCATAGCTTAAAAGGGCTTGAGTAGACACCCTTCTAATCTTTTCATTTCTGTCTTTTGCCCATGCTTTCATCATGTTAAAGAGTTGCTCAGGATAAGCTTTTCCTATCTCCTCATCAAGTACCCTTGCTATAAAATCCCTTACCCTCCAGTCTTCATCCATTGCAAGCTTATACATGTAAGGTATTACTGCTTCAAGGTCTTTTTTTCCTGTTTCTCCAAGGGCTACACATCCAACACATCGCATCTCAGGCCTACTATTGTTAAGGATGTTTGAAAGGATTTTTTGCCCTTTGCTTTCTTCTTTTTTCATCAACATTATCTTACCAATAATTTTTCCTAAAGGATAAAGCACCTCCCTTATCCCTAAACCATCTTCAGGGAAACCGTTTCCTTTTAAAAGAATTTCTAACTCTTTAAAATTTCCCAAAATTTTCTCTTCATCCCACTCTAAAAAGCCAATTAAGATATGGTTTAAAATATCTTGGATAGGGATCCTTAATCCTTTCCTTTGATACAAATGATCTTCAACTTTTTTTGCCTCTTCTTCTATCCATATATCCTCCATATAATCCTTCAAAATTCAACACCTTGAAAAATAGATAAACATAATATGCCTATTTATCTAATTTTAAAAAACTTTATCTTATCTTCTACCTTACATAATTATTAGCTATATTTTATTAACCAAAATTAATATATTTTAAAATCTTAATTTTTCCGTGGAAAGTGCGACTTTTTACGTCTATATTAAGGATCTGGTTGGTGTTTAATGAGTTCTCACGAGGATATGGGTTCCAGAGAGGATTTTTGCCCTGTTTGTATCCTTGATTTTCCTGAGGAGGTCTTTCCTTTTTGGAAGAAAAAAGGTTTGATTGTTTTAATCTCTTCAGGGATACTTCTTTTCATAGGTTTGATGATTGATTTTTTCTTAAAAGAAGAATTTTTAGCGTTGCTTTTCTTTTTTAGCGTTGCTCTAATTTCTGGCCATGAAATAGTGATAAAGGGCATCACATCCCTGTTTAATGGGCATGTTACTATAAATTTTCTCATGACTTTGGCCTCTGTTGGCGCCTTCTTAATTGGGCATCCTGAGGAAGGAGCCGCTGTTCTTTTACTGTTTTATGGTGCCGAATTTTTAGAAGAATATGCCGCAGAAAAGCAAAAAAAATCGACAGAATCTCTGATAAAACTTGCTCCTGAAACCGCTACTGTGAAAAAAGACGGTAAGGAGCTTTCAGTACATGTTCACGATGTAAACTCTACGGATATAATTGTCGTGCGTCCTGGTGAAAAAATTCCTTTAGATGGTGTTATTATTGAGGGTTATTCAAGCATAAATCAGGCCCCTATTACCGGCGAATCGATTCCTGTAGCTAAAACTGTCGGCGATGAGGTCTATGCGGGAACCCTTAATTGTGAAGGTTTTCTCGAGATTTCTGTTAGTAAAAAGTCAGATGAGACAATGCTTTCTAAAATTTCTAAGTTAATTAATGAAGCTCAAATGAGAAAAGCTCCTGCTGAGCGATTTATAGAGAAGTTTTCTAAATACTATACGCCTATAGTCATATTATTTGCCTTTTTTGTTGCAACGATCCCAGTCTTGCTTTTTGATAAAGATTTTAAGGATTGGTTCTATAAAGCCCTCATACTCCTTGTGGTTTCTTGCCCTTGTGCTTTGGCTATCTCTATACCCGTATCCATCGTTTCCGGGATAACAAATGGCGCAAAAAATGGCGTTTTAATAAAAGGAGGAAGTTACGTTGAAGAATTAAACAAAATAAGAGTGTTTGCTTTTGATAAAACAGGTACTCTTACCGAAGGAAAACTGGAACTTACTGATGTTATACCCTTAAATGATTCTTTTTCCAAAGAAGAAACTTTGAAGATTGCAGCCTCTATTGAATTTTTTTCTGAACATCCGATTGGTAAAGCGATCGTAGAATATGCAGAAGAAAAAGGAATAAAACCCTTTTTTGTTTCCGATTTTAAAGCCTTGCCGGGGAGGGGTATTATGGGTGAAATCGATCGAAAATTTTACTATATCGGCAGTAAAAATCTGTTTAAAGAACTATTTATCGATTTCCCGGAGAAACCGGTCGAAACGCTTGAAAACCAGGGTAAAACTGTTTTTTTGGTAGGTACAGAAAAAGGCATTTTAGGTGCAATTGCAGTTGTGGATAAAATAAAAAAAGAGAGCATAACCGTTATAAAAGAGTTAAAAAAACGGGAAATAAAAACAGTTATGATTACAGGGGACGGTGAAAAAACGGCAAAGGCCGTTGCAAAAAAGCTTGATATTGATGAATATTACGCTGAACTATCCCCGAAAAATAAAGTGGAAACTGTTGAAAAGCTTATTGAGCAGTACGGGTATGTTGCTATGGTTGGCGACGGTGTTAATGATGCCCCTGCCTTGGCTAAATCAACTGTAGGAATAGCCATGGGGGCTGCTGGAAGTGACATTGCCTTAGAAACCGCCGATGTCGCTTTAATGAAAGACGATTTATTAAAAATACCCTATCTCATAGATCTAAGTAAAAAAACGGTCAGAGTGATGAAGCAAAACGTTTCTCTATCCATCTCTATAAAAAGTGCTTTAATATTTCTTGTTTTTCCAGGGCTTATAACCTTGTGGATGGCTGTGGGAATAGGCGATATGGGATTATCCCTGACAGTCATATTAAACGCTATTAGAATCCAGTTTACCATCCGTTAATTAGATTAAACCTAACGCCTATGGTACTACTCAAAAATTAAAAACCTGATTATTTATTTTAAGCCACTTTTACCTTATTCTCTCGCTACATATTGGGCAATAATTTTCAAATCCTACCAACTTATAACCACAATTTGGGCAATATTTCATCCTTTTATTTAGATAGAGTTTTTCATGCTTTCCTCCAAAAATCAAGGGAAGAAAAAGAAACAGGAAAAGAAAAGGAAATCCCCAAAAAACATAAGCTATAATTGATATAAAAGTGATGATAAGTGATATGAGAACGATTATTTTTCCACGCATTAACAAACGCAAGAAGTAAACTCCCCTTTAACGTGAATTTTTAAGGTATGTTTTACTTTCCAAACCTTGTTTTGTTTTCTTTTATAATATTTCATTTTGCTATCAGTTTGATCAATTTCTTATGTAACTCTTTGCTCCCCGTAGCTAAAACATTTACTATTTTTGTTAAATCTTTATTTATAGGTAACTTTTCTCCCCTTAAAGTCGTTATGACGCCCCCTGCACATTGGAGTATATATGCTGCAGCAGCATAATCTACTGTTTTCAATCCCCTTGTAAAATCTATAAAACAGTCCATTGAACCGCTAGCTATATAAGCAACATCCAAAGCAGCAGAACCGCTTATCCTTATAAATTTGCAATTTTTACGTATTTTATCAATTATTTCCATATGTTCTGACGCGGTTGGTCTTATTAGGGTTATTCCCGCTTCTTTTAACTCTCTATGAACTGTTTTTGTCGACTTTTCGTTATAATACGTTTTTCCCTGATACGCAAAAAACTCATCATTGTTTCCTAGGTTATTTATATACCCTGCATAAGGATCTTTTCCTTCCAAATCAGTGTAAAAAGATATAACAAAAGCGTAAAAAGGATAACCTCTTACTGCGTTTTTTGTACCATCAATGGGATCAATTATGACCAATTCTTCATCTTTCCCAAGTTTTTCTAATCCCTTTTCTTCAGTTAAAATCGTGCCATTAAAACCTTCTTTCAAAACGTTTAAGGCTACCTCCTCCGCTATCATATCGATCTGTAAAGTTGCATCTTTATCTGCTCCTATCCCCCATTCTTCAGAAAGATCCGCTCCCCTTTCTTTAGCTAGCCGAATCCTCTCCTGGATCTGTTCTACTATTTGTCGACATAATTCTAAAGTTTTTACTTTTGAATACATGTTTTAAGCTCTCCACATGATTTGTTCCCCTATCTTTTCATCAACGTGTTTTATGTACTCTCTTAATTTTTCTTTTGGTATGATCGCTCCTGCTGCAATATCGTGGCCTCCTGCCTCACTTTTTTCAAGTTTAAGCTCATTTTTTGCCTTGACGAGTGCCTCTCTTAAATTAACGCCTCTTTTAATATGCTCCTTTAGCGCTCTAGCGCTTATTTTTACCATACCCTCTTGTTCCGTCATGTCTGCCGCTATCAAGGCAGGTTTTTTAAAGTCTATTATTCTCCCGCCTAAAGCCATGCCTAAGACAACACCAACAATCCTATCATTTATAACATCTTTAACATACGTGGCCGTTATGTTTGGCAAACTTTCTATTAACCCTCCCTTTTTAACATCGTTTAAAGCTTTAATTCCCTCCGCTAACATTTTCTTATATTTAACCAACACCCCTGCTGCTTCTCTTATTGCTTTCTCACGATCGTAGACATTTTTGTCGTATTGAACAACTTTTAAACCCACCTCATATCTCTTTAACCTACCACAAGCGTTTAACATCGTACTATACTCCCTCAGATCCCGCAAAAATGGTTTTTCATTTGGTAACCTATACACAAACCCTACCAAACTTTTATACTTCTTTAAAGGAACCCCGTTCCTTATCAATAATTTAACTAAACCATCTACCAACTTAGTTTTCTCTTCTGGCGCCAAATCTGCGATTGTCTTCCATCCCCCATACTCATCCTTCAAAGGTATTCTTAAACTTTTCAAAAAGTTAAGACATGCTTCTTTATCCCCTGTTAATCCTGGCAAAAAAGGCTCAGTACAATACCCCAACGTCACATATATTGGCCGCGTTTCACGCCCATATAATGTTATATCCAACCTTTCCTCCACAGCAGAATTTGGGAGTATATGTGTATAGTTATAACCAACTAAACGCCCCTTTTCATGATACCTAAACTGCATGTCCCCAATGGCACCTACAAGAGCCAACTCTGGCCTCAATTTTGTAACGGCGTATGCCACCCCTGCCCCGCTTATTTCCTTACTTCCATCCAACCCAAACAAATGTGCATTAACTTGTACAATCTCGGTTTTCCTTGGAAAATCGGGTCTAAATTCCGCTATTTCCGGCTTGTGATGATCCAAAATAACTATTTTTTGTGCCCCTGATAAATATCTTTTAATAGTGTTAACTTGTCCACTTCCTAAGTCCAAAAACACTATATTTTCTGCTCTTAATTTAGAAATTTTCATCGCTCTAACAGGATCAAACCCGCTTAGAACAACGATTTTTATCGGTTCTTTCTTAAAAAAAGACATAAGTACGCCGCTAGCACTTATACCATCTGCATCGTGATGCGTAATAATAACCGGATATTCCATCTCTTTAATCATGTTTCTTGCCAGTTCACAGGCCTCGTGAAACTCATCCTCAAAAAAACTCCTCTCTGAGACAACCATTTCAAACCGCGCCTTAACAAAATAAAAGCCCACTATCTAAAAGGTTCTAAAATCATTAAATAAACAAATGTTGGTAAGATGAGGAAAACAAATGTTCCCCTCATATGTAATTCTTACCTTTATTTATCTCCATCTTATAAACAAAACATTATGTGTAAAATTTGTTACTAAAAGTTTACATATATTTAATTTTATTAATTCTAATACTTAATAATGCGTCAGATGTTTTATAGAAAATTATGTGAAATTATCTTTGGGATGGCCTTTGGTACAACTGGTAAAATCTTCGAGTTATTTAATGGAGTTTGATACCGATAATTGCCTAAACATCTATATCGAAGTTATAAACAAAGAAATTGAAAATTTCTTACTTCCAACCTTTGATAAGGGTGTCCTTGTTTCAACAAACTTTTCGACGAATACCTTTACTTATAAAAACATAAAAGAGTTTATTTTGCGTGGTGGTAAAAGGCTTAGACCCGCCCTCCTTTTAAACTCCTATAAAGCCATAAAAGGCAAGATTGATGAACAAATTATTCGTGTCAGCTTATCCGTTGAATTTTTACACACGGCAAGCCTAGTACATGACGATTTATTAGACCAGGATAAAATGAGGAGAGGAGGACCTACGATCCATGTTTTATATGAAGATCATGCTAAGTCTCTTCGCCTACCTAAACCCTATGTTTCCCTTTTTGGCACATCTATGGGTATTTTAGTCGGCGACTTGATATGGTCCTTGGGATGGAGAGCCTTCTTTACTTCCAAATTTAACAACGAGCTCTTAATAAAAGCTTTAGATCTTTTTAATCAAACTCATACTAAAATCGCTGATGGTCAGATAAAAGAACTGGACCTTGCAATTAAAGAAAATATTACTGAAGCTGAGTATTTTGAAACTATATACCTCAAAACTTCGTCTCTCTTTGAGACTTCCTGTGTAATTGGTGGCATTCTTGCAGAGGGCGTTCCTTCTCAAATTGACGCGTTAAAATCATATGCTTCTGCTTTAGGAATGGCGTTCCAAATAAAGGACGATATTCTCGGAACTTTTGGAGACGAAGAAGAGACAAAAAAGCCCAATGATAGTGATATTAAAACGAATAAAAAAACCCTCCTTGTTATTAANGCTTTAGAGCACGCTTCAGAAAATNAAAAAACCTTTCTTAAAAAAGTATTAGGGAACCCCCAAGCTACCATTNAAGAAATCAACCTCATACGTGATATTTTTAAAGAAACTGGCGCCCTTAATTATGCAGAAATGAAAGCTTTTGAATTCGGNAAAATCGCAAAATCACACCTCAAAAAAGCAAAACCTAAATTTCGAAAGGAAGCTTTAGACTGGTTTAACACCCTTGTTGATTTTGTTATTAATCGCACATATTAAATAAAAAATCTATTTTAGCTCCCCTAAGTTTCTCCCTATATCTATCCATAAATTAAAATTAATAGAAATATTTATTTGCAAATAATGGTTTACCAAAATAGATACACTTTAAATCTTCTTCTAATACTTATTTTAGGACATTTTAAAATTAAAGCCATGAGGTTGATCTTAAAATGACACGTGAAGGAAACGGGACTGTTGTGTTTAGAGAATCAAAAACAGGGAATCGTGTTTATCGGAAATGCTGGGTTTATATACCCTCCCAAGTTGCTAACGATTCTTCATTCCCTTTTGAACATGGTGAAAAAGTCTGTATTAAAATCATAGGTAGCAATAATTTAATCGTTTGGAGTGGAAAATGTTCAGAAAAGGCAAAATTTACCCCAAC
>JGI24422J19971_10000417_pt1 | contig 23675 bp, 28 predicted proteins | sample DeeMarSWOR152_54_FD_19971 | JGI IMG/M metagenome (IMG submission 19971) | reverse complement strand
GACTATATTACTTTTGTTCCAGATGGAGAACCAACCTTGGACATTAACCTAGGCAAGGTGCTATCCATTTTAAAGCAGACTACTATTCCAATAGCCGTTTTTACTAACGCTTCGCTAATTTGGCGGCATGATGTGAAGGAAGCTCTGATGAAGGTAGATTTCGTTTCTCTAAAGGTCGATGCTGTCAGTGAAGTTTTATGGAGAAGAATTAACCGCCCTGATAAAAGCTTAACATTAAATATCATTTTAGAAGGCATAGCTGAGTTTGTAAAGGAGTTTAGGGGAACAATTGGCAGTGAAACAATGCTTATAGATAATATTACCTACGGAGACGAATTTGAGAAGATAGCAGAATTCTTGAAAGGCTTGCAAAGGCTGGATAAGGCATATATTGCAATTCCAACGAGACCGCCAACAGAAATGTGGGTCAAACCTGCCAAAGAAGAAAAGATAAACGCTGCTTTTCAAATATTCTCTGAGAAACTCGGCGCTAACAAAGTTGAATATTTGATAGGTTACGAAGGCAACGCTTTCTCCTTCACGGGAAAAGTTGAAGAAGACTTGCTGGGTATAATATCGGTGCATCCCATGCGCAGAGAAGCAGTTAAAGGATTTTTGAGAAAAGCAAATGCAGATTGGTATGTCATTGAGAAACTGATACGTGAAGGCAAACTTGTAGAGTGTAAATATGAAGGGAACGTATACTACATGCGAAGGTTGTCAAGTAGAACATGAACAAGTAACTACATGCGTGTTGCGCACGTAATTCTTAATTTCAAGAATCATACCATTATGCGTGAAAAAATGCTCATGTTATGGATTGGCAGGTATTTCAGTAATTGCAGCGTATATAAGGCTAAGGTCGATAAAACCCTTAATCTCCATTGCCTGCGCACCCACCCTCACTGTTTTTAGAATAGTTTAATTGCTAACATAAGTCCCATACCTGTCAAAAACACGATAAAGCGCAATAACGTCTTTTTGAGGCTTTCTTTGTACTTGATTTCAGGAATTAGGTCCGATGAAGCAATGTAAATAAAGTTTCCAGATGCAAAAGGCAGAAGAAAAACAATTGACCCTCCTATCCAGGTAGAAAGTAGGTAACTCGTAATCCCTCCAAAAATCACAGTTATAGCTGATATGTAATTCAGAATCAGAGCTCTCTTTTTTTCAAAACCACCGTAGACTAGGACCCCGAAATCACCAATTTCTTGAGGAATTTCATGTAAAGCTATAGCCAAAGCAGTAACAACTCCTACCGGAAAACTAACCAAAAAAGAGGCTCCCATCACCAGACCATCAATAAAATTGTGTATCCCATCGCTCACTAAAACCAGATAGGAAAAGGGCATTATTTTGGGATGAGCAGTGACGTGATGATGATGCCAGCTAATGATCTGCTCTAGAATGAAGAAGATACAAAAGCCGAGGAGTAAAGACATAAACATGTTTAAAATAGAGTCCTCGTTGACACCAACTTTGATGATTGCTTCTGGTATTAAATGCAAAAATGCTCCTCCAATCAAAGCCCCCGCTGAAAACGCTACCAAGACCAGTAGGATTTTATTCAATAACTTTTCTCTTAAGAACAAAGTTAAAGCACCGACAAAAGCAATGAGGCTGATCACAAGAGTGGTTCCTAGTATCCACAGTAAAGTTTCCATAATTAATCACTTTAAGATCGTTTTCATCGTTTCCGAGAGGGTTGCTATCCAAAGGGATCTGCCGAAACGGCATGAAGGTACGGGTCCATAAACAGTAGACAACCTCTACTCACCTGTGTTCAGAGATTTGAGAACCCGCCCCCATACTTCTTCTATCTCTTTCGAGACCATACTTTTTGGTGAATACTCTAGCACTGGCTTTCCAGCAACCATCGCCCTCGTAACAAGCGAATCAAAGGATATGTTTCCAGCAACTTCTACGCCGTTAGACTCGCAAAAGTTAACTATCTTTCCAGCGTTTTCTTTGTTGATGTCGCACTTGTTTATGCAGACGATGGAGGGAATTCGGAAGTGTTTGAGCAAACCTAAGGCTCTTTTCAAATCATGGATGCCAGACAATGTGGGCTCCACGACCACGAGCCCTAAATCGACTCCCGTGACGGAAGCTATCACAGGGCATCCGATGCCAGGAGGTCCATCGTTAAGGATTAGATCGCAATGCTCTTTTTCGGCGACCTGTTTAGCGTTGTATCTCACCAACGTGACGAGTTTTCCTGAGTTTTCCTCGCTAGGATTCAGCCTTGCATGAGACATGGGGCCATACCTAGTCTTTGAGATGAAGGCATAACCGGAAATTCTCTCCTTTAATTCTATTGCCTCCGCCGGACACACGTAGACGCATACGCCGCAACCCTCGCATAAAACAGGATCAATTACGAAATTAGTTATGGCGTCAAATCTGCAGACCTCTTCGCATTTGCCACACTGGGTGCATAGTGCCTCATCTATTACCGCCAGTTTGGATCCCTTAAACTTCTGTGTCTGCATGATTTCCGGTTTTAAGAGAAGGTGGAGATCAGGTGCGTCTACATCGCAGTCGGTTATCACGATGTTTTGGGCTAACGTTGCAAAGGAGGCGACCAAGGTGGTTTTTCCTGTCCCGCCCTTCCCGCTAAGCACAGTTAGCTGCTTCAACTATCTAAACGCTCTCCTTTATCTTATCTAAAAGCTGAAGGAACTTCTCTTTCCACTCAGTCATTTCCAAAACGAAGGGAACTCCATCGGAGTAAAGTTCCGCTATCCTCCTGCTGAAGGGAATTTCAAGCAGTATGGGAATTCTCTCCTTTTTACAGTATTCATAGACTTTTCTGTCGCCGATTCCTCCCTGGTTTATAACAACGCCGAGGGGAATCCCCATTTCCCTTAAGACTTCGACTGTTATTTTCAGGTCATGCAACCCGAAGGGCGTTGGTTCCGTTACGAGGATGCAGTAGTCGCTTTTGTAGACTGATGCCACTACGGGACAGGCTGTTCCAGGCGGGGCGTCTATTAACACAGTTTTATCGCTTCTGATCTGGTTCTTAACCTCCTTTATCAGCGGGACCGCCATAGGTTCTCCGATGTTAAGTTCGCCGTACACCAGCTCCACACCTTTGGCTATCCCCCTTTTTAGCGTGCCAATTTCCCTCTTCTCTTCGATGATCGCGTTTAGTGGGCAGACCATGGAGCATCCTCCGCAGCTGTGGCAAAGCTCAGGGAAGGTTAAGACCTTTTTAGATGTAACAAAGAGGGCGTGGTATTGGCAAAATTCGGCGCATTTTCCACAGTGGTCGCATCGGTCTTCTATAATCATTGGAATTAAGGCATAAACAGGCTTTGTTTCTTGTATTTTGGGCTGTAAAAGTATGTGGGCGTTGGGTTCCTCCACATCGCAATCTAAAAGTTGAACCTTTTCGAGGGACAAGGCTAGGTTTACAGCCACCGTGGTCTTTCCGGTTCCTCCCTTCCCACTAGCAATGGATATGATCGTTTCGATTGCCTCTAGACAGTATCGTTTGATGTCTTAGGACTCGAAGGGCCCTAAAGCCTTGTACTCCGCGATTGCCCTCCGCAGCGTTGTTACGGCTAGCTTTGGGCAGTGACGCTTCGATTCCGGCAGTCCTTCCAGCTCCTTCAAAATATCCTCTTCAGTTATTTTCTCAGCCTCTTCGAGCGTTTTTCCTTTTGCTATATTGATTATCGCGGATGCCGAGGCAGCTGCACCTGGACAACCTAGATACTGAAACTTCGCGTCTTCTATGGCACCGTTGTTGATTTTTAGGTATATCTGCAGGGTGTCTCCGCAGGAGCCGGTATGGTCGTAAATCTGGTCCGCATCCTCTATTAGACCTACGTTAACTTTGTTCATGAAATAGCCTATGGCCTTCTCTGAGTAGCCGGACTTTCTGAGTAGTTCTAACATCTCCTTTGTGAGCCCCTTAGACTCTTTCATTCATATCTTCAATTGAGCGCTATTGGTGGCGTGCGTGATGGCACCCCTCAGTTAGCTCCTCAAGCTCATCTTTATTGAACGCTGCCATTACGTCCTTCACGGTGTCCGCGTTGGCCCTTAACACCGCTACTCTAGCATTTTGGAATATGCTTAGTCCTCTGGGTCCCATTCCGTACGTGATGATGACGTTTGGTTTGAGCGCAAGGATGTGGTCGGCCCTTTGCCCTGAACCACCAAAGTGCTCGCCGACATTGGGCACTGTTTTCTGATTTATGATGTGGCCCGCTTCGTCTAATTCGAAAACGGCGAAGTATGGTGCCCTCCCGAAGTGTCCTGAAAGCTGAGCGTTTACACCGCTTTCATCTAACACCGGAATTACTATTCTAACGGATATTTGATCACCACCCTTCTTTCCTTTGATTTCTTGAATCATCTTCTTGATCCTTTTCTGTCTTATGCTCTCAAGCTCTTCATCCGGTTTGCTCACAAAACAATTCCCCTATCGCGTTCATCTCCGTCCGCGACCTCGCCCCATCCCAAAATGTCCTCCGACGGTCGGCGCCCCTGTCTCCTTCAGTTCTCCTCGCTTGTACCGTTCAACAGCCTCTCTAACGGTACCGAAGACTCCCGTCACGACCTTTATTCCTGCGGATGACAGCGCTTGGAACGCGTTTGGGCCAACATTTCCGGTTAAAACCACCTGAACGCCTCTACCGACAACCGTTTGGGCGGCTTGAATTCCTGCGCCATGGGCAGCCCCTTGACTAGCGTTAGGTAGGGCTTCAAAGCTCATGGGTTCCGCGTCAACAATCACGAAGTACTGACACCTGCCGAACCTCGGATCTATCTGGGCGTCCAAGTTGCCTGAGACAGCTGATACGCATATCTTCATTTATCCACCTCCTGTTTTCGAATCAACCTTGGCTGAAGCCTCTGTTTCCTTTTCTTGTTTTAAGAAGGCCTCTATTTTCTTCACAATCTCCATGAAGGCCTTTGCTGCTGGGGAGTTCATGTGCTCAACTACGAAGGGCACACCTTTATCGGAGTCTTCGCAGATCTCTGGATCTATCGGAACTCTTCCCAAGAAGGGAGTCTTCAAGTCTTCTGCTATTTTTTCGCCCCCTCCCACTTTAAAGATGTTAATTTTCTCGCCGCATTTTGGGCAAACGAAACCGCTCATGTTCTCGACGATACCTATGATGGACATGTTCAATTTCCTAGAGAAGGTCACCGCCTTCTTAACTACGATCTGTGAAACCTCTGAAGGTATGGTCACTATCACCACACCATCCATCTCTGGAATAAGCTGCATAATGCTCAGAGGCTCATCACCGGTTCCGGGGGGAAGATCTATAAAGAGAAAGTCAAGTTCTCCCCACACGATGTCTGACAAGAACTGGCTAATAGCTTTCATCTTTAAGGGGCCACGCCAGATGACCGGTGTCTCTTCGCTTTGAAGCAGAAAGTCCATTGAAACAACCTTAATTCCCATAGGGCCTATTACAGGAAAAGCGCCTGGAGGTCCTACTTGAAGTCGTTGCCCGTGGATGCCGAGCATCTTAGGCACGCATGGTCCGGTTATGTCTGCATCAAAGACGCCTACGCGGTTCACGTAGCCGTGCATGGCGAAGGCCACGGCGAGGTTCACAGTGACAACGCTCTTTCCAACGCCTCCTTTTCCGCTTATTACCGCTATTTTATGTTTTACCTTACTCATTCTGGCTTTGATTTGTTGTTCGCCACTCACCGTGTATCAGCTTCCTCTTTTTTGCTAATGCTGTTTTCTTAAGAGATACGACTCTTTATCTGATTGTCAAACGCCGGGCTATTTAGTTCAATGCCCGCGAACCAATGCTTAGGTGACAATACAACCGAAACTGACGTTTGTTATTCCTCACTGACTTCCAATTCGGTTTTTATGGGTATTGGCTCTTTGAATATATGGGATACTGGACAGTTTGCTTCGGTTCTTCTAAATATGGCTTCTAATAGTTTTTTTCTTGCTTTTGCGGAAACTTTGACTTTGAGGTTTACGTCTGTGAGCTTAGGTGAATCCGCAGGCTTTTCAGCCTCAGCTACAGCCTCCAACTTGGTAAGTTCAATTCCACTTTTCTTGGCAACATCAGCATATATAGTGACGGCACAATCTGCCAAGGCTATGACCGCTATTTCCAGTGCCGTTGGTCCCATATCTGTCCCGCCAGCGCCAGTCGGCAGATCACACACAATAGTGTGTGTTCTCGAGTTGTCACCGATTGAACGAACGTTTTCAATCAATTTTGCTGTTGCGTTCACCTTCGCCATGACTATCACCTGGATTTGAATGTTTAGAAGGAAAACGATATAAATACCTTTTGTTTAAAAAATAAACTGACGGTGAAGGAGTTGGATGACGTCGACCGCAAGATAATTTCACGCCTTCAACTGGATGGACGAACGACCTTTGAAGAATTGGGAAAATTAACTGGTTACACCAGCATGGGAGCTAAAAAGAGGGTAAAGAAGCTCCTTGAAGAAGAGATCATTAAGGTTTCTGCCCTAATTAACATAAAACCTTTAAATCTCTGTGCCGCTGTTGTGTTACTTGAGATGGAAAGCTCTGAAGCCGTGCAGAGGCTTCTGAAACGCTTTAGAGAGTGCCCTCGTGTGATCCACATTTTTACGAGCCTAGGTGGATACAACCTCATCGCCCTTGTGATGGCGGAGACTCCAGACACCCTTGAAAGCATATCCATGGAAAAATGTTCTTTAAGAAGCAGCAAAGGAATTCGCAGGTCTGAGTTTTATCCCATTGGCGACATTCACTATGCCCCGTTCCTGTTGGTAAGGGAATACCTTACGCACAAGGAGAAGACCATCACTCCCTGTGATGTCAACTGTAAACCATGCCCAAGATACAAGTCAAAAAAGTGTGTGGGCTGCCCAGCAACAAGTTACTATCAAGGTCCACTTTAGGCTAGGGCGATCAACTTGGTTAAGAGATTGAAGTTGACGGTGCTCGTTGAAGACACGGTAAGTTCATCAAGGCTGGATCTTGTGGCTAAACATGGTCTATCCATCCTCGCAGAAGCTGACGGGAGAAGGTTTTCTTTTCTGATGGATACAGGCCCCTCTTCAGATGCTTTGTTGCACAACGCCGAGGCTATGGGCGTTGATTTGAGCAAAACAGACTTGATACTTTTGAGCCATGGTCACTATGACCACACGGGCGGCTTGGTCGGTGTACTGAAACACATAGGTAAGAAGGTTCTCGTGGTAGCCCACCCAAAAGTGTTTGATGTGAAGCTAAAAATTGGGCCAAGCCTCAAATACATTGGCTCTCCTTTCAAACAGTCTGAGGTGGACGCCTCTGGTGGAGTTATTCTACCAGCTCGAAATCCAGTTACCATAATGAAGGGAGTTACAACCAGCGGCGAAATAGAACGGAATATCCCCTATGAGAAAGCCAAGGGTTTCTGGACAATAGATGAAGAAAAATTCAAGGAGGATATCATGCCTGATGACCAAGCGTTAATATTTAACATCAAAGAAAAAGGCTTAGTAATCTTATGCGGCTGTGCCCACGCGGGCATAATAAACACCATAAGACAAGCTCGAAAAGTGACAGGCACCGATAAAATTTACACGGTTGTAGGAGGTTTCCACCTGACCAAGGCCAGCGACGAAAGAATTAAGTTAACCATAAAGGAACTTCTTAAACTCGGTCCAGAGGTTGTTGGTCCATGTCACTGCACCGGATCCAAAGCCGTGCGTCAGCTGACCGAGGCCTTTGGAGATCGCTGCAAACCATTAAGAACCGGGGACACGATCCAACTATAAATGTAATAAAAGAAGTGAAAAAATGAAAAATTCTAAGGCGAAGATGTTTAATAGGAAAGCTTCTGACCCAAAAAACAAACCTGATCAAATATTGAAAATCTTGGCATTACACCGAGGACAAAACGTTGCAGATATAGGAGCTGGAGGTGGCTATTTCTCTTTGCGGTTTGCCAAAGCGGTTGGAGAAAAAGGGCGGGTGTTTGCCGTTGACACAAATCCTAGGTTCTTGGAATTTATTAGAGATGGTGCTAAGCAAAAGGCACTTGATAATGTTGAAACGATCCATGTTGCTAGAGATAGACTGACTTTGCCTAGAGGAAGTCTAGATTTAGTGTTTATGCGTAATGTGACTCATCATTTGCCAAATCGAGTGGAATATTTCAGAAAATTGAAAAGCCTGCTGAAACCTGAAGGAAGAATCGCCATAATCGAGTATAAAAGTGCTAGGCGTTTTAGTTTTCGTGGTATGTTTGGGCATTACGTCCCAAGAGAAATCCTTGTGAACGAAATGAAGGAAGCAGGATATCGTCTAGTCAAAGACCTAGATTTCCTACCAGAGCAGTCCTTTATGATTTATGCAAGTGTGTAAGTGATGATTGATGCGCGCGCAGACTGTTGGAATCAAGCCGCGCACGAAGATGGCACTCGCTGAAAAAAGCAAAGACTGTGCACCACAAAAGATAAAAAATTTGTTGAACACTTAGGAAAATATGCGGGGCATCTGAGATGGAAAATGCGGAGGACAGGGAGTTAGAAAGGATTAGACGAGCAAAACTGCAGAAAATGATGAAGAGCACGGCTTCCGGGAAAAAGGCAACAGCCTTGAATAGACCTATTAAGATTACTGATGCGACGTTTGAAGAAACGATTCAGAATTATCCGCTGGTGGTAATTGATTGTTGGGCACCTTGGTGTAGGCCGTGCCGGATGGTTGCCCCTGTCATAGAGGAGTTGGCTCGAGATTACGCTGGGAAAATCTTGTTCGGCAAACTGAATGTAGATGAGAATCGGGAAGTTAGCATGAAGTATGGGATAATGAGCATCCCCACCCTGTTGGTGTTCAAAAGCGGAAAACTCGTAGATAACATCATAGGTGCAATGCCTAGGCAAATGCTAGAGTCAAAGTTAACACCCCATCTTTGATTTCTGCGCGCGGAAGTATGGATACAACACTGTTTAAATATCTGGTTTTTCCATAGTTAATCGGCGACCCCGTAGGCAATATGGGGATAATTAATGGAACAAAATAAACCGCTGATGGCTTCATTTATATTTCTAATAGTTTTTTCCTTGTTCTTGACGGTTAAAGTCTCAGCTAAAGAGGTTGCCCCCAACTTCACCTTAACTGACATCGATGGTAACAAGTTTTCGCTCAGTAACTACCAAGGAAAGATTGTACTGCTAGACTTCTTCAGAATTATCCCAAGCTGTCCTCCTTGCCTTGAAGCCATACCGCATTTAAAGAGTTTACATGAAACTTTCGGCGAAGGCCTCGTTATAATATCGATCAGCGTTGGCTCGGAAACCGTGAATGACCTTCAACAATTTAGAGATGATTACGAAATCGGTTGGACGATCGCAAAAGACACAGTGGGCGTTTCAAACGATTATGAAGTTCAATATATACCAACTCTGGCGATTATAGATCAAGATGGATACATTCGCTATCGGCATGTTGGTCTAACCGAAGAATCTGTTCTCTCAAATGAAATCAACGCGATCATGAGTCCTACGGCTAACTTTACCTACCGGCCTTCCTCTCCACGCCCAAATATGACAGTGACCTTCGACGCTTCAACATCTTTGCCTGGATTTAATGGCACTCATAATATTCCTATTGTTAATTATACGTGGGACTTCGGAGACGGTAAAATCGCTACAGTGCCTAATCCTGTAATTACCCACAAATACACGACGAATGATACCTACACCGTAAACCTAACTGTCACGTGCGCATACGATCCTAAACTTCCCACCACGCGTAACAGTACAGTCAAAACGGTAACAGTTTCAAGGGAACCCGAAAATGGAAATGAAAATGGGGACGCTTCTCCTGGATTCCCGTTATGGCTGGTGGTGATGGTGATTCTTTTTGTTGCAAGCGTTGTTTTATATGTAATATTCTCGAAGTGGGGATAATCTAGAAAACCGATTTTTTGGGATTACTTTCGTCTTAGGCTGATTTTCAGAGCGTCTGTTTTGCACACGTCCACGCATTTTCCGCATAAGGTGCAATCGCTGGAATTTCCGATGTCCTCAAGCTTATCTATGTTCATTGGACAAACCTGCAGGCAGACTCCACATTTGGTGCAAGCGGCAGGATTAATGGAAATTGTGGCTAAAGAAACCTTGTTGAAGATGCCTATGGAGCCCATGGGGCACAAATATCGGCACCAAAACCTTGAGAAGACCAATCCCAGAACAACGATCAACACCAATGTCCCTAGGTGAACATAAAAGAACAAACCGAACTTTAAACCATGATAAGCTACGGCGCTTGGAATAACGGATAGAACAAAGCTCGGAATGGCTGCAAAAAGACTTCCTGCTGGACAATACCGGCAAAAAACCGTGTCTGCGGCTATCCAAGCCACTAGGATAACCAGAAACAGCATCGCAAACTTGGAATAAGACAAAGGACGTAGTCTTCTCTCTTTTTTGCCCCTTAAATAGGCAAGCACATCATGAAACGCGCCAAAAGGACAAGCCCACCCACAGTAAGCCCTCCCGAAAAGGGTACCATAAACGCCAACGCTTCCCAGAAGGAAAAAGGGACACGCGGGAATGGCAGCAAAACTTTGTAAGGTGCCTATGGGACAGCCAAAGGCTGCAAGGGGACAGCCGTAACAATATAGGAAGGGATAGATAAACCCGGTTTTCAACGCAAAAGTGAAACCTAAATTGGATATAAAAAATGAAATTGTCTGAAAGATTTGCCGAAGTCGACCGAGCTTCAAGGACGTTTTCACCCGAGGCCGAGGCAATGTGTACAAATAAATCTAACAAAAGACCTTACTAATTCGTATTCGCCCTCTAGAAGCCCAAGACTAAGGACGAGAGTAAAGACCACGATGAGAAGGAACTGCCGCTTGTTCCTCAAGGCTCTATTCTCCATTTAGAAAGTAAATGCTGCCGTAGTTCCTTATATACTTCTTGCAGTGCTTCCAGAACCTCTGAGAAGGTGCGGTTAAGATTAGGTTTATGAAGGGGAACCGCGCGCGCGTGCATAGAATAGCCCTTAAGAAGTCGGGTCTTCAACCTAACGAGGTTATGATGGTTGGGAATCGCATTTCCAAGGATGTCTTAGGGGGTAACAAATTAGGAATGAAAACAGTGTTGATAAAGTGGAATAATAGGTATTCAGAAAAAATCACTAACAAATTGGAGAAACCCGACTTCACTATTAGAACTTTAAAAGAAATCATCCCGATAATTAGAAAAATCGAAACAGAAGCGCGTGCATAATCCTTCAGGTAGATCTACTGCCGCGACCAGAACATACACAAGCGTAGAATTCGTATGCGTGCGCCAAACTAATAACCGATTATCATCTGAACAATTGCAAAAATGAGGAAATGGTATATTCGAGTCTAGACGCTGGTCTCTCCCGGGCTACCAAGAACCCTTCGGAAAATCCCTCACCAAATTAGCCGTTGCGCGCGCAACAACAGACGGAAGAACCAAGTGAAAAATCACCAGGTTATCAGAAAGCCGGTAACAGTGTCATTAACGGTCCTACCGTAGTACCGTGGGGTGTATCCTATTCTGGTCCAGTAAGGTTGTCCAATCTTTAATGTTACTATCGCATCTTCTTGTGGTTCAACAAAAATTAACCCGTGATCCGTAGTGTTGAAACAGTTCAGCGCATGACTCAAGTCAGAAAAGAATACCAGAACATATCCGCATCTGTAACCCGCCTTGAAAGCATTGTTCTTAAAATCTGTTGCAAAATCGGCACAGGTATACTCTTCGTATATGAACGGATTCTTGTCAGTCTGGTCCGATTCAATGAATTGCAAAGCTTCCTGATACGTCGGGTCTCTCAATTCTCGGCTACCAAAATGGCAGCTTATATGAGCTATGAAGGAACTCGAAACAATTAAGATTAAGCAGAACGCAAGGGCAGAATACATAAATTTTCTGAACTTTGGTATTTCTCCTCCCATTGCTCGTTTGTTTTTATCACCGAAAATCATCAGTTTAGACGGCTTTGGACATCGATGATTTTCTGGACGCAAATGCTCATCACAAAATGCTTTCCGACAATAACAGCATCCGAATGGAAAAAGAACCTCTCTGCCGCATTCTTCACATTTTGACATTTTGTCAAATCTAATTAGATTTATCAATCACATATACTTTTCTTTTACCTATTAATTACATAAAAGTTGAAAAATGCGTACGCTTATCTCACAATGAGTCAGCCAGTTCTGCAACCTTTTCTTTAATCTGTTTGAATATCTTCTCGGCAAATCCATGTGGCAAGAAGTAAGGGTCGTCAATATTCCACACAACTATTTTGTTTTCGCACGCTGGGCATTTGCGTAAGACAGCTTCTCTGTGTTCTGATTTCATAGCTACGACAAGGTCATATTCGTGAAGTTGTTTGCTATCTAAACCTTCAGCAACTTTCTTTAGATGTTGCTCCGCGTTCTCCTTTGCAAGGTATTTCTTAGCAGCCTCCGAGATCGGGATTGCATGGTATATTCCAGCAGAGTCCACTTCAATTTCTGGTCTGGACTTCTTCAATAAAGCTTCTGCCACTGGACTCCGAAAGGCATTTCCAGAACACACAAACAGAACTTTCATATGGTCCACGCGAGTTTCTAACTTAATTAGGTTTAGATCTTATAAACTTGCATACATCCTAGCTACCATTAACTTTCTTTTTGGTAAAGGACGTTCATTAAGAATAGGCGTGTTTTGACCTGAACTATCACTATAGAATGTCTTCTTAGCAAGTGTTAAATTGGAAGAGTTTTAAAATGATATTTCAAGGTGTATTAAGAAAAATGGGTCGTGCTAAACGAAAAGCAACTTCGTCTGAAGAGAAAAGACATGACTTAAGAATAGTTAGATTAGCCACCTCTATTTACAAATCCGATTTTCTCAGCGACTATTATTTTAACGAAAAAAACATTAATTTGACTTGTAAGTATCTCGGCTTAGAAGAAGCACGTTCAATCCAGTCAATTGAAGACTTAACCGATTTTTTGAATTACCTATACAGTTCTAATGTGGAAAACTTCAGAAAATTCATGGAATATACTCTTAACGAAATTATAGAGGAGGACACGTTCGACCTCATCGCTGTGAGTACCGATTTTCACCGTTTCAGAAGGGAACTTGAAACTCTGGGGTTCGTTTACGCCATCGACAACGGGAAGGTTGTGTCCACCACAGGGCACGGGGAAACAAAACAAATTGAAAGAACAGAACTGGAGAAAATGCTCGCTCGCTTAGATCCACGATTCGCAAAGATGCACCAAGACGCATGGAACGCCCTTCTATTCGATGAGTCAGACGGTCCTCGTCAGAGTGTGGATTATGTTAAGGAACTGTTGAACCAAGTCTTATGTCGCTTGGTCCCAGGGGAAGGGCTTACACGAATGCAGAGGTTAACTAAAATCTTGGACTTTGAGGAGACGGATTTCGTTGAATCTCTGGCAGCCCTCATTGATGCATTGCAGTCACTGCAGAGTAAGAGGACACATACCATCTCGGATTTAGAAACCGCCTTGTTTATCATCCTCGAAACCGAAAACGTTTTGTCCTATATCCTTAAGAAAAGCGCACTTGGCTACAAATATCACCAACATAAATTAACGGACGCTCGCCATCAAACGTAACGTTTCTAATCACCGCAACGAGCGTCGGTCTTTTCCTCTATGAATTATTAACCAAAACAATGGTTGGTGCTATCACGTTACGTGGCAATATGCCTTTTTTAAAGGTTTTTTAAGACAAAATTTAAGAGAAAAAACGTGACTTCCAAGAGGCTGGAGGATACGTGTCCTGCAACGTCATGGCAAAGGTCGACATTTTGTGAGAGTTCTTGATTCGCTTTCCTCCAAGCCAGTCGTTCGGTACGTAATATACTCATTTTCTGTTATCTTCTTTTTTGCATTAATTTTGATCCCGCCAATTCTTGGTATAGTTCTCAAATGGAACACCATGGGACAGATTTTTGGAGAGCCCAGTCTAATGTCCAGAGCAACAGCAGCAATTTACGCATCCTTCGCGATCGCCATCTTCGTTTCAATCATCGACATAGTCGCCGGGTTGCCAACTGCTTGGCTCATCACGAGAGGCAGGTCTAAATGGCTAAACGTTCTCGACACGTTCGTGGATGTACCCTTCATTATACCCACCGTGGCTCTCGGTTATTCTTTGCTGTTATTCTGGAGTGGACCTGAAGGCATTTCTTCCCTTTTCGGAGGCAGCCTAGTGTCACCAGGCTGGCTTCTCATTATTTTGCTTCATTTCGCATTCTCCTATCCCGTTGTAGTTAGGGTAATGGTGGGGGCGCTTCTTGACTATAAGCGAGAATATGAACAAGCAGCTAGAACTTTGGGCGCCGCGCCACTTACCGCAGACAGAACCGTTACGCTTTCCATTTTGAAACCGTCTTTAATTGCGTCTTTCACATTAGCGTTTGCGCGGTCGATTTCTGAAACCGGAGCAACCATTATGGTTGCTGGCGCTTTCGAAAACGGGCCGATTTTAATTAATAACCTTAAAACTGAACAACAGCTTGGCTATGAAGGCGCCTTGGTTTTCGTCAGCTTCATTTTGATAGCTATTTCCCTTGCAATTTTTGCAGCAATTAGGTTGGCGGGCCCGAGACTGAAAATGCCCATCAAGAAAGTTTGGCCGATGGCTGAAAGAAAACTAAGTAGTTCTGGTGTAACAAACTTGAGAAACGGTGGAACGCTCCTAGTTTTCTTCGTGATAATTCTTATTCCTTCCCTTTTCGTGGCTCTGCCAGCAGTCCGAGCCGTGTCAAACGGAACGTTAAACGAAGCAGTGATGGGTGTCGGCATCTGGGGAGGATATTGGCAAAGCCTAATTTTATCATATTCTTTGGGAGCTGTCGCTACTTTGTTGAATGTCATAGTTGGTTTGCCGATGGCGGTTCTCATCGCGAGAAGGAGACTTGGAAAGATGTTTTCTGGAATTTTGGACGTGTTAGTTAATGTCCCTTTGATAGTTCCCTCAATTGCATTGGGAGTTTCTCTCAGCATTTTCTGGGAGAACTTTGCATTCATACCCGAAATAGGATTGCTGATCTTTGCCCATGTTTCAATTACTTATCCCTATTTCGTTAGATCAATGACTGCCGCCATAGAAAGAGTGAACATAGACCTTGAAAGTGCATCAAGAACATTAGGGGGACAACCATTCACGGTATTCAGAACCATTATCCTGCCTTTGACGAAATACTCCGTATTTGCTGGCGCGATCATGGTTTTCACAAGAAGCATCAGCGAGACTGGCGCCACATTAGCGGTTACAACTCAACTGCAAACTGCGCCAGTTTTATTGGTGGACTGGGTTAAAGGTAAAGTTCCTGTTACTCCGCTAGAAATTGGTCTTGCATGCGGCATTCTGGTGGTTTTGTCTTTCATAATCTTATTGATCTCAAGACTAATAGTTAGAGGGAGATGATGGCATGATTAATATAAAGCCATACTTCACTATCACGGTTGAGTTCATGGAGGCTTTCGAATGCCAGAAGTCCGGTTAGTGAACATTACAAAAAAATTTGACAGCATCGTCGCGAACGACAACGTGAGCCTCCAAATTCACGACAGAGAATATTTTTCAATCGTTGGTCCGAGTGGATGTGGTAAGACCACGCTGCTTAGGCTAATTGCAGGTTTAGTTCAGCCAGATGAAGGCGAAATTTACATTAACAACCGCCTTGTGAATTTCGTTCCACCTGAAGATCGGGGAATCGGGTATGTTTTTCAAGAGTACGCGCTCTTTCCACACATGAGCGTTTGGGACAACGTCACATACGGTCCACGAGTGAAGGATTGGGAAAAAAAGGATAAAGAAAAAATCGGGCGCGAAATGTTGGAAATGGTTAAGCTTTATGACCGTTCAGATGCTTTACCGTCAAGGTTGAGCGGCGGGATGATGCAAAGGGTTGGTTTGGCAAGGGCGCTGGCCGCTGGCGCCAAATTACTATTGTTGGACGAACCTTTAGGTGCCTTAGACGCAAAAATTAGGTTTGAACTGAGATATGAAATAAGAAAGTTTGCGAAAGACCTCGAGTTAACCGCTGTACATGTGACTCACGACCAAGCGGAGGCTATGGCGATTTCGGACAGAATAGCAGTGATGAGGAAAGGGAAGGTTTTGCAAGTTGGAACCCCTGAAGAGTTATATATGAAACCTCAGCACCTTTTTGTAGCCTATTTCATCGGAGAATCTAACTTCCTGCAAGGCTTTGTGTCAAAAGTTAACGAAAAAGAATCAATCGTGGAACTGCGGGGTGGTTTTTCAGTTCGAACGTTAGATAAGGTACGTAAAAAAGGTGAAAGGGTGGTCATAGTAATAAGGCCGCAGGTTCTCAAAGTTGAGAAAGGGCAAAAGAAAAGAATCAATTCATTTTTCGGTCAAGTTGAAAGACTTCGATTTGAAGGAACAAACATACGATATGAGGTTAGGCTTGAAAACGAAGATGTCCTGACGGCTGTTTACCCGTCATTATCGGCTGAATGGCTTGATGTCGGAGAAAAAGTCACAATCAGCTTTCCAGCTGAGAAAAGCTTCGTCTTTGAATATCCCGAGAAAGGTTTAAGGGAGGAGTTGGCCCTCGAATGACAAGATTCTTAAATAAACAGGTTAAAGTAAAAATTAACGTCGCTTCTACTTAAAAGGTGTAAATACGATGTCGATCAAAAAATGGTTTGCCCAACGACGGAGGTCTAAGGTCTTAGAAATTGCCTACAGACAGATGACACTGGCAATAGAAACCGTAACTGAACTAGAAAAATCCATCAAAGCCGCTTTGAATGGAAACAAAGAAGAAGCAAAAGCATCTTTCGAGAGACTCTTCCTCATAGAACATGAAATCGACGAACTTAGAAAAGCAGTTTTCGAGGAGTTAACTAGAGGTAGCATGCCGTCAAAGGATCGAGAAGACATCATGCATTTGGTGAAAAGACTGGATGTGATGGCGGATCAAGTCAAGGACTCAGCAAGAACCGTCATGGTTCTCCTTGACGCGAAGGTGCTAAGAGAAATGTGGGAACAATTCGTCGGAATATCAAAAGACTTAGTGGTCTGCGCAACAACTCTCCGTGAAGCTATCGAAAAGTTGGGAACAGACCCTTCCGAGGTTAGGGGGCTCACAAAGAAAATCGACAAAATAGAGGCTAGGGTTGACCAAAAATATTTGGAGACAAAGTCACTGTTCATTAAATATACAGACAAAATGGATTCTGCAACGCTAATGATGCTTAAGGATCTACTTGAATCCATGGAAGAGGTAGCAGACAGCTGCGACGACACCGCTGACTATGTGAGGATCTTAGCAGTTGCGAGAGAAACTGCGTAAACACATATAGACCTATTTTGGCAGACTCGTATAACGAACTGAGTAGAATACCTTAAATTCTCTTCATTGTTATTTCTAGGCTGTTTAATTGGGGATTAGATCATGACTGACATTGGGAAAAAAATCAGAATGGACAGAATAATGAACCGAAACACTAAGAGAACCGTCATAATACCTCTGGACCACGGTATAACCATGGGTCCAGTGAAAGGACTGTATGACGTATCGAAAACCGTCAACTTGGTGGCTGAAGGGGGCGCGAACGCCGTCCTAGAGCACAAGGGGATCATAAAGGCTGGCTACAGGGGCTATGGGAGGGACATAGGATTAATTATGCATCTGTCTGGCAGCACAAGCTTGGGTCCGGATCCCAACAACAAGGTATTAGTCGCAGAGGTTGAAGAGGCCATAAAGTTTGGGGCTGATGCTGTTTCCATCCAAATCAACGTTGGATCAGAAACCGAACCTGAGCAACTGAAGGTGCTTGGAAACACGGCGAGAACATGTGAGGAATGGGGTATGCCCTTGCTGGCGATGATGTATCCTAGAGGCGAAAAAATATCGGATCAGTACAATGTGGATTTCGTTAAGCATGCTGCCCGTGTGGGAGCGGAATTGGGAGCTGATGTCGTAAAAACCAATTATACCGGGAGCCCTGAAACGTTTAGAGAAGTGGTTAGAGGATGTCCAGTTCCGGTTGTTATGGCTGGAGGACCGAAAACAAAAACGGACGAAGAGTTTTGCGAGATGGTTTACGATTCAATTCAAGCTGGCGGGGCAGGTGTTGCAGCGGGCAGAAACGTTTTCCAGCATGAGAATCCAACAGCCATGGTTAGAGTTTTATGTGGCATCGTCCATGAAGGACTGGATGTTAAAACGGCCTTAAAGAAGTACATGAAATGACTGCCTCAACTCAAAAGGAAAAAGAGCAGTTATGAGCAGAGAAAACCGGTCTAGATTCTGGCCTGAGGGAGTGTCCTACTCAATTAACTATCCTAACTCGCCGCTTTTCGGTTTGCTGAGAAAAACTGCTGAGAAGCATCCGAACAAATTGGCTATTCTATTCCGAGATAAAAGAATAACATATGAGGAGTTAAACGCGGTATCTGACAGGTTCGCTGCGGCTCTCGCGGAAATGGGCATGGAAAGAGGGGACAGAGTCGCCCTGTTCCTCCCTAACGTCCCCCAATTCATTGTAAGCTACTTTGGCGTCCTTAAAGCCGGGGCGGTTATAACTGCCGTGAGTCCGCTGTTTAAGGAGAGGGAGTTGGAGTATCAACTTAACAACTCCGAAGCGGAAACCATAGTTGCCCTCGGCTCACTTTACTCAACGGTCAAAAACGTCAAAAAGAAAACCGGATTGAAAAGGGTGATCTTAACAGATGTTGAGGAATCTCGGCTTAAGGAACGGGAAGTTTACTCTTTTCAAGACCTGATAAAGGAGAGTTCGCGTAAACCGCCGAGGCTGGAGATAAACCCTAAAGAGGACCTCGCCGCGTTGCAGTACACGGGCGGAACAACCGGCTTACCGAAGGGAGCCATGTTGACGCATTTTAACCTGTTGTCTAACGCGGTTGCCTTCGCCACTTGGCTTCAACTAAGAGAGGGGAAAGAAAGGTTTCTAACGGCGCTTCCTCTGTTCCACATATACGGAATGACAACCTCTATGAACGCTGCGGTTTATGCGGCTGGAACAATTGTTTTAGTCCCGCGCTTCGACCCGAAGGAGATTCTGGAAACCATCGAAAAACACCAGATCACTGTGTTTTGCGGCGTCCCCACGATGTACATTATGGTGATTAACCACCCTGAAGTTGCTCGATATGATCTTTCCTCTATACGTTTCTGCGTGTCTGGAGGGTCCACGCTTCCGCCGGACGTTCAAAGAAGGTTCATGGACCTCACGGGCGGAGTACTAATCGAAGGTTACGGTCTAAGCGAGGCGTCTCCGGTTACGCATGTTAATCCCCCTGATCCGACGATGCAGACAGTAAAAATAGGGTCGATCGGTCTTGCTCTGCCGGATACCGAAGCAAAAATAGTGGACCCTGAAATAGGCGTGAAGACGCTCCCCTCTGGAGAACTAGGGGAACTTGTTGTGAGGGGTCCGCAGGTTATGAAAGGCTATTGGAGGATGCCTAGGGAAACCGAGAACACGCTTAGGGGAGGGTGGCTCCACACCGGCGACATAGCGAAAATGGATGAAGATGGCTACGTTTACATCGTCGACCGCAAGAAGGACCTGATCAAATACAAGGGCTACAGCGTCTACCCGCGGGAGGTGGAGGACGTGTTGTATGAGCATCCGGCGGTTAAAATCTGCGCGGTAGTAGGCAAGCCAGACCCAATTGCTGGTGAAATTCCGAAAGCCTTCATCGTCCTTAAAGACGGAGTGAACGCTACTGAAGAAGAAATTATGGGGTTCATTAAAGAGAAAATTGCACCCTATAAGAGAATTAGGGAAGTTGAGTTCAGGGAAAGTCTGCCGATGACCTCCGTTGGGAAGGTTCTCAGAAAGAAACTCAGGAAAGAAGAGTTGGAAAAAGCAAAATAGCGATTGATTGTTAGCTTTCCTTTAATGCTTTGTTAATCTGGTCCTCGTTGATGTGATTTTGCACCCGAACTTCCACTTGTTCTATGCCGGGAACCTCACCCGCCCGTTTCTTAATTTCCTTTCCGATGTATAAGGCGAAGGGCGGAGGACAGAAGGGTACAGTGAGATGGAACAGAATTTTCGCCTTTTTTCCTTCAACTTTAACCTCGTCCACTAAACCGCGTTCCACTATGGAGAAACCGAACTCAGGATCCTGAACCACTTTAAGCCTCTCGTAAATTTCCTTTTCCTTCGGAGACATCTTTTTCTCTGTCAAAGCTGTCATCTCCCCAGTTTGAGCGTTATGCCTGAACTGCGTATAAATGATTTTCCTTCAATAGATTCTGTTAAGTTTTTTGACCCGATGCGCGCGCATAAACTGAAAGCACGTTTAGTCTTCGATCATTTCTTTCAACGCTTCATACCTGAAGATGAACTTCTTGCCTTTATCGGTTGTTTTGAATATTGCGTGCTTGTCATTCCCTTCTTTCTTCAAAAGTCCCGCCTTCAGTAGAGACTGACAGTATTATTCTACCTGTTTTTCTTCGATTCAACTGCACTAAGCCGATTTTCTCTAAAATCGGTGCAACATAGGACGCTGCGCTGGTTCCATGCGTGAATTGTTGCAGATACTCATCTAGCGAGCCCTGAGGCGGTTTTCCATGGGTGGCACCAATTATAACCCATCCCCTTCCCCGGAGGAAGTTCGGTATTCCTTCCCAACATTCTGCAGGAATGTAAATAGGCCACCCAACTCCCGCTCTTATCATCACCCCTCTAGCATTAACCTCTTCAATTTTAAACGTGGAACGCCCAGAAGGCGTTGTAAGCACAGATCCTGAAGAAAGTGTTCTCATAATTCTATCCATCACCTGCATAAAAACCACTTAGCCTATTTTTCATTATACGCTTCTTTAAAGTATTTCTATAGGAACTCGCACGTTCATTAAGGTTATGTAATTTACGTCTCTTCCTAATGTAACGGTATATTAGAATACCCGCGATGATAGGTATTCCAAATAATATGATGATTGCGATAAAACCATATAGCACTATTTCCATTGGTGACTTAACAGTATAAGATTTTATTTCTGATTTTGCTTTGTTTAATGCCCAAAGCTTCTTCCTAACATAAGATAGCCCAAGCAACAAATTAATTTCTAAACTCCCTAGCGCGCATCAAGTCAAAAGACTTACCAGAATCCCTTCAATGGGCGGGTTGAGTTTCAGCTGGTTTCGCCGCAGAGTTTAAGGATTCTGTTCCAGTTTTCGTCAACCCACTGCTGTATAAGGGCGATTTCGTTTCGGAACTCTGGCTTAAGCAGGTGGCGGAACCTCCCTTGGACTTTGAGGAACTCCTCTACCGGTTTTGGTTTGGTGACCTTAATGTTCAGTTTGTACTGTCCCTTCTCAACCTCGTAGACCGGGAAGTACCGGGTTTGAACCGCTAGACGCCCTATTTTTATGGTTTGGCTTCCGTCGTTGCGCCATCCCCGCGGACACGGAGACAACACGTGAATAACCGCCGGGCCGTCCACCTCAATGGCTTTCCTGACTTTCGTTATGTAATCGTTCCAGTAGGAGATGGATGCAGTTGCTACGTATTCGATGCCGTGAGCCGCACATATGGCTATTAAATCCTTCTTCCACTCAGGCTTCCCCGGGATAACTGTTCCCACAGGACTTGTGGTTGTCCAAGCGCCTCTAGGCGTAGCCCCTGACCGCTGGATTCCCGTGTTCATGTACGCCTCATTATCTTGACATATGTAAACAAAGTCATGTCCTCTCTCCAAGGCTCCAGAAAGAGCTTGAATCCCGATGTCAAAAGTTCCTCCATCACCAGCGAAGGCTATTACATCCACCTTCTTACCTAAGCCCTTCTTTTCTAGCACCTTGAAGGCAGCTTCGATGCCGCTTGCTACTGCTGCAGCATTCTCAAAGGCTACGTGGACCCAAGGTATCTTCCATGAGGTATAGGGGTAGATGGTGGTCGCTACTTCTAAGCAACCGGTCGATGATACAGCGACTGTGGGTCCCCTAATTGTCTTTAGAGCCATTCTCGTGGCTATTGACATTGGGCACCCCGCGCATAAGCGGTGCCCCGGTGCTAGGAGCTCTTCTGTTGGTAATTCGCGAAGTTTAACCATTATTCTCTCACCCCCGCAAAGACAACCGGTTCTTCCACAACGCCTGTTTCCGCTGTTCGAAGCGCATGATCAAAGATTTTCTCGAGGTCTGTCAGAGTGATGTCCCTGCCGCCTAATCCGTAGATCACGTTAGAAACTTTAGGTCTGTGTTCCGACTCGTAACAGGCAGTTTTTACGTCGCTGCATAGAGCCCCGGCGGGAGCCCCGAAACTGCAGGCTCGGTCTAAGACGGTGATTGCCTTCAAGTGGCCCACTGCATTTTTGAATTCCTCTGTCGGGAAGGGCCTGTACATTCTTATTTTGACAACTCCAACTTTTTTGCCTTCTTTCCGCATTTTCTCTGCTGTTACCCGCGCGGTTCCTGCAGTGCTCCCCAAGCAGACAATAGCGGCTTCAGCGTCTTCGATTCCGTATGTGTGGAGCACATTGTAGCTTCTTCCTGTAAGATTTGCAAACTCTTTTCCGACCTTCTTTATTTTGTCTGGAACCTTTTTCATGACTTCTTCTTGTTGTCGCTTGAATTCGAAGTAATAGTCGGTTAAGCAGAGGGGCCCTATTGTTATCGGTTTATCCGGGTCTATCTTCAATTCAGCCCTTCTTCTGGGCAGAAACTTCTTTACCGCGTTTTCGTCTAGGACCTCAACGCCCTCCATGCTGTGTGAGATGATGAAACCGTCTAGATTAACCGTCACAGGCAAAAGAACCTCAGGGTCCTCGGCGATTTTAAAGGCCTGTATAACCGAGTCATACGCCTCCTGTGCGTTTTCCACGTAGATTTGAACCCAGCCGCAGTCTCGGGAGCCCATCATGTCCGAGTGGTCGCCGTGAATGTTGATTGGAGCGGAAAGCGCCCTGTTAGCAACACCCATAACGACGGGGCATCTCAAACTGGATGCGATATACATTATTTCATGCATTAACGCTAACCCCTGGCTTGCGGTGGCGGTGAAAACCCGGGCTCCGGTCAGACTTGCCCCTACACACGCAGACATCGCCGAATGCTCTGACTCTACGCATACGAATTCGGTTTGCACTTCGCCATTGGCAACGTAGTCGCTGAATCTTTCCACCATAATCGTTTGGGGCGTTATCGGATATGCAGCTACTACATCTACGTCGCATTGTTTAGCGGCGTAAGCAACCGCTTCGTCGCCGGTTAATCCTATGGCTTTCTTCATTTGGCTCCCTCCTCGATCATGGTTATGGCTTTCACGGGGCATTCTTCGGCGCATATGCCGCATCCCTTGCAGAAGTCGTAGTCTACTCTCACCTTCTTGTCTTTTTGAACAATGGCGGGTTCAGGACAGTAAATCCAGCAGAGCAGGCAACCGGTGCACTTCTCTATGTCCACGACAGGTCTGAAGGCTCGCCAGTCGCCTGTCTTGTACCACATAGAAGAACCCGGCTCAGTTAGGATAGCGGCCATGGTCAAAGTTTTCCATCCCGGCTTCCTCTTCGCTTTGCTCATTCACCCTTCACCTCCGCGAAGGCGCGTTTGACTGCTGCAACGTTTTTCTCTCCAACTGATCCGGCGAATCTTTCTGATGTCACTTTAATGATCGAATTCAATGATACAAGGTTCGTTGTTTTGACTAAGGCGCCTAGCATCGCC
>JGI24422J19971_10000416_pt1 | contig 23677 bp, 19 predicted proteins | sample DeeMarSWOR152_54_FD_19971 | JGI IMG/M metagenome (IMG submission 19971) | reverse complement strand
AGAGATACAAGCTCTTGGCATTTACCATCAGCACCTTTCTTGCAGGCTTGGCTGGTGGGATTTATGCCTATTACAGTGCCGCCTTCAGAGCGGGCGGTCTGTTTGAACCCGTTTGGACTTTCGACGCCGTGATTATCGTCTTCGTCGGAGGTGTGGGCACGATTGTAGGCCCGATAATCGGATCCGTCTTTTTCGTTTTGCTTAAACAAATCCTCTCCTTATATTTGCCAGGAGGAATTCATGTCGCGGTGTTTGGTGTCCTGTTTATTATAGTGGTCTTATTCTTACCTGGAGGATTGATTGAGCTGATGACAAAATTTCGTAAGCGCACTTCAGTGGGGGAGCATTTACATTGATTCTCGAGGTAAAAAGCTTATCGAAGGCCTTTGGAGGCTTGGTAGCTATCAATAATCTAGACCTTGGCGTTATTGAGGGTGAGATAGTCGGCCTTATCGGTCCCAATGGATCAGGTAAAACGACACTATTTAATTTAATAGGCGGTGTTATAACGCCAGACAGTGGCGAAATCAAGTTTAACGATAGAGAAATAACGGGCTTTAAGCCTCATATAGTGTGTCAGAGTGGCATAGCCAGGACTTTCCAGCTAACCAAGCCTTTTGCGCAGATGACAGCTTTGCAGAATGTTATGATCGGCAGAATGTACGGAAGTGAACCGGTTCGGAGTATGAGACAGGCTGAGGAGGAATGCGAGGAGATTTTGGAATTTATCGGTCTGGGTGGGAGGAGCCTCTCGGTGGCAGCAACCTTTGGGCTGGTTGATCGCAAGAGGTTGGAGATTGCCAGGGCGCTGGCCACCAAGCCCAAGTTGCTATTACTCGATGAAACGATGGCTGGGTTAAATCCGACAGAGATGGAAGATGCCTTACAATTAGTGAAAGCAATAGGCGATTCCGGGACAACCCTGATAGTTGTGGAGCATGTGATGAAGGCGATATTAGATATATCAAGCAGGCTAGTGGTTCTTAATTATGGGGTGAAAATAGCTGAAGGGAAGCCACAGGAGGTCGTTCAGGACAAAAAGGTTATTGAGGCCTATCTAGGGGAACAGTAACGTATGCTTGTTGTGAACGGTACGAACTGGAGCTGACAATATACGAATAGAACCAATCCAAATCTAATAGCTTCTCTAAAAAGGAGGATTCTGTATGGACCTGGAAACCAATTCAGGTGATAGAGCAGTATTTTCTCGTGAACAGGCAAAAACTACAAGGGCTGAGGAGGAGGAGATAGGCTACACTTTCTGTGATGCCTGTAACGAAGTCCCATTTTGCGGAATAAAATTCTTTAAGAAAAGCGAGGTTGTGACACGCATTGAATCGTGGCCGGGGTACCCTAACTCTCCGCTTTGCTCCAAGGGCTATGCAACCCTTCAGCGCCTTTATCATCCCAACCGTCTCAAATATCCCATGAAGCGAACCAATCCCAAGGGATCATCCGATCCAGGATACGTCCGAATCTCCTGGGATGAGGCATATGACATGATTGTGGGCCATCTGAATCGAATCAAGAAAGAGCACGGCCCTCATTCTGTCTTCTTTTATGTTGGCGATCCCAAGGAGCCACGGGCCGCTGTCCAGCGATTGGCTGCCACTTATGGGTCGGTCAATTACGGCTGTGAGAGTTCAACTGCCTGCCGAAGAGCCGCCCAGTTGGCTGAACTATTGACCTACGGATTTCCAACCACGGGAAATCTCCCTACCGAGGAAACAAAAGTGATGCTCATCTGGGGGACAAATCCCGCTTATTCAGGCCAGCCCTTCATGTGCTTTAGACACCTTGCGGAGGCCAAAGAGCGGGGGGTGAAATTTATTGTTGTAGATCCCAGGAAAACCCCGACTGCCGAAACTCTGGCTGATATCCATTTACAGCCCCGCCCGGCAACTACTGCAGCGCTTGCTGCCGGTATGATGCACGTCATTTTCAAGGAAGGGATGCAGGATAGGGCATTCTGTGACAAGTGGATCCATGGAATCGATGAGTTGAAGGAGTATGTCAAGGGCTTTACTCCGGAAAAAGTTGAAAAAATTACTTGGGTTCCAGCCAAAAAGATTATTGATGCAGCACGTCATTATGCTACCCGAAGCCCTGGCGGGTTGATGGCCGGTGCCCAGGGAACCACGCATGATTTGAATGCTACAAACAACCACAGGGCGATATTGATGGTCCCGGCCATCTGCGGCTACATTGATATCCCAGGGGGCATTACAAAAGACACCTATGAACTAGAAGGAATGAAAGCCTGGGCTGATGGACCTCCAGGGTTTTCAATGAGAGAGAAAATGCATGAAATGAAAGCTCATAGATTGGACTTCAAAGTTTTTCCCGCCTGGGTGGAAGAACTCTGGGAGGTACAGACCAATTATCTTGTGGATTGGATAAAAGAGGGACGGGTTAAGGCCTTTCTCGGCTGGGGTTTCAATATGATGATCTGGCCCCAGACCCACGAATACCAAAAGGCCATAGAAAGCCTTGAGTTTTCAATGGCTGTGGATTACTTCTACCGCCCGTGGACCCATGATTTCGTGGATCTTGTGCTGCCGGCGGCCATGAATTACGAGAGGCTCGCTCCATTTGCATTTCACGGTCGCCAGGTCTTTGGCCGTACACCAATCAAGCCCTTAGGCGAGTGCAAAGAGGATTGGCAGATCGCCCTGGATATCGGGGTGCGTTTAGGGCATCCTGAGGTCTTCTTCAACGGGAACGTTGAAGATGCCTGCAACGATATCCTGAAGATGTGGAACCTCAGCTACGAAGATTTGAGAAAGAATCAGGAAAAAGGGGTTTCGATCCCGCCTAAAGGTCCCGAATTATATAAGAAGTACGAAAAAGGATTGATGAGAATGGACGGTAAGCCGGGTTTTAAGACACCATCGGGGAAAATTGAAGCAGTCTCTCTGGCTTTGAAAAAACATGGTTATCCAGCCCTGCCCGAATATAAAGACCCTATGGAAATAACTCCAGAATATCCGCTGATTTTGATTTCCGGGTCCAGAATTCCATACATAACTCACAGTAAATGGCGAGAGGATTCACCATGGCTATTAGAGCTTCAACGGGATCCACTCTTGACGATTCATCCCGAAGACGCGGCAAAAAGACGTATTCACAGGGGAGACGATGTGATCCTAAAATCGCCCTGGGGCCAAATTCGTGTGAAGGCAAAACCGACTATCATGGCTAGGGCTGGTGTTGTGGGTATTATGCATGGGTGGTCGAAGGCGAACGTGAATGAATTGATACCGAGACAATTCGACCCCATCTCCGGATTTCCCCCTTATAAAGAGGTCCCTTGCGAGGTGGTGAAGGCATAGCATATTTAACAATGAGAGGAGAGGAATGAATTATGGCCAGATATGGGATATTGGTTGACCTGAAACGGTGTACAGGGTGCATGACGTGTGTCATTGCTTGTAAGCAAGAAAATCTTACTCGGCCGAACATATGGTGGAATAAAGTTTTGGAATTGGAAAGTGAAACACTCGATCGTATCATCTATTTCCGGTATGCCTGTATGCATTGCGATGATCCACCCTGTGTTGAATCTTGTCCGGAGCAGGCGATTTACAAACGGCAGGATGGGATTGTCCTCATCGATCACGAAAAATGTAAGGGGCATGGTGATTGTATTAAAGCCTGCCCATACGGCGTTATCGACATAAATCCCGATGAGGATTATTTCCGAGGGCAGAAGGCACCGTATGGAGAGACGGAAGATCCCCACCGGAAGCACCCGCCCGGGAAGTCTTCAATATGCACCCTCTGTGTACATCGAATCGAACTGGGAAAAGAACCGGCATGTGTTGAAGGATGTCCATCAAGGGCAATGATTTTTGGGGACCTCGACGATCCCAACAGTCCCATCCATAAGAAACTCCCGAAATCGGAACAATTCCTCAAATCTGAAGGGACCAATCCGAAAGTCTTCTACCTTGTCCCAAGGGATTTATCGAAACAGATAGAACGGAGGATAGTCGAAAACCCGACCATGGGAAGGTGATGATAGGGTGCCACGAACGGACGATGATGCAGTGAGAAACCTGGAGGCGTGCAATGCTGCATAATAGATGAGCAAACTCACGGTAAATATCTGTTGACATTACAGGTTCGTTATGATAGAGAGCGACGATTGATACGAGCAAGCCTTTATGGAGGGAGAGAGATGGATATCAAGAAGATCGGAATCGTCGGTGCAGGTGCTATGGGCAGCGGCATCGCCCAAATAGCAGCACAAATTGGGTGTACTGTGGTGATGCAGGATGTATCGGATGAATTTGTCAAAAAAGGGGTGGACTCCATTGACAAATTTATGACCAAGGGCATCGAAAGGGGAAAGGTTACCGAGGAACAGAAAAGCGAGGTTTTAAGCAAAATCAGCGGGACGACACGAATCGAGGATTTAAAGGATGCTGATTTCATCATTGAGGCAGTCTTCGAGGACCTAAAGCTTAAACAGACCGTTTTTGAGAAAATCGATGGTCTCGTTGCCCCCGAGGTTATCCTCAGTACAAACACTTCCTCCATATCCATTACAGAAATAGCCTCCGCGACGAAACGTCCGGAGAAGGTTGCTGGAATGCATTTCTTCAATCCGGCCCAGATCATGAAGCTCGTCGAGGTTATTCGAGGATACTATAGCTCCGATGATACCGTTGCAGCCATTATCGATCTGGCTAAACGGATGGGAAAGGAACCCATTGAGGTCAAAAAGGATTCGCCGGGCTTTGTAGTCAATCGCATCATGGTCCCCCAATTCATCGAGGCTATTAAAATCGTGGAGGAGGGCGTCGCCACCATCGAGGATGTGGACAAGGCGGTCAAGTTGGGGTTAAATTATCCCTTGGGCCCCTTTGAGCTGATGGACTTGACCGGCAACGATATCGCACGCCATGTAATGGAATACCTCCATTCCGAACTCACCAGGGAGTTGAAATTTTCCCCACCGAACTTACTCAAAACCCTCATCAGAAGTGGCCGCTTGGGGAGGAAGTCAAAAGGTGGATGGTACGACTACTGAGTACACCATGGCCCATCTCACGAGGGGAAAAATCTTCGCCTGAGAAATTGACCCGTGTGGGATTGTTCGCAATTCATTACCTCTTCTATCCGCCCTGAGGTTACAATTTCCCCTCCACGGTCTCCTCCTTCAGGCCCAAGATCTATGATATGATCCGCATAGAAGATTAAGTCCAGGTTGTGTTCGATTACAACCAAGGATTGGCCTTGATCTAACATCTTGCCGAAGGTCTTGAGCAATGACTCGATATCGGCCAAATGGAGTCCCGTAGTGGGTTCATCGAAGATAAACAGGTTCTGGGATCCATCGGCATTGGCGATATAGTGGGCAAGTTTGAGCCTCTGCGCCTCGCCGCCGCTGAGAGTACTGGTAGGTTGCCCAAGGGTCAGATATCCGAGCCCTACATCGAAAAAGACCCGAAGCCGTGATGCGATCTTCTCATGCTCCTGGAAAAAATCGAGGGCTTCGTTGACGGTCATATTCAGGACGTCGTGAATACTTTTCTCCTTATAGTGGACATTGAGGATTTCAGGGCGAAAACGCTTCCCGTTACATTGTTCACAGGCTACGGCTACGTCCTCCAGGAATTGCATATCTAAAACGACCATCCCCGCCCCCTGGCAGCCTTCACACCTGCCCGCCGGGACGTTGAAGGAGAAATGTCCAGCTTTTAACCCGCCCCTTTTGGCCTCTCGGGTATTGGCAAAGATGGTTCGGATCTCACCGAATACCCCAATGTAGGTTGCGGGGTTGGACCGGAGGCTTTTCCCAATGGGGGAATGGTCGACCATGATGATATCCTTAACTTGGTGTAGCCCTTCGATGGCGCCGAAGGTTCCTCTTTCATATTTGCCATCATTGACGCCCTTCCCTCCCGCATAAAGGACATTATTGACTAACGTAGTCTTTCCCGCCCCCGAGACCCCCGTTACACAGACCATTACGCCCAAGGGAATCGCTACATCGATCTGTTTCAAATTATTTTCCCTGGCATTACGGATGTGGATGAACCCTGTTGGTTTGCGAACGGGGGGCTTATGTGAGAGACTTTTGATTTGCTTCAGATAGTGTGCTGTCCTCGATCCCTTCTTCCTTAAGAGTGCCCGATAATTCCCCTGAAAGACCAGGTGTCCCCCCTCCCTTCCTGCCCCAGGGCCTAGGTCGAGGATATCATCGGCTTCACGGATAATATCCGGGTCATGTTCGACGACAACGATGGTATTCCCCCCATCCCTCAAGCTTTTGAGGACCTCCAGGAGCCTCCAATTGTCCCGAGCATGAAGTCCGATGCTCGGCTCGTCGAGGACATAGAGGGTATCCGTAAGGGCACTTCCTAGGGCCCTAGCGAGGGTTATCCTTTGAAACTCCCCGTTGCTTAAGGTTCGCGTCTGGCGGTGGAGGGTGATATAACCCAATCCCACGTGACAAAGGTACTCAATCCGACTCCGAATCTCCGTAAGTATCCTTCCCGCTAGCTCCTCCTTGAAAGGATCCAACTTCAGGCCCTGAAAGAAGTTGCGAAGGTCTTCAATGCTCATTTCACAGAGTTCTGCGATGTTCCTACCGGCAAAGTGAACATTCAAGGCCTCCTCCTTGAGCCGGGTTCCATGGCATTGTTCGCATGTTGTGTAAGCCCGGTACTTACTCAGAAAAACCCTGACATGGACCTTATATCGTTTGGTTTCAAGCCACTGGAAGAAATCCTCGACTTCAGAGATGACTACATCCTGTTGCTTCGGCGATAACTGATTGAAAGGCCTTCCTATGGGAATGCGATTTTTACGACAGATATCCCACAAATAATCGTAGCCTTCATAATACGCGGGTGAGTTCCAGGGAACAATGGGCCTTTCTTTAAGGGCTTTGCTCTTGTCAGGGATAACCTTATCCAAATCGATTCCGATGACCCTTCCAAACCCCTGACAGGTAGCGCATGCCCCCAAAGGGTTATTAAAGGAAAAAAGGAGGGGCTCAGGCTCGGGAAACTTCCTGTTACATTGATTGCAAACGAATGCCTGGCTGAATCTGAGTTGTATCCCATTTTCTCCAACTACTTCGGCTACTCCACTTCCTTGAACGAATGCGGTTTGCAACGCCTCGGCCAATCGCCCTTCATTCCCCTCCTTGACCGTGATACGATCGATCAGTAGGCGCAGGGACCCCTTAGCCTTCCATTCATCGGGGGATATCGAGGTAATATCCTTGACCCCATCACCATCCACAATCCTGAAAAAGCCTGCCCTGATCAATTGCCTGACGGTAGGGACGGGATCCTCCGGATTTCTGATTTCCCGAGGTGAGACGACAGAGATTCTTTGCCCCTCGAATCGGTGGAAAATCTGCTGAACAGACGTGTATATGGTGTCTGATAACACGATTTCCCCACAGCCTGGGCAGATGGTGTCGCCGACTTTGGCAAAAAGGAGCCGCAGGTAGTCATACACTTCCGAAGCCGTGCCCACCGTGGACCGGGCATTCTTAACCGTATTCCGCTGTTCGATGGCGATGGCTGGCGGGATACTTAATATGCCATCCACATCAGGGCGGTCCATCCTTTCAAGGAACTGTCTGGCATATGTAGACAGGGACTCGATATATCTCCTCTGTCCCTCGGCAAAGAGGGTATCAAAGGCCAAAGTTGACTTCCCCGACCCCGAAACTCCCGTTATCACCGTGATCTTTCCTCGGGGGATATCGCAGTGGATATTCTTTAAATTGTGGGAGCGAGCTCCGATGATCCGAATGAAATTATCCGCCATCTCGTTTGAAGGATAGTTATCTTTCAATAATCTCTATGGTGAATGTATTAGTCATTATACCACGAAATAGTGACCAGGCGTATTTCCCCCCTTGATGTCTGTGTACGTTTATAATACCTTAACGGTGGCCTATGGTAACCACTGAAGAATCTCTGGCTACTCGTTGCAAAAGTTGTTCTTTTACACTCACTCGTCGCACAGGGTAGTACTCCCTTGAAAAGAAAGGTTTTCGTCGTCCTCTTTCTCTCCATTTTCTCATCAATGCTGGGGGTTGGGATCATCGTTCCCCTGCTTCCCATGTATGCCGAAAGCCTGGGCGCATCGGGCATTTGGATCGGGGTCATCTTCTCAGGATTTTCCATCTCCCGGTCCATCTTCATGCCCATTGTGGGTCGATGGTCTGACAAAAGGGGAAGAAAGATCTTTATCGCTATTGGTCTGCTTATATATGCCATTATTTCCCTCGGTTATATCATTTCCAATAGCGTGGCAACCCTCATGATGGTCCGCTTCATCCAGGGCTTCTCCGCCGCCATGATCATTCCCATTGCCTTCGCCTATATCGGGGAAATCTCCCCGCAGGACAGAGAAGGCGGTTACATGGGAATGTTTTCCGTATCCCTCTTTGCTGGATTCGGCTTGGGCCCGATGCTGGGGGGAATTCTGAAGGATCGGTTTAGCCTCCATGCCGATTTCTATACCATGGGGGGGCTTTGCCTTTTCGCCTTCTTTCTGGTTTTGTTCTGGCTTCCAGAACTTCACCTCTATCGGAAAGCTCAACAGTTCCGATCTTACGGGGAGATTATGCGAAGCTCGGTGACCAAGGGACTCATCATATTCCGATTTAGCCATGCCTTTGCAAGGGGCCTCCTCATCACCTTTATCCCACTCTTTGCCCATAGCATTCTCGGGCTCACCACATCCCAAATCGGAATCATTCTATCTTCCAACATCCTGTTGACTTCCCTGCTTCAGGCTCCCTTTGGTTATATGGCGGATCGTTTAACGAAAAGGGGCCTCGTATTCTGGGGTAGTTTTTGTTTTGGTCTCTGTGTGGTGCTCATCCCCCACATGAGGAGCTTCGCCCACATGTTCGCCTTAAATATTTTCCTCGGGGCCATGGGTGCCCTTGCCCTTCCTGCGGCTAATGCGCTCGTGGTTGAAGAGGGGAGGAGATTCGGCATGGGAGCCCTGATGGGAATTTTCAGTTTGTCTATGAGCCTTGGCTTGGCAGCAGGTCCCATCCTTGGGGGTGTAATTGCAGATACCTGGGGTTTGCCCCCCATCTTCTATTTCGGAGGCCTCGTCGGCTCAATCGGTGCCTTGACCTTTACGGGATTCTTAAGGCGAAAACGTGCGCCATTCCCTTAAACAATGCCATGGAGATGACCTGGGTATGAAAGGGAATTCCATGAGTATGGTAATTGCCATAACGACCGGCATTGTGGCCATTTCTACTGCCTCTATCTTCATCAAGCTCTGTGATGCTCACCATCTGGTCATCGCTTTCTACCGGCTTGGATTGGCCTCCTTAATCCTTTCACCAATTGCCCTTCGTCACAGGAGCTATAGGGAAATTCTCCAGGGGCGATGGAAATTGCTCTTTCTCACGGGCCTTTTTCTCGCCCTCCATTTCATTTTTTGGATCGCATCGTTACAGTACACCTCTGTGGCCAGTTCCGTGGTTATCGTGAGCACCAACCCCGTATTCGTTGGACTGGGATCGTATCTCATTTTGCAGGAGAAGGTAACGAATGTGGTGATTTTGGGCATCCTTTTGTCCATTGCGGGGGCGATGATTATCGGTCTATCCGATTTCACCCTCTCCACCCATTCAGCCTTTGGAGATCTGTTAGCCCTTGGCGGTGCTGTGATGGGCTCCGGATATCTCATGGTTGGCCGTAGGCTAAGGCGGGAGATGGATCTTCTTTCTTATATATTCCCCGTCTATGCCACCGCTGCTATTGTGATCCTCCTCATTGGACTGGGCGCAGGGGTTTCCTTCTTCGGATATTCAATCCGTAGTTATGTGCTGTTCCTCATGTTGGCAATTATTCCCCAACTGATCGGCCACTCAACCTTTAACTGGGCTCTCAAGTTTTTTTCAGCCACTACTGTTGCCGTCCTCATTCTGGGGGAACCCATCGGCTCGACCCTCCTTGCTTACTGGATCTTGGGAGAGACGTTGAACCTGTGGAAGGTTATTGGAGGGATCTGTATTTTTGCCGGGATCTATGCAGTACTCAGGGGGGATATCATGGGAGTGGGTGTTAACCACTAGGGAACTATTACCCGAAATCCCTGGAGCACGAATTCATTCAGTGCAGCAGTTGGCGAGGAGAAAGGCAAAATGTCAAATGAAATACGTGAATGAGTTGCTTAGTTTCATTAGTTTAATTGGTTACATTAGTTAAGAATGGAAATCTCAAATGCCAAAATCCAAATGGCTCTTAACGAACACGAATCATTGAAATGGTCTTCGAACGCGGTCTGTCGTCCGCCGTCTTCGGTCCTCATCATCACGAATACGAGAGTCGAAGTGAAAGTTCAACGTTGGGAATCCCAGGAAAACGGGAAAAACGAACTCTGAGTGGCAGTGGGTTTGGGCAAGGGCCTGTCAGCAGGGGAAGAGGATGAGCTGTTCTTTCCCTTGAACCCGGCCTGGTATGCCTTTTCGTAGCCTCGATGGCACACAGACCTCCCCATTCAGATCCGGGTTTTTGCACCTACAGATAACCGCCGAAATGCCATGTGCCTGGGCGATTCTCTTCATCCTTCCGTATCCCTTCTCCCTCAATTTCTTAGGGAGGAGCTTCGTCTTCGTGGACAATCCTACCTCAACCCAATCTTGATTTTGGAAGCAGCTTTCCAGAAGTTTCCGGTGAAGGGGCGGAAGCTCTGAAATGAGCTGTCTCTGTATGGCAGGACGAAGGTGGAGGTAGCTGAGGGAGGCCCGTCTAATCCCCCTCTGACCCAAGGTCGTGAAGAGGGTCTCCAGTTCCTCTCGGGTATCGGTGACAAAGGGAATGATAGGGTCTACCCGGACCTGAGTTTCTATCCCTGTCCCAAGGAGCCGCTCGATATTTTCCATTTTTTCCCGGGGTGATGCGGCCCCGCACTCATAGGTCCTCCAATAGCTCTCTGAGAGGGAGACAAATCCGATCTGCGCTTGGACATTCTCCCTGTATCCCTTGAAGAGCTCAAAAAAACGCGGGGGGATGAATCCCTTGGTGAGAAAGGAAATCCCGACTCCCCTCTCTAAAAGGATGACCATGGCCTGGTAAGTAACCTCGAGGATATCAGGGTGTGGCTGGAAACAGTCGGTGGCAGTATTGAAGATTACCATACCAGGAAGCCATCGGCGTCTGCTGCTATCCAGTTCCCTTCGAAGTAATTCGGGGAGGTTGATGAAAAGGCGGACCTCACCTTTTGGCGGGGCGGTAGCATATCCCCGGGCATAGCAATAGGCACATGAAAGTCCACAACCCTGGGTGACATTTATGGTATACGCCCCCTTGAGGCAGCCGAAGGTAGCGGGTTTGAGGACCCTGCTCTTTCTTTCCAGATGGATAATGCGAAAGGACATAAGGAGAATCCTAAGACCATTTTGTAGTAAATGCTTGAAAGTTTAAAGGATCAGCGAATCTCTGGGTAATTCTCAATTTCCAGAACTGAAATCGGCGGGCGCGAAGCGACCCATCACATGCTCCCCTGAGGAGGCGAAAGCGATGTACGAAACCCGACTCATCACGTCCTCCTCTAAGGAGGAGAATATGATATGGTATCCAAAGAGGAACGGGAAGACTTCAATCCCCTCTCGGAGTTCCTCAAACGCAGCTTCAACTCCTGTAAGTCTTCCCACGTAAACCCCTCCCAACGACAGGGGAGGATTGAGTTGTTGTGAAAAAGGGGTTCCTCCCTCAAATCGAATTCTGAAGCCCCCACGGCGGCTTCCCAGAGCGGAGTTTGGGGAATGGGGGAATATTCGGCCAATTTAGGGGTTGCCCCACATGCCCGGACAAATTGGATACTCTCTTCAACCTCTGACACTCTTTGCCCCGGGAGGCCTGCGAGGATATAGACCCCTATATCCTCCCGGGAAAATCCTGTTTCCCTCAGATCCGCAATGGCTCTCTCCATTTCCCTATTCGAGATCTTATTCCCCAGTCTTTTTTGCCTCATTGCATCGCTTGTCTCCAAACCGAGGCGAATGGTCTTGAACCCTGCCTCATACATCAAGCTCGCAATTTCATAAGACAGCTCCCTGCCATGAATACCATTGGGGGTGTGGTAGTTGCATTTCATCCCCCTTCGCAATAACTCCTTCGCCATGGGAATGAAATGCTTTTTCGAATCTGCCAACAGCGCATCATCGTAAAAAGCGATATCGTGGACCTCATAGGTACTCGTCCAGCATTCAATTTCATCAACTACCCTTTTGGGATCGCGCTGACTGAACCCTCGGGTAATCTTCCATGCTGCACAATATTCACATCGGTACGGGCATCCCCGGGAGGTTAATATACAGGCATAATCGAGAATTGGGTAGAGATCAAAGGCTGGATAGGCCAGGTCATCCAGATGTGAACTCTGGGAAATCTCGTGCGATGGGCCCCCCAAGAGTTTCGCTACAATGTCCAATATCTTTGCAAGCCCATCCCCCGGCAAAATATAATCTGCATTCGAATATTTACGGGCATGATCTGGACACAGGGTGGCATAGATACCCCCCATTATCACGAAGGAATTTGGGTATCGTTCCTTGACCAGTCGAATTACATGGAATGGTCCGGGATACCAATAGGTCATTATTGATGTGACCAAGACAACCTTGGGCTCGCCGAGAAACTCTAATTGCTCCCTAAATGTCTCCTCGGAGATGCCATAGCGACGATATTCCCTGGGTATATCGCCAAGGGCAGAGGGTTTTTCGACATTCTCCTTGAAGAAATGGCCCTGGTGGTATTGCCTCCGTTTCGGAGCACCCCTTTCCCGAACCATCATTGAATGGTGAATATCCAGACAGTCGATATATGCGATCTCATACCCCCTATTCCTCAAGAGGGCCGCGATATAGAGAAGTCCCAAAGGCTTTGCCCAAAGATCAAAAGCGGCAAAATCGTAGATCCAGGGGTTGATGAGCAGAATCAAACCTTTCTGTTTCACGTGAAACATCTCATTTCCCAATACAAAACTGGCTGAATATGCACTCCAAGACTTCTTCCGTTGTTGTCTCCCCTCCTATCTCCCCCAGATAATCGAGGCACGATCTTAATTCCAAGGCCACAAGCTCAAGGGGAACCTTTCTCTCAATCCCTTCCTTCGCCCTCCGAAGGCATTGCAGTGATTCCTCAAGTGCCTGTTTGTGTCGTGCATTAACGATCAGCACTTCTCCGGTATCGGGTCCGATACCATCCCCCGTCAGCGTGGAACAAATAGATTCCTTCAGTGTTTCTATTCCCCAGTTCTTCAGTGCGGAGATTTCCACTGCCCTTGTATTCGGAAGGGCACCATGAATTTGCTCCATGGAAATCTTTGTGGGGAGATCCTTTTTGTTTAATGCGACAACTTTCTTCTTCCCCTTCACTTCTTCGATGATCTCCCAATCATTCTTATCTAGGTTTCTGCTGCCATCAATAACCAATATCACCATCTCCGCTTCGGCCACCTTCTCCTTGGCTAATTTTACACCTTCTCTCTCAATGGGGTCGGATGACCTCCTCATCCCCGCCATATCCACCAGCCGAATGGGAATCTCATGAATAGTAACGACCTCCTCAATTACATCTCTCGTAGTTCCCGGTATGGGGGTAACAATGGCCCTATTCTCCCGGAGGAGGATGTTCAAGAGGCTGGATTTTCCCACATTGGTCTTTCCCACGATGCTTACCGATACACCATCCCTATAGATCCTTCCCTCCTCATAGGATTCGATAAGCTCCCTCACTCTCCTCTCGCCCTCATCCATGTCTTCCCTGATTACATCCTCATTCATTTCGATTTCCTCATCGGGAAAGTCGATGAGCGCCTCTAATAAAGCTAAACACCTGACCACCCTTGTCCTCAACCCCTCAATCGCATGGGAAAGATTTCCCCTCAGCTGTTGATTGGCCATCTTAAGGCTTTTCTCTGTCTTTGCCCTTATCACGTCAATCACGGCCTCGGCTTGCGAGAGATCGATTCTCCCATGTAAAAAAGCCCTCTTGGTAAACTCCCCGGGTTGGGCTAACCGAACCCCCTGCCCCAGCACTGCTTCCAAAACCCTCTTCAACACCAAATATCCACCGTGGCAGTTAATTTCTACGACATCTTCCCTGGTGTAGGTCTTCGGTCTCCGCATCAGGGTGAGGAGTACCTCATCCATGGACTTTTCGTTCTCCGGATCGACGATTTCTCCGTAATAGAGATGGTGGGATTTTAGGCGGGTAGGTCCCTTCTTGGGGCGAAATAATCGCGTGGCCACTTTCTCTGCCAAGGGGCCACTGATTCTTACGATACCTATTCCGGATTCACCGTGGGGTGTTGCAATAGCTGCAATGGTATCTCTTTCGCCATTAACGAACATTAGGTGAGATGTAGCCAGTTTGGGGAATTCTTCTAATCCCTAATTCCCCTCGATTTAGTCATAATAACGAGTTTTTTGTAAAACCCCTCCCCTTTGCTTTCCGTTCGAACATCTTCATCTTCGCTCAACGTGATATGGATAACCCTTCGATCCTGGGGATTCAGGGGTCCAATAGTTACGGCTTTCCTCATTTTTTTAACCTTCTCCCCCAGGCGGAGCGCCATGTTCTTAAGGGCCTCAACCCTTCTTGCACGGTAGTTCTCCGTATCCAAAATAATCCTCTCCTTCAACTCCTTGTACCTGCTCGCAGCGATTTTATTGATGATATATTGCAGGGCATCAAGCGTTTGCCCGTGCTTCCCAATGATAAGACCGCTTCCATCTCCTTTGATATCGAAAAAAATCTCCCCTTCCCTTTTCTGTGCTTCTACATGAGCCTTGATCCCCATCAATGCTATAATCTCCTGTAGGGTCGTTCTCAGCCACATCAACCCCTTCTCCGTATCGTCCTCCTTCTCGTGGATTGACTCCCAATACCCTTCTTCTTCAAAGCTAAAGGGCCTGTGGGACCCATATGAAAGTCCTTCACTTTCCCCCTCTTCATGAAACTCTTCGCCTCTATCTTCTTCCTTTTCCAAATCCTTATCTTTCCCTTCCATTTTCTTTACTCTCTTATTTCAGCGCTTTGTTGATGAGATACTGTTGAGCTATTGTTAGAATATTTGTAATCAACCAATAGATAACGAGTCCTGCTGGGAAACTCAAGAAGATAAAGGTAAAGATGATTGGCATGAACATCATCATTTTCGCCTGCCTCGGATCTCCCATTGTCGGGGTCATTTTCTGCTGCCACAGCATTGATGCGCCCATCAAGATCGGTGATATGTAAATCGGATCCCTGTAGGATAAATCCTTGATCCAAAGGATAAATGGTGCGTGTCTCAATTCAATGGAACCCATGAGGGCCCAATAGAGGGCGAAGAAAATCGGTATCTGGACCACCATTGGAAGACATCCACCCAATGGATTGACTTTCCTCCTCTTATAGAGGTCCATCATCTCCCTATTGAGGCGGGCCTTGTCATCTTTGTACTTCTCCCGCAGCATCGCCATTTCCGGCTGTACCTTCTGCATCTCCTTCATCGATACATAGCTCTTTTTCGTCAAGGGCCAAAATATGATCTTCAATAAAATGGAAATAATGATAATATCCACCCCGTAGTTCTTCGTAACCCTGTGGGTGAGATTTATGAAGAGAAGCAAGATCTTGGCAATGGGGCTAAACCATCCAAAGCGGACAACCTTTTCCGCCTCGACGTTCAATTCCTTGAGGAGATCGATAACCTTTGGACCGAGATAGAGCTCATAGGAATATACTGCCTCTTTCCCCTCGGGAATACTGCGAGTAGGATAGATGATTCGGCTATAAATTATTTTCTCATCTTCCTTCCCTATTTTCAGGTTAATCCCCTCGTTTTCCTTCGGCACGATAAGGGAGACGAAAAATGCTTTTCTCTGTTTCTCTGGAACATTTTTCCCGCAAAGTGCTTCCCCGAACCATGTAATATCTCCTGATAGCAGTAACTCCTCTCTCCTGAACTTCTTTTCCTTTATCTCCTTCACTTGGCCATCTACCATGGCTACTGGTCCCGAGAAGGCATACCGGGAACTTGCCCCTATCATTCCGAACCATAGCAAAGATGTCCTGACTTTCACCTTTGATTCCTTTAGGTTTCTAACTCGAACCTCCATACCGAGCCTATATGCATCATCATAGAACCAATACCTTTTGGATATTTCAAGACCTTCTCGAGATCTTCCTCTGAATAAAATGGTTCCCTCCCTCACGTTACCTCCCAGAAATATCGATTGTCTATCAATATTCCAGCGACCAAACTTGATACGCCCGACTTCGTCTTCTACTTCGATGGCCAGAGGTAGACTCATCAAATCCTCTGAAGTAACTAACTCCACTGGTTCAGGTTTTTCCTCGGAAATTGAATCCTCGGCAAATCCAAGGGCCCCCTTTACTTTGCTTAGGGTTTTTTGAAACCACATCACAAACTGCCCATTTTCCACGCGGTTCTTATAATCCTGTAGCCTCCAACTTTTCAATCTTCCGCCGTCACTCGAGAAGATAGCCGAATATAATTTCGTTTCAACGTTTACGTCCCTGGGCGGCTTCCTCTCTTCTTCCTCTATTTTCTTCGAGACAAACTCTTCTGCCTGTCTTTCTGCCGGCCCGGGGAGTAATTGCTCTTCATCCTCCACTTCGTCCCTTTCGGGACCGCGGGCTATCGGCTCAATTCTCTCTACCTCCTTTGGCGCCTCTCGTTTCTCGGGTTGCTCCCTGAGAAAAAATCTTTGATAAAAGATAAGAACAAGTATTGATAAAACTATGGCAATAATTGCCCTTTTTTCCATGCTGAATGATCCCTTATGCTGAATGATTCCTTATGCTGAAGGATCCCTCTAGCCTTTTTCCCCGGAATCCCGAATCGGATCATAACCGCCAGGATGAAATGGATGGCACCTGAGAATTCTCAGCATCCCAAGCCATCCGCCCCTTAAAATCCCGTATTCCTCAATTGCATTAATGGCATATTGAGAACAAGTTGGTGTAAATCGACAGGCCGGCCCTAAAAGAGGGGATATTACATACTGATAAAACCGAATTGAAAAAATTGCTCCTTTCCTGATCCCCAATCCTGAAACCCCCTTTGTCATTCCCCTGCTAATCCAATATGACCCTCAATTCCTCAAACACTTCTTGATAGCCCTCTATCTCGATATTCTCTTTCGCCAAAACAATGAGGTCTGATGACTCGGGTATTTCTCCCCTATGTAACCGGAAGAATTCCCTAACCAAGCGTTTGATTCTGTTTCTTGAAACTGCCCGCCCCACCTTCCTCCCGACGACAAGGCCCAATCTCTTAGCATCCTTATCGTTTTTCCTCAGAAAAAGGGTGAAATGTTCGGTATCAAACTTCTTTCTCCTCTTGCGATCCTTCCAAAAATTCAGCTCTCTCCCGATTCTATTTCCCCTTCCGTAATTCCTTCCCATCGTTAAACGAGACCTATCGAGATATTTCCTTTCTCCTCATCAAACGGTTATCTGCTTCCTCCCCTTCCGCCTTCTCCTATTGAGGATCTCCCTTCCATTTTTACTTCGCATTCGGGCCCTAAATCCATGCTTCCTCTTCATCTTCTTATTACTCGGCTGGTAGGTCCTCTTCATGTGCTCCCCCGAGGGCTTACGTTTCTCACCATAGAAGTGCTTAAATAATTTAAATAATCATACTATGTACCATTTGTCAATACTCCTGAGCGAGGGTGTACCTGAGCCCTGTGAGAATCCACTCCTCCCGTCGTAACCTGCCTGAGAAGTGGTGTGCCTACCCATTGAGGATGGAGACAACTGCACGAAAAGATAAAGCCTCTTTTGCCCATTGTACGGGGTAAGTATTCTCCGCCTGTGAATCCCAAAAGGGTCACTTTGGATCCATTGAAACGCAAGCCTAAAGGGGTCACCTCCTGAAATATCAATAGAATTAACGCGTTACAAACATATTCTCTATAACGCCCAGAAAACTCCAGTACCTTATGTCCTAGTAGCATTTCCTCCACTCCGATCTTTGTATCCCGTTGCAGTTGACAATCACTGTTATCTATTTTATCGTATTAATAAGAGAATACGGTAATCCTAAGGGCTGGAGGAGAGAAATCAGTGGGACGATCAAATATTCCCATAAGCATCGAAGATGAAATGAAGACTTCCTATCTGCAATATGCCATGAGCGTCATCGCGGGACGGGCGTTACCGAACGTCCGTGATGGCCTCAAGCCTGTTCACAGGCGAACCCTCTATGCCATGTATGAATTGAAAAATCATTGGGATAGGCCTTATAAGAAATCTGCCCGCGTCGTAGGCGATGTAATTGGAAAGTATCACCCCCATGGAGAAACAGCCGTCTATGATTCAATCGTCAGAATGGCACAGGATTTCTCATTACGGTATCCCCTCGTGGACGGCCAGGGGAATTTCGGCTCCATCGATGGTGATTCCCCTGCCGCCATGAGATATACTGAGGTGAGAATGTCTAAACTTGCTGCGGATTTGTTGGCAGATATCGATAAAGAAACCGTAGAATTTATCCCGAATTATGATGAGTCCCTAAAAGAACCTCTTCTCCTCCCCACAAAATTTCCAAACCTCCTCATCAATGGATCATCGGGAATCGCGGTGGGGATGGCGACAAATATTCCTCCCCATAACATCTTCGAAGCGATTGAAGCCGTCATTGCCCTGATACGCAATCCTGAAATGACCATTGATGAACTTCTGAAAATAATCCCCAGCCCCGATTTTCCAACGGGAGGTTTTATCCTTGGCGAACAAGGCATTAGATCCGCATATAAAACGGGTAAAGGTGTTATTAGGCTAAGGGCTCGGGTTAATATCGAAAAGCCCAAGAAAACGGATCGTCACGGTCTCATAATTACGGAACTACCCTACCAAGTAAATAAATCCCGGCTCATCGAGAGGATTGCCGAGTTAGTCAGGGAAAAGGTAATCGGAGGCATCCATTCCTTAAGAGATGAATCCGATCGAGAAGGCATGCGTGTTGTTATCGAATTGAAGAAAAATGAGGATCCTCAAATCATCCTTAACCAGCTCTATAATCATACCCAAATGGAAATCTCTTTTGGAATCATCATACTCGCCTTGGTCGATGGTCAGCCAAGATTACTCAATATTAAGAATATGCTTTCCCTTTTTATCGAGCACAGGAGGAACATTGTAACAAAGAGGTGCCAATTTGACCTCAATAAGGCGGAGGCCAGAGCACATATCTTAGAGGGTTTAAAGCGTGCTATCGAGCAACTCGACTTAGTCATTGCCATAATAAGAGGATCTAAAAATCCCCAAGAAGCTCGTGATAGATTAATGAAGAAGTTATCCCTATCCGCAGAACAGGCTCAGGCGATCTTGGACATGAGGCTCCAAAGGCTTACCGCTCTGGAGAGGGGAAAGATTTTGGAGGAGTACGAGGAGTTAATAAAGACCATTGCTCGATTAAGGGAAATTTTAGCTCATGATAGTTTAATCCTCGATATTATCGTCGAAGAGCTCGTGGCGATTCGGGACAGCTTCAGCGATGAACGGAGAACGGAGATTATCGCAGAAATTTCGGAAATTGATGTAGAGGATATGATTGCAGAAGAGGATATGGTGGTAACAATTAGCCACAGGGGTTATATAAAGAGAAATGCCCTTAGCCTTTACCAATCTCAACATCGAGGTGGAAAGGGCAAAATTGGCATGATAACGAAAGAAGAAGATTTTGTGGAAAACCTGTTTATTGCGAGCACGCATAGTTACCTGCTCTTCTTCACCAATTATGGAAAGGTTCATTGGCTTAAAGTCCATGAAATTCCCCAGGGTGCAAGGGCTTCCCGTGGGAAGGCCATAGTAAACCTGCTCAATTTATCACCGAAGGAAAGGGTAACTGCGATCCTTCCCTTAAAGGACTTTTCATCCGGTAAATATATCGCCTTCGCTACTAAGCGCGGAATCATTAAAAAAACCGACCTCTCAGCATTCAGCCACCCAAGGACCGGAGGAATTATAGCTATTCTTCTGGAGAATAACGATGAACTTATCTCCGCCAAATTAACAGAGGGAAACCAAGAGTTTCTCTTGGGAACTAAATCAGGAATGGCTATACGCATTTCAGAGAAACGGATCCGGCCAATGGGGAGAACTGCAAGGGGTATTAAGGGCATCGCTGTTAATGGAGGCGAGGTTGTTGGAATGGAAATCGTTGAAGACGGCACAACTGTTCTAACAGTTACGGAAAATGGCTTTGGAAAACGGACAAAAACCTCTGCATATAGAACACAAAACCGTGGAGGGAAGGGAATCATCACCATTAAAACGAACGAACGCAACGGCAAGGTCGTTGGAGTTAAGCAGCTTGTCGATGACGATGAGCTTGTCCTCATCAGCACAAAGGGAAAGATTATTAGACTTCGTGCCTCAGATATATCCATAATGGGAAGAAATACTCAAGGTATTAAATTGATCGGCATGGATTCAGGCGAGCATGTTGTGGGTATCGCAATTCTTTCCTCAAAGGATCTCATATAAGACGAATTCTCTTTCGGAGAAATAATCCATCACCTGGTTTGTTTGAAAATGTCATGAATACCTTTTAATGTGTTATCTATTTGAAATTAAAGGGAATTATTGTTTTTCTCTTGAACTCAGTTATTAATTTGAATCCCATATAGTAAAAAAACTTGATCTCTGATTAATTTTGTGCTATTATTTAAATTACCTTTCCATCCTCAATTCTCTGGTGGACTTTCTTTATAAAATGTTTGATTTCCTTTAATCACCCATCTCTTTCTCCATAAGGGGGTTTTAACTTATCCACAATTGTGGATAATTCTGTTGAAAACCTAAATCAACCATTTTTTTCTTTCGTTGAACAATCCATTGTATGCAACCCAAGAATATGGAAGAAATTTGGAATTACGTCCTTGACTATGTTAAGGATAAAATCATCCAAAGCGATTATCAGGTGTGGATAAAGCCAATTATTCCCATTTCCCTTAGGGAAGATTTGCTTGAGTTAGAAGTTCCAAATAAATTTTTTGAATACTGGTTGAGGCAAAATTACCTTTTACTCATAAAGGGTGGTTTATCTCATGCGTTGGGAAAGGAGTGTGATATTTCATTTAAATTAAAAATAAATCCTCTCCCTAAACCTAGGATAGTTCGGCCATCATCACCGGATAAGCTCCATGTATTGAGGTATTTTAATTTTAACAAAAAATATACTTTCGATAACTTCGTTGTCGGTCCAAGCAATCAATTCGCCAATGCTGCATGCCTTGCAGTCGCCAACCTGCCAGCTAAGAATTATAACCCCCTCTTTATTTATGGTGGTGTTGGCCTTGGAAAGACGCATCTTTTAAACTCAATAGGGAACCATGTTATACAAAATGGTATTATTTCGGACTTAAATACTATTTGCTATTTATCGGCTGAAGAATTTACCAATGAGTTAATCAATTCAATCAGATATGAGAAGATGGATGAATTCAGGGAAAAATTTAGGAGCATGAATATACTTCTTATTGACGATATCCAATTTATTGCAGGAAAGGAGAGGACTCAAGCTGAATTCTTTCATACTTTTAACTCCTTATATGAGGCAAGGAAACAGCTCGTAGTAACGAGTGACAAGTTTCCCAGGGATATTACTAATTTTGAAGAAAGACTACGTTCCCGCTTTGAATGGGGTCTCATAGCGGACATTCAGCCACCGGATATTGAAACAAAGGTTGCAATACTCAAGAAAAAAGCTCAAGCAGAGAATATTTCGCTCCCCAACAATGTTGCCTTCTTTTTGGCCTCAAATACCTCACCTAATATTAGAGTACTGGAGGGATGCCTTATTAGAATTGCGGCATTTTCAAAGCTTACCCAAACTGATGTATCCCTAGAGTTAGCAAAAGATGTTTTAAGAAATATCATTAAAACTGAAGCTCGTTCTGTTCCTATTGAATCAATCCAAAAATCTGTTGCCTCGTATTTTAACCTAAAGCTATCTGATTTAAAAGCTAAGAGAAAAACTAAGCAGATTGTGCTTGCACGCCAAATAGCAATATATCTCTCAAGAAAGTTATCTAAATCTTCCCTTATTGAGATAGGTGAACGATTTGGAGGAAAAGATCATTCTACTGTTCTCCATGCTATTAATAAGATCGAGCAAAAATTACATACGGATCAGAAAATTTCTATAGCTATTCAAAGGATAGAATCAAAAATCTTATCATAAAAATCTAACATATAATTTTTATTCGACTATTTTTAATATATTCTTTCAAAAATTTTTAGATTTTTACAATTCTTTTACAGTAAAAAGTCTTTATTTTTTGAATACTTAGTTTATTTTTTAACGATTTTACTACTTTTACTTATAATACTAAAATAGTTTAAAGGAGTTTAATTATGGAATTTCAAATCGAAAAGAAAAATTTTTTTAAATCCCTCAGCATATTACAATCGGTTGCCGAAAAACACAGTAGTATTCTTGCCCTCAGTAATGTACTAATAGAATCTGAAAAAGACTCTGTTCGTCTCGTTACAACTGATTTAGAAACTACTATAATATCCTCTGTTCCTTGTAACATTAATAAAGATGGAAAATTATGTGTATCTGCAAAGAAAATGTATGAAATAATAAGAGAACTCCCAGAAGCTGAAATTTTTATCCAAGGAATGGAGAACCATTGGGCAAAAATAACATGTAAGAATGCTTTATTCAACTTAAGTGGAATTGACCCAAATGAATTTCCAACGTTGCCTCCTTATTCCGAAAATGAACTTATTGAGATTAAAGATTTAAATCTAAGGGAAATGATAGAGAAAGTCATTTTTTCTGCTTCAACTGAAGAGTCAAGATATAACCTCAATGGAATATTCCTTGAAAATGTTTCTTTAGGGGAGACGGATGCAGTGAGAATGGTGGCAACAGATGGCCACAGACTAGGGCTTATTGATAGAGAGAGTAAGGAATTATTAAATATTAAGAATGGTGCAATTATTCCAAAAAGAGGATTAAATGAGGTTAAAAAAATCATTGGCGAATATCCAGATGAACTAAAGATATCTGTTGGTGAAAATAATTTTATCGTAAAAGTGAGTTCATATATTATTATCATTAGGTTAATAGACGGTGAATTTCCAGATTATAAACAAGTTATACCAAAGGAAAATGATAAAATAATAAAGCTAAATAATAGAGAGTTCTCATCATGTTTAAGGAGAGTTTCAACGATATCCACTGATAGAGTTGAAGGAGTAAAATTTACTATCAAAAAAGGGGGAATAGAATTATACTCTTCTAATCAGGATCTCGGAAATGCAATTGAAGAATTTCCAGCTATTTATGACGGAACAGAAATGAACATTGGTTTCAATGGTAGATATATCATTGATGCGCTTAGCGCAATAGATGAGGATGAAATCTTATTGGAACTGAAAGATGAGACAAGTGCGGCAATTATAAGGCCAGCAGTGGGGAAGAATTTACTTTATGTTATTATGCCCATGAGGGTTTAACGAATGGAAACAAAACCGGATGAGGCGACAATTCGCTATAGTGCTGATCAGATAAAAGTACTGGATGGTTTAAGCGCAGTAAGGAAGAGGCCCGCTATGTATATAGGGAACACTTCGATAGAAGGCCTTCACCACTTGGCGTATGAATTGGTTGACAATAGTATAGATGAAGCATTGGCGGG
>JGI24422J19971_10000415_pt1 | contig 23713 bp, 25 predicted proteins | sample DeeMarSWOR152_54_FD_19971 | JGI IMG/M metagenome (IMG submission 19971) | reverse complement strand
CCTAAACGCTAAACCCTGACCGCTTCCGTTCCAAAATCAGAGAGAAGCGTAACTTAAAAAACCATTGACTCACACATTTTTTAAAAAAAATTAACCGTTCAAACCAAAAGCGTAAAGAAACAAAACTATGAAACCAAAGAACGCTGTAAAATACAAAATCAACGCCCAATCATGAAAATCAACTTCACTCACGAAGTCACTCATGTAAAACCACCGCCGAAACCGCTACCGCTAAGATAAGGAATTATGTAGGAGATGTGGCTTTTTAGTTTGACTTTTTCCCTCTTAGAGGTAGCAGATATAACGGTTGTAATTGTTTTGACTCCGAGTGGTCTGCTGGACCTAGGCTCTAAACCGCTAAGTTAGTTTTTTTCCGCTTGAGCATATATAGTTTGAAATATGTATAAATAGTTTATCGAATTAGACTCTGTATGATGTAAATATCTATATAGTTTATTGGCAAGGTTCCCTGGGAAGGTTAATTATCGATTAATAGAATAAAATACTACTTAAATTATTTGCTAAGAAGAATATAGTTCTTTAATTTCATTTCTTTTTTTGTAGTATGAGTTTTTCTATGGCTGTTATTATGTCTTTTAGGTCTTTTTCGGTTAATTTAGGGTGCATTGGGAGCTGTATTGCCTTTTTAGCTATTTCTTCTGCTATGGGGCATTTCGCTTTTTTATAGTTTGGAAGAAAGTTCTTTAACATTTCAGCATAAGGGTATACGTTTGGATCTTTTATGTTTTCGTAGAGGGGTTGATGGTAGAGGAGGGTTTTATAGATTGGACCAGCGCTTATTCCTTCAGCTTCTAAAGCTTTTATAAAACCATCTCTTTCCCACCCGCTTTTTTCTTCCAAGAGGCATGCGTATAGGTAGTATACGTGTTCATATCCTTCTGGCTCTTTTGAGGGTTTTATTAGCTCTCTTATTTTTTCAAGCTCTTTTGAGAGTTTTCTTGCAAATTCTTGGCGTTTTTTCGTGAAGTTCTGAAGTTTTTCCAACTGTTTTAATCCAATAGCTGCCATAATGTTTGTCATACGATAATTATACCCTAAGAGGACATGGTTATACTTGCCCTTTTGTCCCTGATCCCTTATGATTCTGCATTTTTCAGCGATTTCATCATCATTTGTCACAATCATACCTCCCTCTCCTGTAGTCATGTTTTTTGTAGCGTAAAAAGAGTAAATAGCTACATCACCGAAAGTGCCTACCATGTGGCCTTTATAGCGGGCTTTATGCGCTTGGGCTGCATCTTCTAAAATAAAAAGACCGTGTTTTTCTGCAACTTCTTTTATGGGATCCATGTCTGCGGGCAAACCAAAAAGGTGTACTGGAATAATACCCTTGGTTTTTCTTGTTATAGCTTTTTCAATTTTTTCCGGTTCAACGTTGAAAGTTTCCGGGTTTATGTCGACAAAAACAGGGATACCTCCCAGAAAGAGCGCGGCTGTTGCTGAAGCACTAAAAGTATAAGGAACGGTTATCACCTCATCTCCTGGGAGTAGTTTCAGGGCTTGGAAGGCTACATGGAGAGCTGCTGTCCCCGAGTTCACGGCTATAGCATGTTTTACACCGTTAAATTTCGCAAACTCTTTCTCAAACTTCTCAACAACTTCACCTTGCACAAGATAACCTGATCTTAAAACTTCTATAACCGCTCTTTCCTCTTCTTCACCAAGAATAGGCACCGCTATCGGTATCTTCTCCCTTCTTACAGGTTCACCGCCTTCTATTGCTAACTTAACCAAAATATAAACCCCTAAGTAACTATTTGTTAGCGTAATAAATAAAGGGCATGATTTTGGGAACAAAAACTTTTTGTTTTACAAATAAGTGATCCCCAAGGAAGGATAAGTTCGTGAATCAAAATTTTGGTGAAATATGGTGGGAAAACCGATCTGGATAAGCTCAAAACCTCCTCGAATTTTGCCTACAGGCTATGAGGATTTTGATGATTATTTTAAAATTTTAAGCGGTACTTGCACCATCTTTTATGTTTGCAACCAAACCTATTGGGATCCTAGAGGATTACTGGTTAATTGGGTTGTGGATCTTTCTAATGATGAGTTTAATATTATAATATCAACACGGTTTGATCCTATAACTGCTACAAAGTTATTTTTTGAAGTACGGCCAGAGCTTGTTAAAAGAACTCCTGTTGTTATAAAAGATGGTAGAGGTTATTGGATAGACATGTATGGAGGTAGGGGATTAAAGAAGGATGTAAGAAAAGATATTATAGAGAAATATGAGAAGGGGATAAAATCATTTGAAATTGATCCTTTTGCTATATATATTGTGAAAAACCCTGAAAAAAATAGTTCAATCGATGAGTTAAACGGTTTTATAAGAGAGATAATGGGTAGGGTTTCTAAGAATAGGATAGGGAGAATCTTTGTTCATACTTTAGATAATTTCGTAGATTCATGGGGAATGGAGGAGTTTCTAGAATTTTTCAAACACCAGGTTGACTTATTGTTGCATAAATTTCATCATACGGGAGTTTATGTGATCAGTTATAAAAGCTATCCTAGAAATTTTCATGCAAAAATTGAAAGAATAGCAGATAACATAATCTTATGGTGTTATAACCAAAAAAAAGAGGAAAAGTATATGCAGATTCTTAAAAGCTCCGTGATTGACAGTTTCTTTGGAAAAGTTCCTTACAGAATTAACGAAAAAATGTTGCCAGAATTAAAACTTCCTCCTCCGTAAAACTACTAAAAAGTAAATGAAAAACTTTTAAAAAATAAGGAGAAATATCGCTAACTTAATCAAAATATAACTTCCAAGTCACTATTTATTGGAGAAAGATAAAGGACGGCATTTTGGAAAGAAAACCCCTTTGCCTAAGAGGATGATCTTCACAAGAAGGACAGAGAAGGGAAATTAAGACCTGGTGAAATATGATGGAGAAACCGATCTGGGTAAGACAAAAATCCCCTCGAATTTTGCCTACAGGGTATAAGGATTTTGATGATTATTTTAAAATTTTAAGCGGTACTTGCACCATCTTTTATGTTTGCAACCAAACCTATTGGGATCCTATAGGAATATGGTGCCACTGGGCTACGAATCTTTTTGATGACGAGTTTAATATAACGGTATCGACACGATCTGACCCCGTAACTGCTGTAAAGATGGCTTTTAAAATAGATCCAGAGATCATTAAAAGAAATTCTCTTTTTTCAAGAGAGGGAAGAGCTTATTGGATAGACATGTATAGCGGTAAGGGATTAAAAGAAGGGATAAAAGAAGATGTTATAGAAGAATATACCGGGGAGTTAAAACAGTTTGAAATCGATGTTTTTTCCTTATATCTGGTTAAAAATCCTGAAAAATCTAGCTCAATAGGTGAATTAGATAGTTTTATAGAAGAGATAACAGGGAGGGTTTCTATGGAGACAACTGGGAGAATTATCATAACTCGGGGAGATGATCTTTTAGATGCGTGGAAAAACGAATTTCTAAAATTTTTCAGAAATCACGTTGATTTAATACTTCACAAATTTCAGCATACGGGGATTTACATTTTTAGTTATAAAAACTATCCTAGAAAGTTTCATACAGCAATTGAAAAAATAGCAGATAACATAATCTTATGGGAATATGATATTGAAAAAGAGGAAAAGTATATGCAGATTCTTAAAAGCTCCGTGATTAACAGTTTCTTTGGAAAAGTTCCTTACAGAATTAATGAAAAAATGTTGCCAGAATTTAAACTCCCGTAAAATTTAACTACTGCTAAACAAATATCTACCTGCCTGTTATGAAAGTCAAATGTAAACCTTTCTGTCTTAGGAAGGGAAAAATAAGAGAGATAAAGGAACTGTTTCTTTTTGCGGGCAGGATGATATAATAGGTATAGTCCAGTAATTTTAAGCGGTAAAAGATTTTTATTTGAAAAAACTATTAAGATATTTCTACATTTTTTGAAAATATTAATTATATTTGTTATGGATTTTTGCTTTTGGGGGATTTTCGGCATGTTATTGGGTTTTGAGCCATTACAGCTGTTTTTCCTGTTTTTTTCCTCCTTTATTGTTTGTTTTGTTTTAACACCTATTGTTATGAGGAAGATGAAGCAGGTCGGCATTGTTGGTGTTGATGTTCATAAAACTGATAAGCCTGAGATTCCTGAAATGGGTGGTTTAAGCATTGTTTTTACCTTGATTTTTGGATCTTTTTTAAGTGTCGTCCTGTTCTCGGAATATTTTGAAGAGGTTATGGTTTTTTTAGCGGTGGTTTTAATTGCTGCTTTTGTGGGGATAATTGATGATCTTAGGGGTTTAAATGCCCTGCTAAAACCTTTTCTTCTGGTTTTAGCTTGTATACCTGTGATATTAAGTGGATTGTATTCTCCTCACCCAGCTTTTCCTTTTATTGGGAAAACACGTTTAACTATTATCTATTTTGTTCTTATTCCTTTGGTAGTGGCGGTTCCTGCTAATGCTGCAAACATGATCGATGTTTTAAATGGAGCCATGAGCGGTACTTGTGCAATCATTGCAGGAACTGTTTTGGTTTGCTCATTAATCCTTGACTCAGAGGTAGGATTGTTGTTGAGTCTCATTTTGTTCGCTTCTTTGCTTGCTTTTTGGTACTTTAACCGTTATCCTGCGAGGGGTTTTGCGGGGGATACTGGGAGCTTGTCTGTTGGAGCTGCTTTGGGGGGTATAGCGGTTGTTGGAAGCGTTGAAATAGTTGTTTTAGTGGCAATGATGCCCTTAATAATGAACAGTTTTTACATCCTTGCAAGTATCGGAGGATTAAAAGAGAGGCGAGAGATAGAGAGACCTACATACTTAATGCCCGACGGTTATATATCGGCGACAGAAAACCCTAAGGCACCTTTAACTTTAACCCGGATATTTCTCATAAGGAGACCGCTTAAGGAAGGGGAAATACTTAAGGGTTTCTATCTTCTTGCCCTTGTTTCTGCTGTTCTGGCTATTATGACAGCCTTACTTATACCTTGAAACATGGAGAGGTCATAATTTTGGAGAAAAAAAGTAAAAAATTGGTAAACGGCAAGGATAAGTGGGTAAGGCCTGCTTTAGAAATTGGCGGTATTCTTGCCTTTGTTTGGGCTACCATGATTTTCATGTTTTTAGTCATAGAGGAGTTTGTGGTTCCAATAACCGAGGATGATTTTTCAAGCAGCGAGAGTTTTTTAAGAAGCTTGGTTCAAGTGGGTATTAGCGGGGGCTTAGCGGCAGGTTGGCTTTATTTTTGGCATCTTCTAACAAGCGTATACGTGCAAAAAGTGGGAAAAATCCTGAGAAAAACTTAATGAATTGATTAATTTTTCTCAAAAAAATGTATTATTTTTCTATGATTGGTTTTAAGTGATCTTTAATGACTTTTATAGGGTCTTCCATGCGTTTGAGGAGCTCTTTTCCTTTTCTTTGCTTTCTTTTACACTCTTCTTGATTTAATAGAGCTTCTACGCTTTTTTCAACGACTTTTTGAGGGTCTTTGGAACGTGCTATTAAACCCTCCTCTATCAAGTATTTTTCCACCGTGGTTGTCTCTCTAGGAAAATAAGAGATTGTTGGAACCCCTAAAAGGGCAGCTTCAGCATTCATCGTACCTCCGCCTCCTATGAAAAGATCTGTTTTTAAAAGCAGACTCGCTGCATCTATGTTTCGGGAGAGAATTATTGCTTTTTTACCTATTTTTTCTTTAAACATTTTATAGTCTTCATAACGGGGCATAACAATTATTTGGCATTTCAAAAGGCGTTTACTGCACGTTTTTATTAGTTCTGAAACGATTTTCAGCGTCAATCCCTCCTCTATGTTGGAAAGATAGGCGGCACGGCTTTCTTCAGCCCTTATAACCACGATAAAATCTTCTTTTTGTTCTTTTATTCCCACTTGAGATAGGATAGCAGGATCAGGGTTAAAATCTTTTAACCACGCTACAGGATCAAGAGCATCATACTGTACTATATCTTCAGGAGCGATACCAAAATAGGTAAACTCCTCTTTAGGTATCATCTTAGGTGTAAAAAGAAGAGAAGATAAGGGAAGTGTAAGCTTACTTACCGCCGTTGCATGGGGAGAATCACTAACACAGGCATGAGGTATTCCCAAACCAAAAGCCGCCCTCGCTGCTTCTGGCGAAGAAAAAGAAATTGCACTTTTCACCCTCATTTTCTTAAGGAAACGTGTTAGGATGAGGGTTCTTTCGATACTTGAAACCAGTTTTTCCTCAAGAGTTTCTCCATGTTTACCAATAACTGTTGCCCGCAAATTTTTAAGTTTAAGCTGTTGTAAAGCCTCCCTATAATGGCGAGTGGTCACCCATACCTTTAACCCCTCCCCCTCATAATCTTTAACAAGCCTGTAAAAAAATAACGCCTGTTTAGGCGTAAGAACATCTACCCATAAATCGATAACCAAAACCAATTCTCTCCAGTCACGGTTTTAAATCGTTCTATCAAAAACTAAATTAAAGAACTAAAATATATCAGTATTTATTTAATCAGGTGATGATTTTTGAGTTTAAAAGTTGCTGTCGTGGGCGTTGGTAGGTGGGGTAAAAATCACGTTAGAAACCTTAAAAAGCTACAGGCAGAAGGAGAAATAAGCGAGATTTTAATATGCGATATAAGCCTTGAAGAGGCTAAAAATGTCGCAAAAAGATATGGAATAGGGGAGGAAAACGTTTACTCATCGGTAACAGATTTGATAGAAAAAGGGCGACCGGATTGCGCTATAATCGCGGTTCCTACGATGTTGCATGCGAAGGTCGCTTTAGAACTACTCCCTCACGTCGATGTTTTTGTAGAAAAGCCTATAACAAGTACTATGGAGGAGGCAGATACGATCCTTATAGAAGCAAAAAAACATGGAAGGATCGTTCAGGTAGGACATATAGAACGTTTTAAACCCGTGGTAAACACTTTAAAGCAACTTCTCGGAAAATATGCCGAAGAGGGGGATCGTGTCTTTCACTTTAGCGTTCAAAGATTGGGACCTGGGCCACCTAGCGGAGAAACAAAAAGTTATGTGAGTGTTGCTCACGACCTACTTGTACATGAAGTAGACATTGTTTCTTTTCTTGTCGGTGTTTTGCCTAAAAAAGTTCAAGCTATGACCTTTAACTATAGGGGAACCGATTTTATTTGGGACATAGATGCACGTTATCTTTATGAGATTGAAGGAGAAAAAATTAGTGCGAATATGAGGGCAAGTTGGCGTACATCTCCTGAACTGAAACTTAGGGTTTTACAGGCTCAGACAAGCTCAAGGCTAATCACTTTGGACTATATATTACAGGAGCTTCGTATTGAAAAGGGGACTATAAGGCACGCTACAACTCATGACATAAGCGAAGTTCTGACGGCTTATCGGGCAAAAGCCGTGGAAGAACACTTCTTCCTATCAGGGGCTACAGAGGAACCCTTATACTTAGAAGACAAACATTTCATAAATTGTGTTAAGAAGCATGAAAAACCCGTAGTTTCAGGAGAAGACGGAAGAAACGCGCTAAAATGCATAATAGTCGCGATAGAAGCCGCAAAAAATGGAAAAACAATAGATATCACATGAGAAAAATAACCCTCCCAATTAAAAATAGGGGTATTTTAGGGGAGGATAATAACTTCTTTTTATGAGGAGTCAGGGTATAGGTTTTTTGCTTGAACGGTAGGAGGATAACATTCGATATACTGTTGAGTGTTGAGATCCTTTTATCAGCATCTCTATCGCTTCTTTTACCTTTAGCAGATCTTCTAGATTCCCTATTATGGCCACTGTATCCCCATATATAGATACTTTTGTTTTTGTTAAATCTTCAATAATTCTTCGTGCTTTTCCTCCAAACCCTATGATTCTTCCTTTAATCCTTTTTTTAGTCCTTTTTGAGTGGCCTAAATAGCTGTTTAGGGTCATTATTTCAAGATATACTTCGTCGTTTAAAAGTTTAAAAGCGTTTTTTGGACTGAAACCTCTTCCAATGGCTCGAACTATGTCCCTTGCCTTCCACATTTTCAGAGGGTCATCATGTTCAACGAACTTGATCGTTACGAGGCCTTCCTTACTGTCTACTGTGATTTTTGTGCCTGTAAGCCTCTCTAAATCGCTTTTAACTTGGCCTTTAATGCCTATTAATACGCCTATACGATCAAGAGGTATACTTATATATTCCATCACTTCATGCCTCGTTTCTTAAACTTCAAATAAATCTTTTTCAGAGGGCCGGTTTCCGGTAATCTCTTCATACAGTTCTTCTAAGGATGGAAGATCCTCCAATCCTATACGGGAAAAATACCTTAACAGATTTTTCAAATCTCTTAAAAGGAATATTTCAGCGTTTGGATGCGGCTTAAGAACGGATTGAGAAACATCGATAATTACAGGACCGTTAAACATCATTATGTTCCATTCTGAAAGATCTGCATGTACAAGACTTGCCTTATTATAAAGGGTCTTAACGAAGCCAATCAAGGTTTTAAAAAGTTTTTCCGCTTCTTCATAGGTTTCAGGGGGTGAATCTTTTAATAAAGGGGCAGCTAAACCATCTTCGCCTATAAACTCCATCACTAACACATTACGTTTAAGCTCGATAGAGCGGGGCACTCTTACCCCAACTTCTTCCATTTTCGTGAGATTAGCGAACTCTTTTCTAGCCCAATCATATATTAAAGCGTGAGTGGATTTGCGACGTTTTTTAAAACGCGGATCCCCAATAATATATGCTTCCATTCGTTTAAACTCCACAGCCACCGTTCGGTATATCTTAATTGCTAACTCTTCCCCCTTAGGGCTTAAAGCATAGTAAACATTAGCTTCTTTTCCTGAAGAAATCACGCCTCGAAAATCCATACCCTTGATTTCTTCAGAACCAAAATCAATCAAATCATAAAGGGCTTTTAAAGTATATCCATCAAAAACGCTTTCTATCGCCCGCAACCATTCGCTTTTTTTCCGCTTCTCCCTCCTTTTATCTATCTTTTCAACTTCAAGATCTTCAATTCTTTTCAAAAACCTTCCCCTACCCGCTAAAAAAAACCAAAATCCTATTTCCTAAATTTCGTCAAGGTAGTTTTTACAAGAGATTTTTTAAGTAACCTTGTCTTTCAAGCCACGAAGCTTGAGTTCTAGTATACCTATAAGTAACATCCACTCGATCAGATTGCAAATCAACCCAAGGAGCCACCACTATAACATCCCCTGGCCGGATCCAAACACGTTTTCTTAAACGCCCAGGTATTCTTGCAACCCTTGATTGACCATCTTCACACTGAACCTTAAGCTTATCATGACCAAGCATCTGGACCGCTATGGCGAACATTTCTCCATCTCCTGGCAAAGGCACCCTTCTCACTTCCTGCGGTCCCTTAGCGTCCCCATGTTTCCTCTTAGTTCTCCCTTTTTTCGGCATAAAAAAACACACACACTTCCTTTCCAAGATTTTCTCTAACTTCTAAATACTGTAAAAAACATGCGATTAAAATCTTTCCCTTCCTCTTATATTTTATTATCACAATTGACGAAAATAACCTTAAAAATGAAAAGAAAGAAAAATTGTTAGGCTAGGCAAATCTTCTATTCTTCGGGATTTTCTTGTTTCAATAGGAGTCTTAGTTCTCCTGTTTGAGGGTCTTGAAGGCAGGGTATTGTTTCACCTTCTTTAATAGCTTTTGGAACGTTTTCTTTTGAAATCTCTGCTAGTTCATACGTTTTTAGAGACATAAGTTGGACGATTTTTGTCCCTATAGAGATAACCATGAATTCGGGAACATCCTCTATTTTTAAAAATAGTTTAGGATCGTTTTTCCATAAATTTTTCGCGGAGATCTTCTTTATATTCCTGTTTTTTAGATCGGAAAATGTTGCTTTTTCTCTCTCAAAGGCTAGGAATTGCAAAAGTTCACCGCTTTTTAGTTGGACTAGATCTCCTTCTTTAAAGCTTGGAAACCTGATACAAACAGTGCTGGTTGATTTTTTTCTTCCCCTCTCGTCTACGCCTTTATCTTTGAAGGTTTGAGTGATTTTTGCCAACATAGTTTCTGAAACTTTTCTACTGACCAAGTTTGCAACTTCTTTATTGTTTATGTAAAAATCGATTCCTGTTCGTTTTTTCTCAATTTTAACGGGGAATGTGGAGGTATCAAAACCGCTTAACTGCTTCAAAGCGGTATTTATAAGGGAAAAAATTTCTTCTACTTCTCTTTGCGTTGGTTTCCTATCGTGGGCACGAACCTGAATAATTGAACGCACTTGTCCCCCTTTTACCGCGATACAAGACTTACAAAGTCGAGGAAGAAGGCAGATTTCCACATTTACACGCTCTTCAAAAGGTGTTATTCCAGGAAGAGGGGATCCAAAAACGGAAACCGTTGCAAACACATCTAAACTCTTCCTCAGAAACAGTTCTTCAGGCGAAACATCCACACTAATAACCACATTAGAATCATTTGGCACTTTCAGCAACGGTCTTAAAGCTTTTTTAATGCCTTCAACAACATTTTCAAAGGGGTCAGAAACCAGCTTATACCATTTTTCTTGCGTTGAAGTTTGAAAACATACAGGGCAATAATTAACCTTCAAAGAATCATGAATCATAACTTGGACTAACGGATTCTCTTGGACATAACAGCTCTCACAAAGACCTTTAAAGGTCTCAACATCGTTTTTACCGCATTTAACACAAAAACCCCTAATCAGAGACAAACAACCTTCTCCCAAATTATTTTTAATAATTATTGATGAAGAAATAAAATCATTATTAACTTTAGTTTTTATGAGGCTTTTTCAGAGTCTTAAAATTAGGAGGTGGGGTACTTCTCTACCTTTTTTACCTATGGTTATAATAGCTTCTGGAGAAGCTAAGCCTGCTTCCACTGTTTTCCTAATGATATTTTTTCCTACCAAGTTCACATTAGTAGCGTTTTGGATCATTTCAACAGCTTTTTCAATACTTACCAGGTTTCCTCCGTAGAAAGATTCTGATATACGGAGGCATAAACCCTTTTCATCGTCTGAGAAAGTTTCTCCAAGAATATCAGCATCACATGCCGCTATAACTGCTTCTTTGTCTGATCCTTTGTGAATCTTAACAAACACCATAATATCTTGTTCCATTATAATCGCTATCCATACCAAGAACACAAACTTTAAAGTGATTTTGAATCACATATTTTAAACTTTTCACAAAACACCTCTCTCAAACATTATAACTTCCCCCCCAACTTTTAAAGCTTTAATATCCAAAAAGTTACAAAAAGACTTCGCTTTTGTAACTATCTCCCCTCCATAAGGACGGGATAGTTCACACATTAAATAACAACCTTCATAAAGATTTATGATGAAAAATATTAAAACTAAATAAGGACAAAAGAAGGGTAAAAATAAAGACACGGTGATTTTTTGTGCCCATAGATATTCATGATTATGAAACGTTACTTGAACGCGCCAGAAAACAGTTACCAGAAGTTGTTTTTGAGAAAAAAAGATTTGAAATGCCCCAACTAGAAATATTTATCGAAGGAAGAAGAACAATAGTTCAAAATTGGAGCGAAATACTTTCAAGATTAAACAGGGCAGGAAAACACGTTATCAGGTATATGAACCGAGAACTTGCAACAGCAGGAACAGAAGGAGGAGGACGCGTAATTTTTGCAGGCGTTTTTAGCAAAAAAATCTTGGAAAGCGTCCTTGAAAAATACGTAGAAACATACGTAAAATGCAGAGAATGCGAAAAACCAGACACCAAACTAGAAAAAGAAGGAAGACTCACCTTCCTACAATGCGAAGCCTGCGGCGCCCGACACTCCGTCCCACCAATATAAAAACCAAGCCCCTCTTTTTGCTTTTTTATTACATTAAAATTATTATTAAACCTATTGTGAAATCTGAAGAGGAATTTTCAAAACATCTTTAAATAAAATAATTGTTACAAAGTTCTTTTTTGATGGTGGTTTTTCAAAGGGATGGTCTTTTAGCAGTTAGGATTGCTCTGTTCTACATTCCTACGATACTGTATGTTGTAGGTCTCCTTTCGAAGATGGTTCCTTCCTCTAATAACTCTTGTAAAACATCCCAAAGATCGTCCTCTTCTATTTGAATCATAGACTGAATCTGTTCAAAAGAAACGCCCTCTCCCTCATCAAGCTTCTCAATTAATACCACTACTTTCCCTTTTTGTTCTTCTAAACGTTTTCTCCTTAAAACTTCCTCGCTTATCTCTTCCTCATCTTTTTCTTCCAACTCTTTTTCAGCCCATTTTAATAACTCTTTGGAAAAACCTTCTCCAACTTCCTCATCAAAAATTTCTGGAACAATATCTTCTGGGAATAATTCTTCTTCTTTCTTTTCCCTCAAATCTTTCGTTTTCTCTTTCTCTAAGGGCTTCTCAAGCACGGGAATCAGAGGAAGCTCTAAAGAAACACCTAAACTCTTGTAATAATCGATTATTTCAAGCCTTCTTAGAAGCTCCCAATTAAAATCCTCAACAGGTATTATAAGTTCAGGAACAATGAAAATCTCCCCCCTTGCTTCCCAATAACTCACCCTACCAATAATATCTACAATATCGTTCTTTTTAAAATCCTTCAATAACGAAACATTCTCATCCCAAACCTTAACCCTAACAACCCCAGACCCATCATGAACAGTTAAACTAGCAAAACCCCGTTCATCTTCCCTTTCATACCGATCAACAACAGTCCCCAAAACCCTAACACTTCTAACATCACCAATACGCGTCCTAACAAAAGCAGGAGAACCCTCACTCGGCGGAACATACTCTCCACTAACCAAATCAACCACACGAATCTTAACAGTAGTCCTCAAATTCCGCATTTTAACCCCCAACTTAAACTTCAAATTATAAAGAATAAGATAATATGCTCATCATAAAGATTCAAAAAGCTCTTCAACAGAATAGGGAAAAAACAGATATAAAAAAATTTGGTACTCTTATGTACCCTCCCAAAAAATATTTTCTCGATTTTTCGGAGCGGTTTTAGTTTGAAAGTTGAGATAATTAATTGCGCTCTGGGAAAGGTGCCTGCTGATTTAATGGTTAAAGGTGTGAATCTAATAAATGTTTGCACGGGAGAAGTTCTTAAGGATATAGATGTCGCTGTGAAAAATGACAGAATAGCCTGTGTGGGGAAAGCAGATGACCTGATTGCAAACAACACCGTTAAAATAGATGCAAAGGGTAAATACCTCTCCCCCGGGTTTATAGAATCGCACATTCATGTGGAAAGTAGTATGCTTTCCTTGACCGAGTTTGCAAAAACGGTCATACCCGTGGGCACTACAGGGATCCTTTGGGATGCCCACGAAATCGCCAACGTCATGGGCATCGAGGGCTTGGAAATTATCATAAAAGAGGCAGAAAACACGCCCCTTAAAACATATTTTGTCATCCCAAGCTGCGTGCCCTCCGCCCCTGGCCTTGAAACAAGCGGGGCTGAAATCTCGGTAAAAGAGATANNAATCATGAAAAAATGGACGAACGTGGTCGGTTTAGGAGAAGTCATGGCTTTTCCCGCAGTTATTAACGCAGAACCACAAATCATGGAAAAAATCTTGGAAGCAAACAGTTTACGCTTAATCGATGGACACGCTCCAGGACTTCGTGGAGACCAGTTAAACGCCTATCTTGCCGCAGGAATTTTATCAGACCACGAAACCGTGGACGGTGATGAAGGTCTTGAAAAACTTAGGCTTGGCGCTTGGCTAATGATTAGGGAAGGGTCCGCCTCAAAAAACCTACAAAGCTTAATCAAGCCCATATTAGAAAAAAACCTGGATACAAGGCATTGCTTGCTTGTCAGTGACGACCTAAGTCCCCAAGACCTCACGACACAAGGGCACATAAATCATCTACTTAAACGCGCTGTCGAAGAAGGAGTAGACCCCGTAAAAGCGGTACAAATGGTTACCATAAACCCTGCAACATACCTCGGAAAAGACAAAGAAATCGGCAGCATCACCCCAGGAAAAAAAGCGGACTTGGTTTTACTTGAATCCCTTGAAAGGTTTAAGGCGGAGTTGGTTATAATAGATGGAAAAATGGTGGCAAAGGACGGGGAATTTTTAGGCGAAACTGGGAGGTTTGAATATCCAAAAAAAGCAAGGAGCTCAATCCACACAAAAAACATTACACCAGACAGATTCAACATTAAAGCTCCAAATGGCGAAAAAACGATCAAAGTTCACGTAATCCAAGTCTTCGGAGATACCATCTTAACAAAAGCAGGTGTAGAGACCTTGAATGTCGATGATAAAGGAAACATATTGGTAGATATAGAGAAAGATGTTTTGTATGGAGCAGTTGTTGAAAGACATCACGGCACAGGAAACGTCGGCTTGGGGTTCATTAAAGGATTTAACCTAAAAGAAGGCGCCATAGCAGGAACAGTAGCCCACGATTCCCACAACATAGTGACAGTAGGCACAACCCCTGAAGAAATCTTTCAAGCAGTAAAAGCCATCAAAAAGAACAACGGCGGTCTCATAGTAGGGAAAAATGGAGGGATCCTTGAAGCGTTATCTCTACCATTATTCGGACTATTAAGTGATAAACCAGTCCAAGAGGTTGCAGAAAAAACCCGAAAACTAACAGAAGCTGCAAAAAAACTCGGAACAAAACTACCCCACCCCTTTGCAACCCTAAGCTTTATCGCCCTCGCGGTAATCCCAGAACTTAGAATAACGGATAAAGGTTTAGTAAACGTTATCGAAAGAAAAATCATAAACCCGATCATTAACAACCTAGATGTTTAAAAATTAATGGAAAGACAAAGGAAATAATAAAATTTCAAGGGGGTGAAAGTTTTATGCCAGTAGTATCATATGAAGGGGGAAAGTTGGATAAAGATAAGAAAGAGGAACTAGTTAAAGGTTTTACAGAAGTTGCAGCTAGGGTTACAGGAATTCCTAAGGAAGCTTTTTATGTCTATATCAAGGAATATCCAAATGATAGTATAGGCGTTGGTGGGCTTTTATTGCCTGATTATTTAGCAAAGCGAAGAGAAAGCCAGTAACAAGGTCTTACCCCGCCAAAATTCTGTTTACGCAGAACTTCTTTTACAATGATACCATTCGGCAAAAATATGAGTATAGGCATAGGAAATGGTGAAAAAATTGTCAAATATAATAGAGAGAATAGTAGATAAAACAGGATTAAAACGGCTTATATCCCCGAAGGTAGGTGGATTATGTGGCGTGCTTGGCCCAATTATTGGCTTAACTTTCATAGGAGCGGCTATCTATTTTGCTCCATGGTTTAGTTGGACAGACAACTATTTGAGCGATCTGGCTGGTGATGTTGGTGAAAGGCCGATATGGTCTGCCCTTGGAAAAGAGTCGCTTATTTTCAACTTTGGGCTTATAGTAGCGGGGATTATGGGAATCGTGTTTGCAGCCAATATCAGAGAGATTCCTATGTTAGATACGCCTTTAGGACGTTTAGGAACGTTACTCTTTTTTCTTGACATGGTTGCTTTGTGCGCTGTGGGCATATTTCCGAAAACAACAGGTTTTCCGCATGCAGTGGCTTCTGTTTCCTTCTTTCTCTTGGTTCCTTTGTATTTGCTTTTTATCGGAACCGTCGTTAGAAGGTCGCCTGAAAAGACTTTGGGGTGGTTTATAACTCTGCTTGGTGTTATCGCGCTTTGTTTGGCTCCTCTTTTCGTTATTCCTCGACCATGGGGTAGTAACGCTATTGCAGAGATATTTCCAGCGATCTTAATGGCTGTGTTTGCCATGATCTTTGGCACTAGATTGTTAAAAGGCAAATTTGAGTTCTAGAGAGATGAAAAAGAGAATAGCAAGGATCTAGTTCCTCTTCTTGTTCTTCTTATTTTTGTTGTTTTTCTAAATCTGTAGATGGTGGTTTTTATGACTGATATTCTTATCAGAGAGGCTATGAAATCTGATTTGCAGGCAATTGAAAAATTGATGGCAGAACTCATAGAGGTAATAGAAGATACTGAGGGTATTGACATCAAACTGGTTGGTGAAAACTGTCGAGATCTTTTAAGTGACGCTAACTCTTATTTTTTGGTTGCAGAAATAGAAGGGGAGGTAGCTGGATTCATCAACTTTACGACTCGAAAGACAATTTTGCATTCTGGTCCTTCTGGCTTGATTGATGAGCTTATTATCACTAAAAAATATCGGGGTAAAGGTATTGGCAAGCGGTTGGTATTAGCTGCTATTGAGAGGTGTAAACAGCTTGGATGTTGTGAAGTTGAAGTTAGTACTGAAAAAGTGAACACTAAAGCAAGAGAATTCTATAAGAAATGTGGATTTGAAGAGATAGGGATTCTTTTTGAGGTTGATTTATGATTGATGAAAAGAATGCAGAAAACATCGCCTAAAACCGAGCATAAGACTCGCTTAAGCTTGACCAAATCCCTTGCTTCGCTCAAGATTTTTCGTAGGAAGACTCCATTCTTTCTAAACTTTTCCGCAACTGTTAACCCGAATTGAACCCTGTCAGAGTAGTTTTGATATTGGAATTCGTTTATTATGATGTCTTAGTGGTAGAATTAAATGATAAGGTGTGTGGTATTACTTTAAATAGAGCGAGTAAGGTTCTTGATAAGAGTTTAGGGAAAATCTAGTAAGGGCGGGTAATTCACTTAGATTTTCCGATAATGCAGTAATATTTATCTTTCAAGCTGTATTTAATCCATACTGGGCATTCGGGGCATTTACAATCCTTTTTTTCTACCTTTTTTTCAGCTTTTCCCTTCGCGCAATAAAAGTCTGGTTTTCCAGCGAAACTTGGACAATAACCACAAAGACAATCATTCCAATTTTCAGTAGTTTCTGGAACAGACACTTCTAGTCACCATTTCGGAACCTATTTTAGGCTAATAAGCATCAAAGCATAATTAAACTTTTTCACGGGTGAAACACACCCCGAAATCCTCCTGTATTCCTTTGAGGACGCATCCGAAATTCTTGATCGGTAAAGCCAAGCAAAAACGCCTAATAATGTAATTAGATGGTAGAAAATTAGTAATAACCGAGAGTGATGATTTATGCCTTGGATTAGCGTTATAGATGAGGGGAAAGCTAATGGGGAGTTAAAAGAAAAGCGTGGCAAGGTAGGGAATATCTTGAAAGTTCACAGTTTGAACCCTCAAGCTATGAAAGATCATGCAGAAGCATTAAATAATTACTGGAAAGATAACAAACGTGTAAAGAAATTAATCCAAGACTTTAGATCTCTTGATCTACCTGAAAGAACTCACAAAATGCTTGAATATGCATTCAAATTGATAAAAAAACCCCATGCAATTAATCAGGCTGATATTAACAATTTACGAGACTCGGAGTTTTCAGACGAAGAAATTCTAAACATAAATTTGGTTACAAGTTACTTTAACTTCGTCAATCGCATCGCTCTAGGGCTCGGAGTGGAATCAAAACCAGAAGAAGTACGAGGCTATAAATATTAGTTTAATTTTAAATCATCTTTTTTAGATATTGCAAATATTTTGATATAAGGGGTTGATCGATGAAGAAGCCATTAATGATTGAAGAATGTGTTTATAAAATACCGCTCATTCTGTCTAAATCTCTTGAAACACAAAGGAGCGAACTAGAACAAGTACTAATATCTTCTCAAAGACGTATACGGGATTTTGCTAAGCAATATGGTTGGAAGCACTTAACAAAAGAGAGTTTTGCTGATCGTGCAGAAATTTATGATAATAAAGTAGANTTTGATCAAGCACTTATTAGGCTTACTAGGACAGCTCCTTCGGTTGAGATTCCAAAAACATATTCTGCAGTGTTAGAAAAAAGAGTAATCATTTCTGTCTCTCCTGAGTTATACGCTCAAAACTATCCTGAAGGTATTGAGGATAAATATTTTGAAAAATTGATAGCCCACGAAATTGCGCATAGTCTTCATATTCGAATTCTTGATGGAAATGAAGATGCTATGGGACCTATTTGGTTTTTTGAAGGATTTGCTATATACGCTGCTGGGCAGTTTGAAAATTATTCTTTTGAATTAGGTCCTAAAGAAATTTGGGAAATCGTAAGAAGTAATGAAAGAAGAAGCTATAAAAAATATGGCGCAGTTTTTCGCTATTTTTTAAAAAAGGCTTCTATTAAAGATTTAATAGAAAAGGCTGGAACTGCTGATTTTCTGGAGTGGCTTCAGCAAATTTAAATTTAGATTAATTTAAATTTCATTTCTCTTTCTTTAAGCCTATCAGGTGATTTTGATTTTTTAAAAGTGAAGAATGAATAAGCCTATATATCCTTCCAATTTTGGTCTTTCTTAGGGGATTAAGGTGAATTTTACTAGTTCTACTCCTTTTTGGGATTTTATGGCTTTGATTAGGTTTTTTATTTTTTCATTTGGGCCGGATACTACTAGGATTTCTAAACATTTGTCCGTATTGGCGAAGTGTGAGTGTAGAAATGCTCGGATTAAGGGGAGTTGGTTGTGTTTGATCTCTGACAGGCCTGCTCCGGCTTTTAAGTTATAGGAGGTTATTATAGCGCCTTCTAGGAGGCCGTCGATGACTTCTTCGGCGCGTAGTTCGGATATGTATGATCTTATGGCATTTCTTATTACCTCAGACCTGCTTGAAAATCCTATATCGTTTTGAATGTTGTCGATTTGATCAATAAGGGTTTGTGGGAGGCTTAATGAAATTATTTCGGCCTTTTTTTCTTCATTAGTTTCTTTCCTATTTTTCTCATATTTTTTTGAACTCAATTTCTAATACCTCTTTTCGCAGTAACTCTTTTGTAGTGAAGTTTTTCCGGTTTTTATGTTTTTTAGAGGGTTTTGCAAGGGGAAGAACCATGCGTTTCTTAAATATTTTTAGGAAGCCCTCTTCTAATGATTTATATTTGCAGTGTATTATCGCGAATTCTCCCAGCATTTTATAAAAGCATACCATTCTTAACCAGATTAGACCAGTTGACTTGATTAGTTCTCTGTTTTAAAAGTTTAGCGTAAAAATATCTCCTCGATTATAATATCTAGGTCGGGATCGTGCGGGTCTCCTTTCCAGACGATTTTCTTATCCATGGCGGCTATTCTCGTACAGTATTCCCTCAATAGCTTGATATCATGGCTTACTATGACTATGGTGAGTTCTCTTTCCTCGTGAAGTTTTTTAACCAAATCAACCACAGATCTCACCATTTTAAAGTCTAGGGCGGTCGTTGGTTCGTCTAGCAGTAGGATTTCTGGTTCATTGGCTAGAGCTCGGGCGATCATGACTTTCTGTTGTTGTCCGCCGCTAAGATGTCCGATGGGTCGTTTGGCTAACTTTTTCATCCCTACTGCTTCCAGAGCTTCATAGATCTTTTCCCAGTCTTCTGAGTTGAGGGGTCTAAAGAGCCCAGCTTTCGAGTATCGACCCATTGCTACAACATCTTCTACTAAGGCAGGAAAGTTTCGATCGATAGCTTGAAGCTGAGGTATATAAGAGATTTTGGAGCGGATCATGTGCGAAGTTTTTGGTGAGAACTTGTCTCCGAAGATCTGAACAGACCCTTGAATGGGTTTAAGAGCCCCAAGGATGGTTTTTAATAAAGTGGTTTTTCCCGAGGCATTGGGCCCTACGATTCCAAGGCATTCACCTGGATAAACATCCAAGTTTATGTCAAAAATCGCGACATTCGCTTGATAAGCTACTGCAACATCCTGTAGACATATTACTGGCTCCCCTTTCTCTAGGGGTTGATAAATGGTTTCTTTAACTTTTTGTTTGGTTATAGTCAACTAAAACTCTCCTTTTTCCTAATTTTTGGGCTGTTAATGATCGTGTTTAGTAGGCTTTTTTTTGGGGAGGTGTTTTTTATCGATGCTGATCTCGTGATCTATGTGCCTGTGTAGAATGCCAGCAGCTATACATTCAGGCCTCTGGCATTCTTCTCCTTCCAAAAGGTAATCCTTACAGTAGGGGCATTCCTGGATGGTTCTTTTTGAAGCCATTCTTTTCGGAGAAAAAAGGAATGATATTACGAAGATTGCAGTGACTGCTGATACTATCGTGGATCCAGAAGGCAGATCAAAGGTGTAGGAAAGATATAACCCGAAAACTGCTGAGAACACGCCGAAGAACACAGACAAGATCATCATCCTATTGAGATGATAAGTCCACTGGTAAGCCGCTGCTGCGGGGGTTATAATCATCGCAAAAACCAGAATTGCCCCTATAGCTCTTAAGGAAACGGATATGGTCACGGAAACCATGACTAAAAACAAGTAGGTTAGAAAACGTACTGGGACTCCTGAGACTTCCGCTAGCTCTATGTCAAAAGTCATAAAGAACAGTTCTTTCTTGATCATAAACAACAACAAAAGAATCATAGCAGAAAATATGAGGAAAAGAATAAGTCTTTCTTGAGTAATAATCAGAATATTCCCGAAAAGAATAGAGATAACATCAGTGCTATAAACTTCCATCATGCCAATAAACAAAATAGCAAGCGCCATGAAGAAGGAAAAAATTACGCCTATCATGACTTCGCTTTCTACTAGTTTTTTCTCTTCTACATACCCAATACTAATGGCTGAAAAGACAGAAAACAGGAGAATGGTAAGCAGAGGATCGATTCCCAGCAAGAGACCCAATGCGGCTCCTGCGAAGGCGGAGTGAGCAATGCCTTGTCCTAGGAACACCATTCTGCGTAAAAGTATGAATACGCCGATGAGAGAACATATGATACCGACGACGACTGCTGAAACCAATGCTCGTTGTAAAAATGCATATTTCCTCAAAGCATTGAAAAAATGTAAAAAATCCGTCATTCTTTACAATCATCTCCTTATAGGATAAATCCTATGGTAAAGAAATAACAATATCTTCTTTCTAGATCGTTATTTCTGTAACCTTCTAATTCCTTCTTCAAAATCAACTAACATCACTCCCTTTTCCCGTGTTTTTTGTATAATAAAAACCACCCCTCAAAAAAAAGAGGGCGAAACATCTTTAATAAACTTTTCTATTATTATTAATAATTTTTGATATTTTTTCAACCGTAAATTAATAATTGTTCCAACATCAGATAAGATCTTAAGCCGCTGAAAACAGCCATTTGCAAGCCCATAAAACCTGCAGAAATAATCCCTTACCTCGCTGTTAATGCCAAAATCGCTCATAAAAATGGTTCAGAAATCATATCCTTTGATTCAGATTTTGACGAAATAAAAGGTATTACCGAAGAACTTAGATTTAAAAGGAACAAAGAGCCCTTATTTGGTCCTTTTTTTGGGATGCGGGGGATCTTTTTTATTGGCCTATCACTTCAATGGTCGTAGTTGCTGAATATAATAGGTAAAAAAGAAAGGAAAGGAGATTCACCTTTTGTTAAAGGAGATGTTTACAAGGAGAGATCGAAACTTTAGTTTTTTACTTACTTTTCTTATACTGGTCTTCTCGACCTGAAATATATAAAAACGAGCATTATTACAGCAATAGTCACTATGCCTATGCCTGCGAGTACCCATGTGTTTATGGCTTCTTTTTCGGGCGGATCATAGGGATTAGCTAAAGCGATGAGGTCATAGTCGATCATGTCTATATATTTGTCAAGAATCTCTGTTCCGGGATCAAGTCCAAGTTCTTCAGGTTCAACTACAAGTTCTTCCCATTTGACTCCTAGTAAGGGGGTTAAAAGCGCTATTTTTGCCCCGGTATCTCGAGCGATTTCGTTTACTTTATCGTCCTCGAGCTGGGGTTGATGCACGATTACTTTGACATCTTCGTCCTCCATTTTTTTAATGACATCTGCTATATGTTCGGCGGATGGTTCTGATCCTGCTTGCTCTTCGATGGATGCTACCCGCTCAATGCCCAAGAGGTCAAAAAGATATTTGAACGAGGGATGATGAACTACGACTTTCATTCCGTCAAAATTGGCGGTTTTGTTACCTTCAATTCGGTCTAATAGAGCATCTAAATCCGCATGATAACTGTTAAGATTTGCTAAGTAGGTCACTTGGTTGACGGGATCTACTTCTACACACTTATCGTAGATTTTTTCCGTCATATTTTTCACGATCTCTGGGCTCATCCAGACATGAGGGTTATTACTCCCAATCACATCATCATATTCAATCATAGACTGTTCCACTAGCGTGACAATTTTTTCGTCGGAAAGTCCTGTGGCATCAATAGTTGATTCAACCCAAGGCTCTAGACCTTCTAATCCCATACGAATGAACAGATCGCAGTTTGCTACCGCCTCGATTTCGGAGGGAGTAGGTTCATAAGTATGCGGGTTTTCTAAGCCTGTTACGATGCTTTCAACTGCCCACAACTCTTCTCCGATTTGGCTGGCCCAATCCTCGACAAATGAAATCGTTGTCACTACCTTTAGTGTGCCGTTTTTCGGTGACGTTTGCTTTGTATCAGTGTCGGCTTGAACCGCTGTGTTTCTAGGAACAAGAGGTACAAAAATTAGCGTCACCAACAGAAGCATAAAAATCATCCTATTAGCACTCTTTTTGATTTTTGTTACCTCCTTAATATGCAATAACCTGGTGATAGAAACGGCTAAAACAAACCACCTAAAAAAAGTAAGGTGAAGTATCCTTAATAAATCTTCCTATGATTTTTAATAATTTTTGATATTTTTTTAAGCCAAAATTAATAATTAGTTCCGACATTAGACGAGATCTCATACAAGCAAAAAAAGCAGATATCTCATCGTCTAACCAAGTCTTGGGCAACTTTTTCTGCGTTTTCTATTATCTCGTTTTCCCATTCGACTTTCCTGTTTTGCATGAGGATTTTGCCGTCACAGATTGTTGTATCAACACAGTATGCGTTTGCTGAGTAAACTATGTTTGAGGTGAGATCGTGTAGCGGTGTCATTTCAGGTCTCTTTAAGTCGACGAGTAGGAGATCTGCTTTTTTCTCCTCCCTTATAACTCCTGCGTCAACACGAAAAGCCTTTGCGCCGTTTATCGTGGCTAAATCAAAAACTTCTTTTGCTGAGATTTCTGTCGGGTTATTTGCGCCAAATTTTTGTAAAAGTGCTGCAAACTTCATCTCCCCAAACATATCAAGGCTGTTATTTGAAGCACAACCATCTGTTCCCAAGCAAATGTTAAGACCGGCTTTTTTAAGATCCTGGTATTTGAAATAGTCCCCAACGGAAAGTTTCATGTTACTCGTAGGATTATTGACAACGGTAACATCATTCTTTGCCAGCAACTCTATCTCCCTCTCACTTAACCATACCGAGTGACAAGCAATAAACCTTTCACTAAGAAAACCAATATCATCAAGATATTCCACAGGCCTCTTTCCATACTGTTTTATACAGTCATCTACCTCTTTTTTTGTCTCACTTAAATGAAAGTGTATTAACAGGTTGTTTTTCTCAGCGAATTCAGCGGTCCACTCTAAGGTTTCTTTAGACACCGTGTAGATCGCGTGAGGACCTAAAACAATCTGTATTCGTTCACTAAAATCTTTATACTTCTCAAACTCTTCTTTCACCATTTTCTTCTGTTCTTCAGCTTTTTCAGGGTTGAAAAGATCTATGACCACGCTGCTTAAAGCAGCCCTTATCCCCGCCTCATCAACGGCCCTTAAAGAACCTCGAAGATGCCAGTACATGTCGTTAAAAAAAGTGGTGCCAGATTTTATCATCTCTAAACAAGCCAATTTTGCGCCAACATAAACGTCTTCTTCGGTCAACTTAGCTTCTGTGGGCCAGATTTTTGTTTCAAGCCACTCTT
>JGI24422J19971_10000414_pt1 | contig 23737 bp, 19 predicted proteins | sample DeeMarSWOR152_54_FD_19971 | JGI IMG/M metagenome (IMG submission 19971) | reverse complement strand
CTCCTGCCTCCACGCTGTTTGAGACTCGAAGTCTCCTAATTTGAAGGTGTCTTATCTTCGCAACGTATTGATTATGTTACGGTTCTTGATTTCCGTAAGCGAACACCGTAAGACTACTCGCTCCGGTGCTCCCGAAGTGACCCTTTCGGGGTTCGCAGGTGGGGAATGCTTGCCCCTTCCCGGCTCTGTCCGCCTCCGGCGGACCCACTTCCTGCTCACCCTCGAGGGGTACCCCACTTCTCCCGCAACGTCGCTCATTGCCTCACGGTGTTCCCCCAAAAAATCAGGAAACTGCAGCTTTGAGACCTATTGAAGATACCGGACTAATTTGGTATATGTGCAAATCTCAAAATCAGCACGTCAAATTAGCTCGGATATGTCGACAAAATCCCTAATGCAACTTTCTGCCTCTTTGTGCCTGATAGCGCTTCAGTTGCTGATTGTCAATCCCGTCTCCGGGCGGCAACTCGAGCCGGTCGCAAGCACATTAGTGGAACGCCTGACGCGTGACGGCCTAGATAGAGAATACCTACAGGATCTGTTCGTCAGGCCCGAATTCAGGCTCGTGCCCCAGGCTGTGGCAAAGAGCCTGATCAGAAAAGAGGCTAATCTGAACTATGCTCAGTATCTCGAGAAGTACGCCGTAGACAGGACCATCGCGTACCTCCGAGCCCATCGAAGGAGCCTTGAGCGGATGGAACAGCATTTTGGTATCTCCGCCCCAGTGGTGGTAGCAATTCTTTCGGTTGAAACCTCATGCGGGAGGTACATGGGCAAATTTCAGACCGTGAACGTTTTGGCAACTCAAGCGCTCTCCTTACAACCGACTATTTACGGGCGTATTTACGATCTCATCCCCGCCAAGGAGAAATCAAAACTGACCCGTGAGAGGGTCAGAGAGAGGCTTATGGAAAAAAGCATCAGGGCCTACGCTGAGCTCAAGGCCTTCCTCGCCCTTTTCAAGGAGCAAGACAGGGATCCCCTCTCCGTCAGAGGATCGATGGAGGGGGCCATTGGGCTGCCTCAGTTCCTACCCTCCAATATCAATACGTATGGATTCGACGGAAACGGTGACGGAAAAATAGATCTCTTTGAGCACGAGGACGCGATTGCGAGCGTTGCATCCTTTCTCAAGGCGCACAAATGGAACGAGGAGGGGACTGAGCAAGAGAAAAAACAGGTCATTCGCCTCTATAACCCAAGCGAGTACTATGCAGACACCATACTCAGGTTGTCCCAGTTGCTCGCCAATTACTGGCCATAGTTACACGTCCCCTAGGGTTACGCAATGGTTATTTCATTATCAAGGTAAACATCCTGAATGTGATGGAATATCTCTACTCCCTCCTTTAGTGGCTTTTGAAAAGTCTTCCTTCCCGTTATGAGGCCCATCCCACCACCTCTTTTGTTGACAACCGCAGTCAGGACGGCATCGGCAAGATCGTTATCACCGGAGGGCCCACCTGAGTTAATGAGGCCAACCCTGCCCATATAATTATTGGCAACCTGATACCTGACGAGATCAATAGGGTGATCAGAGGTAAGCTCTGTGTATACCTTTTCATGGGTCTTACCGAAGTCCAGGGCCTTGAATCCGCCGTTATTCTCGGGGAGCTTCTGCTTTATGATGTCGGCCTCAATGGTAGCCCCAAGGTGGTTCGCCTGGCCGGTGAGGTCGGCACTCACATGGTAGTCAACCCCGTCTTTCTTGAAGGCGGGATTTCTCAGATAGCACCACAAAACGGTAAACATCCCCAGCTCATGGGCACGCTTAAACGCCTCGCTCACCTCGATGATCTGCCTGGTTGATTCCTCCGACCCAAAGTAGATGGTAGCCCCGGCACCGACCGCACCCAGGTCAAAGGCCTGTTCGACGTTGGCAAAGAAGATCTGATCGTACCTATTCGGGTAGGTTAGCAACTCGTTGTGGTTGAACTTAACGATGAACGGAATCTTGTGGGCATATTTTCTGCTAACCGCACCGAGCACGCCGAGGGTTGAGGCTACTGCGTTGCATCCTGCCTCGATGGCGAGCTTTACGATGTTTTCCGGGTCAAAGTAGTCTGGATTGGGGGCAAAGGATGCGCCTGCCGAATGCTCTACCCCCTGATCAACGGGAAGTATGGAAAGATAGCCGGTATCCATGAGGCGGCCGTGACTAAAAACCCACTGGAGATTTCTCAGGACGTTCGGTGATCTATCTGACCCAAGGAACACCTCATCAATAAAACCAGGAGAGGGGATCTTGAGCCTCTCCTTACTAATGGTGGTGCATGTGTGGCTAAGCAGGTTATCCGCCTGCTTGTCACCTAACAGTTTAAAAATCCTATCAATCATGGCAACCCTCCTTTCCAAGCCTTAGGCTCGGCAAAATAAAAGGTCTATCCCTCTTAAGTTTGATACAAGAATAACGATAATTTGTCTAGAGGATTGCTTCACTAGCGAGTAATACCATTTGCTTTTCTTGCGCTACCTACAGTATAGAGAAGCGACATTGTTTCAACCTGTGAGCCTCACTTCAGATGGATATCGAGCAAACCATTTTTCTCGGCATCATCCAGGGGCTGACGGAGTTTCTGCCCATCAGCAGCTCTGGTCACCTGGTCATATGTCAACACCTGATTGGCCTAACGGACCCCGAACTCCTGCTGGATATCTCACTACACGTTGGGACACTGCTTGCGGTTATCATATTCTTTTGGGCTGATGTGAGGGCAATGGTAACCGATAGTCTCGGCTTGGCGTCAACGGTTTTCTTGAGAGGTTCTATCCGCACCGCCCAATTTCCCCACGCAATCCTTACCCTTTGGGTCCTTTTAAGTCTCATACCGACGGCCCTAATCGGGATAGTTATCCAGTCATTCTTTCGCGAGATCTTTGGATCAACCCTCGTTGTCGGTATCATGCTCATGACCACCGGGACAGTCCTCGGGGCAAGCAGGCTTATCCCCGAGCATTTCACATTCAGAAAGGAAGTTGGTCTCATTTCAGCCGTTGCCATCGGCCTAGCACAGGGGGCTGCCATTATTCCGGGCATCAGCAGGTCCGGAGCCACCATAGTGTGTGGTCTGTTTTGTGGTTTGGATAGGGAGTTAGCCGGACGGTTTTCATTTCTGATCTCTATCCCTGCGATCATTGGGGCTTTGGTATTGGAATTCGACATGGCCGAAGTATCTCAAATCGGATATATTCCCTTTGTAACCGGGATTCTCATCTCCTTTCTGGTGGGGCTCCTTGCGCTCAAGATAACCATGCATTTCGTTCGAAAGGGAAAGCTCTACTGGTTTTTGCCTTACTGTTTTCTGGCTGGAATTGTAGCTATTCTTATCAGGTGACTGTGCATTGTAGTGTACTCTAAAGCCCTGCGGCAAAGGATAGAATGGCGTTACATAGTCAACATGGTTATTGCTCCAACTCCGCAAGATAACTGTGAGCATTTGTTCTGCTTGCGGTTATAATCCTGAGGGATATGAATGGCTTTGGTGACAATATAGTTTCGGATTTACTGAGCCGAGCATGAAATAGTTTGCGTTAAAGCAAGGAAATGCCATGAAATCCTTTCTATCGTTCCGAGGCTCACGGGCTGGTTTTTTCACTGCCGTATCAATGGGGGAGTCCCGCCCGCCTGGCCTGAGCGGCTCGCGATGGCGGGCAGGTTTGCCCCCTCCGCATTCTCCTCGACAAACCCTTCGATTTTACTCAGGGCCATGAGCAGCGTCGAATGGCTCGGAGCTGCGGTTTCCCCCATACACAAGTCGCGAAAAGAACGGCGCCCTCCTGCCAGTCTCTTCAGAAAGGATTTCATGGCCTCAAAAATCAGGAGAATTCTCAGTGGATGGAAACAATTGGATGCTTCCCGTAGCAAATCAATAATCAAAATAGTGAATTCCGCGGCCGTCAGGAGAAGCGCGCCATGATATCAGGATCACTAACTACATATATTGCCCTTGCGCTTAAGGGGTTTTGCATGGGTGCGGCAAACGTGATTCCCGGGGTCTCGGGTGGTACGATGGCACTCATCCTCGGCATATACGAGGAATTAATCAATGCTATTCGTTCACTCAATCTCCGTTTCCTCAAACTTATAGCCTTCGCCAAATTAAGAGACGCATTTGCGTCGATTTCGTGGCCTTTTCTCCTACCCGTAGCTCTCGGTATCCTGGCAGCAACCGTGACTCTCGCTAGGGTTTTGGGTTGGCTTTTGGACACCTATTCCGTCATAGTCTGGTCCTTTTTCTTTGGGTTAATTCTGTCCTCCGTATTTTCCGTTGGAAAAGTAGTAAAACAGTGGCAAACCGTGACATTCATCGCCATCGGGGTAGGGGCCATCTGCGCCTATTTCCTGTTCGGTCTGGTACCCGTCAGCACACCGGATGCCTCGTGGTTTCTCTTTATAAGCGGTTTTCTTGCCATCTGTGCAATGATTCTACCGGGAATATCAGGCGCCTATATCTTGGTTTTACTCGGAAAATATCGCTACGCCCTCGAGGCCTTAAACAGCACCGATGTCGAGGCCCTTTTCATACTAGGCGTGGGGGCTTTGGTAGGGCTTTTGAGCTTTGTCAGGCTCTTGGGTTGGCTGCTACGACGATATCATGATCTGACCATGGCACTTCTCATTGGCCTCATGCTCGGATCTCTGAGGAGGGTCTGGCCCTGGAAGGAAACCGTGACTTCCTTAACCGACAGTCACGGCACGGAGCTACCTGCTCTTCAGGTTAATGTCCTTCCCCCTCGTTTTGAGGGTGAAGTTGTTGTTGCCCTCTTGTTTATGGTTCTTGGGTTTGTTGCTGTGATTATTATGAATTACTGGGAGTCCAGGAAGGGCTAGCCCTTGATGACACCCAGCGGCCTCATTCTAGCCACCTTCTTGGCCAATCCGGCCATATGGACTGCCTCAACCACAAGGGAAATATCCTTATAAGCCTCGGGGATTTCCTCCTTCAAGGTGGTTTTCCCCCTCGACTGAACATAGATTCCCTTGTCCTCGAGCTCTCTATTGATGGCCCTTCCCCTTGCTACCTTAATGGCCTGCTTTCGACTCAATGTCCTGCCGGCTCCATGACACGTAGAGCCAAAGGTCTCCTCCAGAGCCTTATGGGTGCCTGCCAAAACATACGAATGAGTGCCCATGTCGCCCGGAATCAGAACGGGCTGCCCAACCTTTGTGTAGATCTCCGGAAGGCTCGGATGACCTGGAGGAAGTGATCGAGTGGCCCCCTTGCGGTGAACACAGAGGGTGACCTTTTTCTCGTCAACGACATGGTCCTCCACCTTAGCGATGTTGTGGCAGACATCATAGAGAAGCTCCATCTTCAGCTCCTTGGGGCTCATCTCTAAGACCTTCTCAAATGTCTCCCTGGTCCAGTGCATGATTATCTGCCGGTTTGCCCATGCATAGTTGGCCGCACATGCCATAGCTGAAAGATATCGTTTGCCTATTTCGGATGTAATGTAAGCACAGGCCAGTTGCCTGTCCGGCAGATCAAAGCCCGACTCCCGTACGTGAGCTCCCATTTCCTTTAAGAAGTCATCGCAGACCTGGTGGCCAAAACCCCGTGAGCCGGTGTGAATCAGCACCGTAAGCTGGCCTTCAAAAAGATTGAAGACACGGGCTACCTCTTGGTCATAGATCTCTTCCACCATCTGTATCTCCAAGAAGTGATTGCCGGAGCCAAGAGTTCCGAGCTCATCGTGCCCTCTCTTGTATGCCCTTTCACTTACTGCTCCGGGATCAGCTCCCCTGATAACCCCTCGATCCTCGGTTCTCTCCAGGTCCTCCTCGGTCCCCATACCTTTCCTAACAGCCCATGATGAGCCCTCCAAGGCAACCTTTTTCTCCTCTTTTACCGAAAGACGTATCCTTCCCCGGGAACCAACGCCAGTTGGGATATTATTGAACAGCGCAGACACGAGCTCCTTTATTCGAGGCCTGATTTCACGTGCCACAAGGGCGGTGGTTACAAGCCTTACGCCGCAGTTTATGTCATAGCCGACGCCCCCCGGGGAGACGATCCCATGCTCCATACTAAAGGCCGCCACACCTCCTATGGGAAATCCATAGCCCCAATGTATATCCGGCATGGCCAGGGAATGCCTGACAATACCAGGCAGGGTTGCGACATTGGCCACCTGAACAAGGCTCTGATCACTTTTGATGTTCGGCATGAGATCAGGGCTTGAGAAAATAAGTCCTGGCACCTTCATTGCGCCAGTTTGAGGTATGAGATAGCGCCATTCGTCTATCTTTTTTACCTTGACATCCATGACTCACCGACTAAGTGACTAAAATGGTTATGATTCCTTAATCCCTGAATCCATAATAGCTTAATCTTCAGAGTTCCTAAATATCAAAAATAACCCTGGCCTCCCACCCACCATCCTTCCTCTCAACTGAAATCTGATGGTAGGTAACGGCCTTTATTTCCCTCGTAATTTGATGATGGCCTCTCCTGAAATGAACGAGCGTAAGTGCGGACTCCAATCGACGCTCACTGAGGGACGTGATCTCTATTTTAGCAACTAGCAGGTTTTCGGCTTCAAAAAGATAGAGAACCTCCCCGAGCCATCTCACCATAAGATCCGGAAGGTCGTCACCTTGGATGGCAAGCTCCCTCCTCACACCCTTCTCCCCGATATCCCCCTCGACCATCAGATCCATCATCGCATAGGCAGCACGGATGAAGAGGTCCTTTAGGTCAGCGCCTTTAACGATAATACCCAGGTCTGCTGTATGGTCGATAATCTGATAATCTGGGCGCTCGAAATCCATTATCTCACAGTCCCCGCACGAAAACTGTATCGCACATCCATTATAGTTGCCTTTACCTAAAAAATATAGGTCTTCGACAAAGAGAAGTCAAAAATCCACTACCGCAAGATACATATTTGTACCCAGCGAGGCAAACCGATCTGAGCTTATCCGGTAAGTGCCCTAATATGCTCAGAAACTTGTAGGTTTTCCGCGGTGATGATGGTATAAATATTGCTTGTTTAGCTTCTCAATCCCAGGGTTATGTGGTAGCCCTTACCCTCATTACACTCACATAGCGGTGAGAGCTGAAACGATGAAACTCATCATCCAGATTCCTTGCTATAATGAGGAGAAGACCCTTCCGATTACACTGTCTGCCCTACCTCGTGAAGTACCTGGCATAGATACCGTCGAGTGGCTCGTCATTAACGACGGAAGCACGGACAAGACCGCCGAGGTTGCAAGGGCCCATGGGGTAGACCAGGTGGTGTCACTGCCTCGAAACCAGGGTCTTGCGAAGGCCTTCCTGGCCGGGCTGGAGACCTCTCTTCAGGCAGGCGCAGACATCATCGTGAATACCGATGCAGATAATCAGTACTGTGCAGAGGACATCCCAAAACTCATAGACCCAATCCTATCTGGCAAAGCGGAAATTGTCGTAGGTACACGTTCTATATCCGAGATTGAACACTTTTCACCTACCAAAAAAATCCTGCAAAAAGTTGGCAGTTGGGTAGTCCGGCTTGCAAGCAAGACGGATCTGCCGGACGCGCCGAGTGGTTTTCGTGCAATGAGTCGTAATGCGGCCAAGAGACTGAACGTCTTTAATGAATACACGTACACCTTGGAGACGATCATACAATCGGGCCAAAAGAACATGGCCATTACATCAGTCCCCATAAGAGTGAACGACACCCTCAGATCGTCGCGACTCATAAAGGGTATGCCCTCATATGTCGTTAGGTCTATTTCCACCATCGTAAGAATCTTCGTGGTGTATAAGCCGTTTCGATTCTTTATGGCAATTGGCCTAACTCTGCTTGTTTCCGGCTTCTTGATCGGCGTACGATTTTTAATCTATTTCCTTTCAGGCCAAGGAGGGGGCCACATCCAGTCTCTCATATTGGCAAGCATATTAATCGGAATTGGATTTCAGACAGTATTGGTGGCCTTCTTGGCGGACTTATTGGGCGTCAATAGGCAATTGATGGAAGACATTCAGTATAGACTCAAGAAGATGGATCTTGGCGGTTACAAAAACCAAGACTGAATGAAGTAGCTCAGAGACCCCTTTCTGCCTTATGGCCAACGGATTATGAATTGCCATGCGATTTGTGGTAGACATTCTCCATCCGGCACACGTGCATTTCTTTCGTAACTTCATCTCCCAGATGGAGGCCCGGGGCCACGAGTTTTTGGTCACTGCGCGAAAGAAGGAGTGTGCCGTAGAACTCCTCGATGCTTACGCCATTCACCATACTGTCATCAGCCACCAGGCCCGCGGCCTCCATGGCTTCGCCTACGAGTTCCTTCAGCGAGGATGGCGCTTTTTCCAGAAAGTGAAACCTTTCCGGCCGGACTATCTGTTGGGAATTATGGGGCCTACCATCGCCGTGGTTGGCAGGCTCCTGTCCTCAAAAACCGTCATCTTCTATGACACGGAATTCGCCCGGAGCACCAACTGGTTCGCGTATCCGCTCGCCGACTATGTTTGTACACCCGAGTGTTACCAGGGCTCGGCGGGGACACACCAAGTCCGCTATCCCGGCTACCACGAACTGGCCTATCTCCACCCCAGCCGGTTCACACCGGACCCTTCCATTCGGGAGGAAGCAGGGCTAAAACAACAGGAGACACTCTTTCTCATGAGGTTCGTGTCATGGGAGGCTTCCCATGATGTTGGCGAGAAGGGCTTGTCCTACGCAAACAAGCTGAAGCTTGCAAGAATCCTATCGGCACGGGGTCGGCTCTTTATCTCATCGGAAGGTGAACTGCCTGATGAATTAAAGCCGTATGGTTTGCCCATCCCAATACACCGTGTCCACCATCTCATGGCCCAGGCATCACTGCTTGTTGGCGAAAGCGCCACCATGGCCAGCGAGTGTGCAGTTTTGGGTGTTCCCGCCGTTTTTATCTCAAAAACGTCACGGGGATATATCGACGATGAGCAGAGGCGCTACGGACTAGTCCAGCACTATACCCACCACCAGCAGAATGAGGCGATTGCAGCGGTTGAGTCTATGGTGGGGGATCCGCATCTCGCTGAGAGGGCTTCTCAGGCTCGGCAAAAATTGCTGGCCGAGCGCATCGACGTGACCGCCTGGATGATTGACTTCTTCAGCGAGAGGCCCTGATCGTGTGTGGTATTTGCGGCTTTACCGGCCCACCTAATGAGCCGACGCTCAGATCCATGATGGCAGCTATGCAGCATCGGGGACCAGACGCCGAAGGTTCATTTGAGGCTGATCCCATAAACTTGGGTCACCGTAGGCTCTCAGTTATTGACCTTGAAACCGGTGACCAGCCGATCTTCAATGAAGATCACAGCGTCTGCGTCATCTGCAACGGCGAAATCTATAACTTCCAAGCGCTGCGCCAGGAGCTTCGGGGCAAAGGCCATGCATTTCGAACCAAAACTGATACTGAAGTTCTCGTCCACCTGTATGAAGAAAAAGGCCTCAATCTAGCTTGCTACCTGAACGGTATGTTCGCCTTTGCCCTCTGGGACGCAAAACAGAGACGCCTCATCTTGTGCCGGGATCAAGTGGGCATCAAGCCGTTGTTTTACGCAGAGGTAGGCGGTGAGCTGGTCTTTGCTAGCGAGGTCAAGGCAATTCTGCGCCACAAGGCTATATCGGCTCGCCTCAACCGTGAGTCGGCTCACCTGCTCCTAAATCTCCGTTACGTCCCCGGGCCACGGACTCTGTTTGAGGGCGTGGTCAAACTGCCCGCGGGGCATCAGCTGGTGTGGCATGATGGAAAAAAGGCCATTCAACAATATTGGACATGGCCTGACCGCAGTGACGAGCTGAGCGAAAGGGAGGCGATTGAGAGCTTCTCGGAGGTGCTCAAGGCCGCCGTGAAACGTCAGATGGTATCCGACGTCCCCCTCGGATTGTTTCTCTCGGGTGGACTCGATTCAAGCGCTATCGCTTATGGGGCATCTAGCGTAACTTCGGAGAGGTTGCGCACGTTTTCCATTGGCTTTAACGAGCCTACAGATGAACTTGAAGACGCCGATCGAGTAGCGCGCCATTTTGGCACAGAGCACCGGGCCGAGCGGCTTTCTCCTGATCCCCTGCGGGAGTACCCCCGTGTTATCTACCACGTTGAAGAGCCAAAGGTTAATTCTCTGCAAGGATACATCCTCAGCCGCTTCGCCCGAAGACATGTCACCGTTGCGCTGTCCGGTATAGGAGGAGATGAGGTGTTCGTGGGTTATGACCTGTTTCACCAGATGGATGTTGTTCGGCGTGTTCGGAGGATGATGGGATTTCTTGTCAGTCCCCTTAGGTGGATCGCCCAAAGCACCCGCTGGTTTGGGATGCGCATCGGTGGTTTGCCCTTTGAGAATGTGAGGCGGGGACTTGAACTGCTTTCCGCACTCGATGCCGCGGAGACCTGTTACCTCGTCCTGCGCAATGCATGGGATATACATGAAGATAACCTCAGACGCATCTATCTGCCGGATGTTGGCCGGGAATGGATTGGAGTCACCCGAGAGATTTTCAGCAGCCAGTTCTCATCTCCTACCCGCATCGTTGAGGACGCGCTTGCTGCTGAGTTCGCCTTCAAAATGGTGGACGATTTCTTGACAAACGAGGACCGTGTTTCCATGGCCCATTCACTTGAACTTCGAGTGCCATTCCTCGACCGAGAGCTTATCGAATGGGCCCGCCGAATTCCCTTTCGGGTACTGTTTCGGGGGGGTGCACTCAAGTACATTGTGAAGCGGGCGCTCGCGCCGGTATTGCCTCCTGAAACCATGAAAAAACCAAAGTGGGGCTTCACATTTAATCCCTATCTCCAGTTTCGTAAGGACCTTCGCCATGTTGCAGCTCAGACGCTTACGCGGGAACGTGTCGAGCGATTGGAGCTCGTTCGACCGGAATTCATTCAAGCTATCCTTGATCATCGACCCACTCCGCTCATGCGCTGGCATTATTTCTTCCTGTGGACAGTTATGGGGCTGGTCATGTGGCAGGATATCTTCGAGGATAACGGCTGGAGAAGATTTGAGGGAGTTTCGTGAATCTCGATTCGTCTCAAGTCCGCGAAACCCTCCGCAACGTCTTGGCTTATTCTGCCAGACAGGACTATTCGGGCTACAGTAAGCATGACGGTCTTAACAGTCGTCTTTTGAGCTCACTACTGGGATGGGGCAAGTGGTCACGGATGCTGGCGATCCAGGCGGTGATGCGTTCGCCATGGAATCTACGGCCTCTCCTAGGCATCAACCATGCTTGCAACCCGAAGGGGCTCGGCCTGTTCTCATCTGCGTACCTAGAGCTTTATCAGTCAGAGAAACGATCGGACGATTTGGGGGAGGCCATAAGGCTCCTGGATTGGCTGCTCGAACATCCGTCAAGCGGGTTCCAAGGTCTGTCGTGGGGATATCCTTATCCATGGCAGGACATCGGCTTCTATGCTGCAAAAGACCTCCCCAACCGAGTCGTAACCTGCTGGATAGGTTTCGCCATGCTCAAGGCGGCAGAAATAACTGGCGAAGCCAGGTATGGTGATGCTCTACCTAAAATTGCCGAATTTTTGACAACTGAGCCTAACGTGCTCCATGACTCAAGGGATATGAAATGTTACAGTTACTTGCCAGATCCTTCGGTTACATGGGCAGTGATGGACGTGCCGGCCCTCGTTGGGGCCTATTTAGCCGAAGCCGGTCGCCTTTGTAAGCGGGCAGAATACATCTCCGAAGCTCGGCGGCTGATAACCTGGGTTGTGGACAAGCAAACGGACTATGGCGCGTGGTACTATACCCATCCACCGGGTGAGTCGCACATTACTCACGATAATTACCACACTGCCATCATCCTTGACTGTATTGACCGATACGGAGAGGCATCAGGTGACGAGAGATTCGTTCAGAGCTACAGGCAAGGCCTCGATTACTATGAGCGCGAGCTATTCAACAAAGACGGATCGCCCCGCTGGATGAACAATCGCGACTATCCTCACGATATCCATGGCGCAGCCTCAGGTATCCTGTGCTTCCTGCGAGCAACCCGGCATGATGTGAGATATGGCTCCCAGGCTGATCGGACCCTTCTCTGGGCTCTGCAAGGCATGTACGACGCGCGGGGTTACTTCTACTACCAGGAGACGCGCCTGTATCGAAAGAAATTCACGCTGCTACGATGGTGTAACGCCTGGATGGCCTGGGCAATGGCTGCCTGGCTCAGTGTCAGAGCCGGGAAACCACGATAGAACCCAATGAATCTGTTCTTTGGTATAGATAAGGTCTAATTTGATAGGCACCGTTGGGTATGAATATACTCGCCTTCCGTAAAGGAGATCGCATGTCCAAATATCCCCTGCAGTGAATCTTTTCTATGAAACCGATATACATCTCCTTATGAAAGCATCGCCAAGAATCCGACGCATAAATGGTCAAAGACTTATTCACAGCTCGTGCTCGAGTTCTTCGAACCGCTAACGGGTATTGACTACCAAGAGTCCCCCTTAACGCGTAGCCAAGAAAAGACCTTTGATAGTTTCAAATCTTCATATTGCAACAGATAATGTACGAATATTGGAGTTAATGCAAAGGTTATCGTCATGTGAACAACGCGCACCAATCCCGCCCCTATTACCCCAGTTGTAAAATCAAATCCGCTTATTGTAAAAAGATAAGCACTTACGGCCTCCTGAATGCCCAAATTATTTGGTGTTATCGTGAAAAGATTGGCAATTGAGGTGAAAACACCTATAACCATAGCTGTTAGGAAAGTTATTGATATGCCCAGACAAGTGAAAGCGGCCACATAGATGACAGCAGACAGCAGGAATTGCGCAAAAAAAGTGAAACAGATAAGCCCAAGCTTCGCTTTTTGGGCCCGAATGATTTCAAAGCCTCTTAATGTAGACTGCAAGAGTTTCCTGAATTTGCCTTTCTCTTTCAAATTGGGGCTTTTGTAGATAAAGGGGATTGCTGAACCTATAATCAAGCTAACGCAAATGAGCAGTAGCGCTGTTGGAATGTCCGCTTTTTCTAATTCTCTCAGCAGAAATAACAGTATAACACCGACAATTCCACACATAAAAAACGCCAAAAACGTATTTGCCGCCAAAATAGAGGTAAATCTGGCATAAGCCAGACCTTTGGATGTTTTGAGATAAACTGCCTTTAGTGCAGCTCCTGGCCTAGTGGGGCCCAGATAATTTCCGAAATTAGTAAGAATCGAAAGCCCGATTGTTTCCATCACGGAAAGCTTCACATTCATAAGGCCGACAAGTAATCTGAAAGTATAGCCTGTAAGGAAGAAGAAAAGGAAAAGAGTAAAAGCCAAGATCCCTACATTCGTTAAACGTACGCCTTGCAGTATTTGAAGTTCTGCCCGATTCAAGTAAAGGTAGATGAAGCTAAGAGAGAGTACGGCAATAGTGATGAGTATTTGGATAGGCCTTTTCATTTATGAGCGGGACGCTGATTTTTGCCACAGGTGAGTTTAGGGGAGACCCTTGGGGGGCCCGGATCTACAATTGGTTCCACGTCTGGTCCTTCAACTTATACCTATAATTCAAGTCTCACCCTTTCAAGATAGACTCGTATTGACGATTCCCAGGAACTTCTCAGCGCTATTTTCGGCCGAAAATTGTTTCGAATGCGAGTAGTTTCTTAACCCCATTTCCCTGGAGATTTGGGGATTATCAAGTAAGTATTTTGTCCGTTCGAATAACATATTCTCGTTCTGAACGTTGGCCAAAATAAACCCCGTCTTGCCATCAGATACCAATTTCGTCATAGAACCACCAGGAGCAACGATTACGGGTTTTTTTGCTGCACCAGCCTCTATAGTTGACATGGTCCAGGCTCCGTCAGGTTCAAGGTAAAATAGGATATCCGACATGTGGTAATACAGTGGCAAATCCTCCTGAGACACATAACCAAGAAGATGAATAGCTTCAGAGAGCTGTAGCTCATCAATGATTTTTCTTAGGATCTTTTCATCTGGACCTTCTCCTATAATCAATCCATGAACAGGGTACCCCTTTTTCCTCAACTTATTGACTAAGTATAAAAAAATCGGGATATTTTTCTTTTTTGTCAGGGCTGAATTCGTTATCAGGATTCTCTTATTTACCAAATGGAGTTCATGCCAAAGCTGATTCATTCTATCCCAGCTTGATTTGTCGAGATCAAAGGTAGAGAAATCAACGCCCGCTGGAACGATTTCAAAAGGTACATCGCCATAGATGAATTTCGCATAGTTGCGAGATTGCTCACTCCATACCAAAACACAATCCGATTTTCCAACAAGCCTCTTATCAATGGCTTTATATATCCCGAATAGAGGTGTTAGCAGCTTAAACCAAATACCATAGGTTCGCCTAGTGTATTGTCTTAAATCATATAATTCCCGTGGAGGCTGGTAACAGTAGTAAACTATCTTGCTGCTCCTGAACCTCATTCTCGCCAAGATGATTGCGAACAAACTTAGCTCTGAATGAAGCACGAAAACATCAGTGTTTTTCGGTGTAAACGCAGGAAGGCACAATACTGCGAGGATCTGAAAAAACATACTCACGAGCTTTCTTAGGCCCGCATATTCTCTCTTAGCTTTTCCTGTGACTTTTCTCTGAAATACGGGCTTGATGTCGCCTTCAAACCAATATGGGATAGGGATATTGAAATCGACACAAGCAATTGTGTTATGGCTCCCTTTTTTGCTTAACTCTGTGGCAAAAAGCAATAGCCACTTTGTTGCGCCATGCATGCGCAGAACGCTCGGATATATATGAACAATATTCATCTATATGTACCCGCATACCTGCACACTTTTATGAGGCCTAAGTTTGCGCCAGAGGTAAAGGTCACGGCATTACCGCTACAGAAGAACATCGTTCAATACCCAGGTTAGCATCCTTTTGATGCCATTTACCTTATCAAGCTTCGGCTGCCAATTTATGCACGTCCTGATTTTTGAAGTATCCGCTACAAATACCTTTTGGTCCCTCTCTCTGGGAGGAAGCTGAATGTAGTCCAACCTAATGTCAAGTTCCCTTTCTAAAGTGCTGAGTAGTTCCAATAAGGATAAGGAATTCTGGATACCACCACCTACATTAAATGCTTGACCGCTCACCTTATCTATGTTCTCCGATGAACCAAAATATAACGCCACCGCATCATCAGCATAGAGGACGTCTCTTACTTGTTTTCCTGTTCCAGAAATCGTAAATTGTTCCTTCAACAAACCTCTTTTCGTTTCAGCAGCCTTTCGGCAAAACCAGCCCACCCATCCCTGATCATAAGTGGAGAACTGTCTACCTCCATACATGGAAGAATGCCTAAAAACTACTGTCCTCATCCCATAAATTCTCGAATAATCGATTACATATTGGTCTGCTGCTCCTTTCGAACAACCGTAAGGAGACTGGAAATCGATTGGTGTTGTCTCATCGAATCCGTTAGGCCTATCAACACATTCGAAACGCGTTTCCGTCTCACGATAACTGTATTGTTCTAGATCACCGTAGATTTTATTGGTGGATGCATAGAGGAAAAAGGCCTCCGGACAATGCAGTCGAACAGCTTCAAGCAAGTTAAAGGTCCCAATCGCATTGACTTCAAAGTCCAAGCGTGGATTGGCAACTGATGTAGTCATAGCCACTTGACCGGCCATATGAAAAATTGCCTCGGGCTTATGGTCTTGAACAAGGCCGGTAACTGCATTTTGGTCACGGATATCGCCATTCACAAAGGTAAAGGCGCCTCGCTTTTTGAGCCATTGCAGGTTTTCAAATGATCCTTCTCTATAAAAATTGTCAAAAATTGTTAAATTGTCACCTCGATCAAGCGCATGTACTGCCAAGTTGCTACCTAAAAAACCACATCCTCCGGTAATCAATAACTTCATCTTACTTTCTCTGCATCCAAACAATGCCTTATGCCTTGCGCCAGTCCTACTTGAGGGGACCAGCCTAGTTCTCTTAGCCCCCTTATGTTTATACGAGATCTCATAATCTCATATTTACGATAGGGCAGCAGCCCGAACTTGAGAACTGTTGTGGAACCAGTGATTCGATGCACTGTTTCAACAAATTCTCGGATAGTTACTGATTGGCCACAGCCAAGGTCATATTCTTGGTATAGTGTTCTCTTTAGCTCCCCTTCCTTTAACAAAACAGAGTATGCTGATACCACGTCATCGATATAGATAAAATCCCGTTCTTGCTTTCCTGCAGTGAACTTCAGCTCTGGAACATTTTTCAGACAACTCCTAATAACGTGGCTTGGAAACTTAGTGTCGTCGTCACCCGGTCCATACATGTGTTCAAGTCTGATATTCACAAACCTGATATTCCCCGTCTTGGCAAAGTGTTTTCCCCATTCCTGAAAGTGTCTTTTCGACAGTGCATAACTGTTTACGTATCTTGGGAGTATTGTGTCTGTATTTATGAAGGTATCGGTTCCATAGACAGAAGCAGCCTTTAGTAAGCCAAGTGGAAAAACTGTATTAGCGTTAAAAACATCGCTTATGCTTTCATCTTTTCGTCCGTAGCAGGTAGCCATGTGAATAACCGAATCGATTTTTCCATGATCATTAAAAACGTCCTCAAACGAGCACCGGTCAATATCGTAATATGAGAGTTCACTCATTACCGAGTCTATTCTCCCGGTATCCGAAAGGCTTCTCTTTGTTATGATTACCTGGTGGCCTTCTCCGACAAGCGACTTTGTTAATGCGCTGCCGAGGAATCCAGTTGCCCCTGTTAATAATACCTTCATCGCAAATCAAAGGTTAAACATTTGAACGGCCCCTGTCGGTTCTATCGATTGCAAAACTTCGTAATTGTATCGATAACGTAATCCAGCATCCTTTCACTTAGACCTGGGTAGGTACCAAGGAAAATGCAATCATTCATTATTCTATTTGCACCATCCAAGCTACCAGCTATTCGAAATGCATTGATATCAATCTTCTTGAGCTCCACAAAGGCCGGTTGGCGAACGAGATTCCCACCAAAAAGCATGCGATTGCCGATTTTTCTGCTATCCAAATGAGTAGCTAATTCTGTTCTTGTGAACGGCGCCCTGGGGTTCACCAAGAACCCAAATCCAAACCATGAGCATTCAGTTCTGTGCCCTGTGTCATCCCAATTGAAACCCTCTTTGGTCCACTCTTTGGCATGCGTAGGCAATGTAAATCCGAGAAGTCCCTCTAGTGGTGCAAGCCCCTCCCTCAAATAGTTCCAGTTCCTCTTTCTCACCTCGATGAAATCCGGTAATTTCTTGAGCTGTTCCCTTCCTATGGCTGCCTGAAGGTCTAGAGGCTTTAAATTGAACCCGATGTGACTGTAGATATACTTATGATCATAGCCGAAGGGCAATTCACCCAACTTCCACCCAAAACGCTTATTGCAAGTGTTATCCTTCCCACTCGGACACCAGCAATCGCGTCCCCAATCGCGCAGACTCTGCACGATTGTTGTAAGTTTTTCTTCTCTTACAACATTTACGGCTCCCCCCTCCCCCATGGTAAGGTGATGCGCAGGATAAAAAGACTGAGTCGACAGATCTCCAAATGAACCCGTATATCTACCATCATAGGTGGAACCTAATGAATCACAATTATCTTCGATTAACCACAGACCATGCCTTTCACAGAAGTCGATCGTTGCGGAAAGGTTGAATGGGTTGCCCAGTGTATGAGCCATCATGACGGCCTTTGTCTTGCCGGGGCTAAACGCTTCCTCCAAATGTTCGGTTTTTACATTTAAGGTAGCAGGATCACTGTCAACAAACACTGGAATCGCTCCTATTTGCAGAATAGGCGCAACTGTAGTTGGAAAAGCTGCTGCGGCTGTTATGACTTCATCGCCTTTTTTTATCCTCCGATCGCCAAGTTTATGGCTTGTAAGTGCAGAAAGAGCGAGCAAATTGGCCGAAGACCCGGAATTGACCAAGACAGTATTCTTAATGTTCAAGAATCTTTGAAATTCTTCCTCAAAGGCGGCTCCCTCTTCACCTAAAGTCAACCAGAAATCCATTGCCGAATGAACTGCCGAAACAACTTCATTTCCGTCAAATACCCTTGCAGCATATGGAACCGGTGTGACCCCCGGAATGAATTCAGACAGCCTGCTTTGTTTCTCTAAATACGAGGGGCGATTAGCACCATGGACTGCCTCTGAAAATGCCTTTGTATGGCGCAAGGCCATACTCTTATGAATCTCCCCAATCTTCCTATTACTAATAACGCCTATTTTGGCAATAACTCTTGATGCTTCAGTGGTTGTCGGTCGGCTCGTTATCACGTAAAGGGGGCCTTCAATAGAACCTTGGACTAAATCCTCTTTATTTATCTCAGTTGTATCTTCTATCCTCTTGCTTTCCACAGGCAAAACCTCAACAAAGCCATTTGAGTCGGCTTCACTTATGACTACAGCTAGCAGACCGAATGCCTCGCCATCTTCTAACGATACGATATGCCCTTTCATTACCTCTGAGATCTTGAAATTAGCCTAATTCCCCACTATTAACTTGTAGATAACAAGAGGTCTTGATATTTTTCCATTTGATTTGACGTTATCTCTCTTATTCGTTTGGGTTGTTCGATTGCTATTCGATACCATTCTACGGTCTCTTTAACTGCATCCTTGAAGTCCAGTTTGGGCGCCCACCCCAGTGTATGATAGGCCTTGTCTATAGAGAGATTTAGTAGCGAAGCCTCATGAAGCTCTTCTGGGGTACTTACATGCTTCCACTCTCCACTACCCCACTGAGAGATAAGCTCAGATACTAGCGTCTCTACATCTTTATTGTTTGTTACAAATGGTCCAAAGTTGAAAGCATCGCAGTATCTGCTCATTTCTTTACCATACGCTCCCATCAGTGCCGCACCTAGCTTCAAATAACCTCCCAGGGGTTCCAAAACATGTTGCCACGGTCTTGTCGATTTCGGATTCCTCACGGCTATTGTTTTTCCCTCCCACAGGGATCGAATGCAATCAGGAACTATTCTGTCCAGCGCCCAATCACCACCCCCAATAATGTTGCCAGCTCTTGCACTCGCTACCCGAATACCGTGATACTTGATCTTACCTGGATTAAAGAAGGATTTTCGCCAAGAGGAGATCACTAGCTCCGCGCTAGCTTTACTCATTGAGTATGGGTCGTATCCGCCCATCGGGTCCGATTCTCTATACCCGTAGTTCCATTCTCGGTTTTCATAACACTTATCACTCGTTATTACGACCATGGCGCAAGGAAAGGCAGCTTGCCTCACCGCTTCGAGCAGATTTGCCGTACCCATTATGTTTGTGTTTAACGTATCTAGCGGCAGCTGATAAGACAATCGAACGAGAGGTTGGGCAGCTAGGTGAAAAATGATGTCAGGCTGGATTTTTCTTATCGATGACAGCAGCTTCTCGTAATCTCTGATATCAGCAACTTTATGCCTCACTTGACCATCGAGTCTTAGCTGCATAAAAAGCGAGGGGTCAGTATTCGGCTCTAATGCATAGCCGTATACTTCGGCTCCTAAATTCAACAACCAATGACTTAACCATGATCCTTTGAAACCCGTATGGCCGGTTATGAAGACCTTTTTTGACCTATAACAATCAAGAAATGAATTCATTTTTCGATAATGAACTAGGGTAAAGGACGTCCTGGAGCTGTGCTCCCCCATAAGACGGATACCTACCCTGTTCCATCAGAATAGATGGTCTCATTAGGTAATATAGCGCTACCATTTTCTCCAAAACGCTCTATCTTCCTCCCACAATCTATTGAGATGCCTCAGATCTCTTTCAGTATCGACGCACTCCCACTGACCTTCGTGCTTGTAAACCATGATTTCATCTTCTTTTGCCAACTTTTCAAAGGTACCAATTTCCAAATCGCAAGTTTCATCAGCAGTTAGATAGTCTAGCAATTTCCTATTAAAAACCATAAAACCACCGTTTATCATTCCAGTCGAAGTCTGCGGTTTTTCCTTAAAAGCCAGTATATGACCATCTTTTTCTATGACTTCTCCAAACCTTGAGGGAGGATATACTCCTGTAATTGTCATAATCTTATTGTGCGACTTATGAAATTTGACTAAGTCCTTGAGATCTATATCAGCAACGCCATCTCCATAAGTCACCATATTCACGTCATCTAGATATTTTTCGAGCCTTTTTATTCTAGCACCCTTCAGAGAATTCAGCCCGGTATCAATTAGAGATACCCTCCAGCGTAGTTCATCTTCATTGCACCTCGAATGAGTAGTGATTTCTTGGGCTTGTAAGCTAATGGTAAAATCATTGTTGTACATGGTGTAATTCATAAAGTACTCTTTGATGACATCAGCTTTGTAGCCCAAACTAATGATAAAATCCCTGTAGCCGTAATGTGAATAAATCTTCATTACATGCCAGACTATAGGCTTATTTCCGATCCTTAGCATTGGCTTCGGAATTGCTTCCGTAAGGCTTCCGAGACGGGTTCCATAACCACCAGCTAGAATAATCACTTTCATTTTGGCACTCCATTTTGTCTAGCTCTGGCTTCTAAGGCTACCCAACATGCTAACAGTCTATTCATCGGATCATCATCTGCGGCCTTCCCCAGCAAAATCTCGCTGAAAATCTCAAGTTCCCTAAAATGGCCCATATCGGATTTCCTAACTTTTGTTTTTCCGTTCACCAATAGCCGCTTATAATCAACAAGTTCAACGTGTCTTTGCCCGCAAAACAATTCAACTCTCTCTCTTGGCAATTTTGGTCCTCCCAAGCTGGTATAGCTTAAATGACCAATAGACTGATTCTCATATTTTATTTGGACCATAAAGTTAAACAGCCCTTCCTTGGAATCTTCGGTAATGGGAAAAGCATGCGATTGCACATCAATAGGATTTGACTCGGCAAAGTAGTTCATAAGGTCAAAAAAATGATCCGCTTCACCGATAAGCCTGCCCCCACCCTCTACAGGGTCGAGAGTCCAATGGGAATCAGGGAGGTTTTGGATGTTCACCGTGTATCTCATTATGACGGGATATTGTGAAATATACTCTTTCGCCTTTTGCGCGGTGAGTGAATATCTCCGATTATAGCCTACCATAAAGTGGATATCCGCTTTAGAAATTGCCTTTTTAACAGCAGCAAACTCCTCCAAATTCATTGCAACTGGCTTTTCAACCAGGATATGTTTGCAAGCCTCTGCAGCTTCAATTATTATTTGTGCATGGAGATTGTGGCGGGTGGCGATTAACGCCAGATCTATATCCGGATCATTTAAGATTTCATGATAATCCGATGTGACATAATCTACTTGATACTTTTTTGCAATGGAGGCGGCATTGATTCCCGTAGCAGAGCACAGCGCCCTAATGTTATAAGCCTTTATCCTTTTAAGGTTAGGAATATGGACATTCCGGGTAAAATTCCCTACACCTATCACACCAACATTGATAACATCCTTCTTTCTGGCTGCTTTCCTGGTTCCAATTTGGACTTTGACTTCTTTATCTTCCACCTGAGGATAGGAAAGCAGTATCGCCACCGATTCCATGTTGCCCGATCTGATCTTATCGAATGCGGATTGTGCCTCATCTAACGGATGAACGCAATCAATAAGGGGCTCAATGCTAATCCTTTCCTCCTCGATAAGCCGGATGACCTCAGCCAAATTCCGTTTTTCCGTCCAGCGCACATACTGATAGGGGTACTCAATTCTACCCTTTTCGTAGGCTTCATCATAGCTTCCGGGCCCAAACGCCCGAGAGAAGGCAAGGTCAAGTTCGTTTAGGAAGAACGGCATCCTTTCAAGATCCATTTTCACTATACCGACAAATACAACGCGTCCTTGCTTTCTGGTCATTTTCATTGCGTTATTAGCGACTACTGGATCTTTGGATACTGCACAGATAATGGTAGCATCTGCTCCTTTTCCACTCGTCATTCTTAAGACGGCTTCAACAACATCATCCTTGCGGGGGTTCACCGAATACCGTAATCCCAATTTCCTNGACAACTGAATTCTCGATTCATTGACATCAATTCCAACGACCCTGGCACCCGCGGCCAAAAGAATCTGTGCCGTTAATTGCCCCACCAATCCTAACCCATACACAACCACCCAGTCCCCTATTTGACTGAGAGATCTTCTCGTTCCTTGTAAAGCAATCGCCCCTACGGTTACGAAGGCCGCATGTTTTAAGCTCACGCTGTCGGGTACTCTCGCTACATGACTTGCATAGGCAGCTACTTGCTCTGCATGGCCCTGACCCGCAAAAGCCACTCTATCACCGATCTCAATACCATGAATATTTCTTCCCTTGTCTATTACAATGCCGGAACCGCTGTAACCAATTTGTCTAAATAGCGTTAATTCATTTCTTACCGTGTTAACCGTTTGCCGTGGGCCACCAGAAAAGACTAGGTTTTTGACAGCATTTCGCATCCACGGATCTTGCAGTGTTTGCTTTGCCAGTTGAACGGGTGTCTTTGCCAACGTCCCCAATTCAGTCCCGGAACTGATGAGTGAATAGTGCGTCGAGATTAACACCTGATTTTCTCCTAGATGTGGAGTAGGCATATTCTCTATTGATACTATGCCTTTCCTATCAATCACTCTTCTTGCGACCTGCTTCATTTGAGCCAAGACCTCAGTTCCTTGCTCTTATAGGCATGCCTGCCTCTGACAAACTGTTTGTCGTGACCAAAATCGGAAATAAGTAAAAGTAATGGGAATACCAGTTTGTATAACAGCACATTTTTCCTCATCAACCACAGCAAAGATAGGATGTCGCATGGTTTGTTCAGGATGTAATAAAGGATGAATTCACTCAAATAAAATCTGGCTTACCAGCCCCCTCACTATTCAATAGCCCTTAAGGCGAAGCGGATCTCCTCGCAAATAATATGTGAGAAACATGTTGCAGTTGCTCTACAGATCCCACATGCCTCAGCTTCATGGATTCGCAAATCAAGAATCTCAATAATTAAACTCGAAGTACCCGGCTAACCAGACGGGAATACGGCGATCGCATGTCGACAAGTGCCTCCATCCCCGAAGCTCTCTGGCCGGGAAAGATCTGGAAAGTCTCTTGCATCTGGCTTTCTTAGTTCAATTTCCGTGCCAATACCACAACTCCACTCCCGCCCTGTGACCGAGGAGGCCTCCCGAGCTTGGAGACCAGGAGCAGTATCGGAAAGACAGGAGCGTAGAGCCACCTTCGTTTCTCGCGACCGCCTGTTATGAGGTATGAGATGTCGTTAACCAACGTTTCTAGCCAACCGTAGCTGTAAAACGAGCGCTCAATGGAAAAGCCAGCCTCCCGGAGCATATCGCACAGTCCATCCAGCGTGTATCCCGGCCGCACATGGCCTTCAATGCCCATGAAATTCGGCCGCCGCCATCCGAAAAGATTCCTCGTTACGTGCGGTACGTGAAATAAGATCCAACCGTCAGACTTAAGCGCATGGTAGAAAACCGTACACTGCTTTTGGTCGTTCTCAAGGTGCTCAAGGTTATCCGTACTCAGGATGAAGTCGTAACCCGCGGAGGCCGGAAGCCTCGTTACATCTTGTTTCTGGAAGCTACAATTCGTGTACCCCAATGCCTCGGCAATCCGGTTGTTCCGTCTGATCTGATCCTCTTCGATGTCCATTCCGGTTACCTGAGCCTGTGGAAAGAGCCGTGCGAGGAGGAAGGCAAAGCACCCCCGACCGCTTCCGGCGTCGGCGAGCCGCGCTCCCCCAGGAAAAGCAAGCGTCTCGAGCAGGGGCTGGAGGTAGCGCCCTCGGATTCGAAGCCCG
>JGI24422J19971_10000412_pt1 | contig 23806 bp, 17 predicted proteins | sample DeeMarSWOR152_54_FD_19971 | JGI IMG/M metagenome (IMG submission 19971) | reverse complement strand
CCAAAGGATAGCCCCCTTCGGAGGTTGGACAATGTTATCCTGACTCCCCATACAGCCGGGTCTCCTGAAGGATTGAAATTTCATCATAAACGCTACGAATTCTTCGTGGAAAATATCAGGAGGGTTTCGGAGTGTAAACCACCAATCAATGCCTTAAATCAAATTTAAAAGACCCCTATCTCAACAAGGGGATCCGCGTGAAAAAGGATCACCTTTTACCGAGAGAATGGGTTCTGGAAGCCTTGGCTTTGCCGGAGCCGGACAGGGCCTCCTGGGCGGTTAATGTAAGGGTTACTGCTGTTTTAGGAGTAGTTGACGCAAGGGGAATAGGCTTTGAGTTGGTTACCAACATGCGCCTGTTTGAGTTTCAAAACCTCGTCATCATCTCGCTCACCATTTATATTACCGTTGTTGGTATTGATTCACTAACAACCAAATTAAGGACCAAGATAATCTAAACATTGTCAGCGTGCAATAAGCATAGAAACCTTACTTCAAGAAACGAGAAAGGAGTGAGAATTTGATGAAGGGAATGGGTAAGGCGGCCGTCATGAACCGAGTCAAGGCGCCCTTAGATATTGTTGAATTCCCACTGCCGAAAGTCAAAAGGGGCTGCATCCTCGTTAAAATCCTCTGCTGTACCATCTGTGGATCCGATCTCCATTCATGGCTGGGACACAGAAGTGCGCCCACACCCATCATCTTGGGCCATGAGATCGTCGGCGAAATCCTGGAATTGGGAGAGGGCATCGACGGAGATTCGGGGGGCAAACCCCTGAATGTGGGGGATCGCATAACCTGGACCCTCATGGACAGCTGCGGGAAGTGTTACTACTGTCGCGAAAAGGGCCTCACTATGAAGTGCCTTTATCTCAAGAAGTACGGCCATGACAGTTGCGCAGATCCGCCTCATTTCGTAGGCGGTTTCGCCGAATACTGCTACATCACCCCTGGCACTTGTGTCATTAAAGTGCCTGACAACCTCACGGATGAGGAGGTAGCTCCAGCGAATTGTGCACTTGCAACAGTGGTGGCGGGGTGGGATGAGATCAATCTCAGACCCTTCGAAAACGTCCTGATTCAGGGGGCAGGGACTCTGGGATTCTACGCTGTGGCTCTTGCTAAACACTATGGATGCCAAAAGATCATTGTGACAGATATTCTCGATAACCGTCTTGAGATGATCAGGAATTTCGGGTCCACCGATACCCTCAACGTCAAGACCATGAGGGATGAAGAGGTCGTTGAAGCGGTCCGAGATCTGACTGAGGGCTTTGGCGTGGATGTGGCCATGGAGGTGGCCGGAATCCCGGAAATCATCCCGACGGGGCTGAAATGCTTGAGAATAGGGGGAAGATACGTGGAGCACGGAAGCGTATCTCCAGGGGTCACGTTCACGTACGACGCCTCGGATATCATGTATCGCCGTCTCACCATCAAGGGTGTGCACAACTACGATGCAAAACATCTCCAGTGGGGGGTTACTTTTTTAAGTCAAACCAAAAAAGTCTTCCCGTTTCATCAACTTGTCACCCATACGTTTTCCCTTGATGAAATCAATCAGGCCATGGAGGTAGCCCGCTCTGGCAAAGGAATAAGGGTAGCCGTTAAGCCGTGGGGAATTACAGGGAAAGAATCAGGATAGTCGCGACCGCGCAGAAAATGCCCAGTACCTTCCGGGAGGTAACCCGCTCCTTCAGGAGCCATGCCGATAGAACCGCTGTTACCACGAAGCTGAGCTGGGCAATGGGGACGGCCACAATCGCCTCACCTGCCTTCACGCTCAGAAAGAGAAGGGAGGCGATGCCGACAACTAAGATACCGGATACAAGGCCATACAAAACAACACTGCGATCTACCCTCAGCCCTCTCTCAAAAATAACACCGTAAATCGGCCCACCGAAGACCCAAAAAAGGGCATTGATGAACAGGAAGGTATTGGTATCCACCGCATGCATTGTCCCAAGCTTATAGAAGAAGCCCATGAGGCCGCGCAATATACTGGCCACTATAACCAAGAGAACGAAAAATGGGACCGTTCGGCCGGAGGACGTGGGTTTCGAATCGGATGACCAGGACATCAAGAAAACCGAGGATGTTGCAAAGCCCAATCCCCAGAACTTCCGCAAAGTCACCTGTTCCGCCAGGAAGAATGGAGCCAGCAAAACCACCACCACGAAGTTGAGCCGATAGATCGTGGAGCCCACCGAGGCATCAATACCCCGAAATCCCTCCAAGAGCAAAATGTTAGCGATGATAGTGACCGCGCCCGAGATAAGCCCGTAAGAAATGCTTTCGGCATCAAACCTCAGCCCCCCTGAAAGGGATTCCATGGCATAAAAAAAGAGGGCCCATATCACCCCTATTAGTGTAATATATGCCCCCTTCGGCCGATCCTTTGCCACGTACTGTTTGAAAATCAGATCATTGAGGCCTGCGCAGGACATGGAACCCAGGGCGAATAGTACTGACAGGCCCACCGTGAAAACCCCACCTCCTTATTCGTCTAAGCCGTCATGTGTAGCTCTTGAAGAGCTCCGTTGAGATGATCATCTTCTGGATGCTGGAGGTTCCCTCCAGGTACTCCATACCCCTCGCATCCGCGCTCAGCATGCTGATGATGTTGCTCTTAAAATAGGCCCTCCCACCCATAATCATCTGACCCGTTTGAGCCACGTTTATCACCATCTGGGTGGCGAAAAGCTTGGCCTGGGATGATGCACTTCGATAATACGGCGTGTTACCCTGTTTCAGCGCATGGAAACAGAGACCCCGTGCCGCGTTGATCTGGGTATACATATCGGATATCCTGAAGCTGATGTCCTGGCTACTGGTGAGGGGGTGATCGAACTGAACCCTCTTACGGGAGTAACTGAACACCTCGTCCAAGATTCGGCACGCGAGCCCGCAACCGATTCCCGCAAGCAATATCCTGCCCTTATCAATGGCACCCAGTGTTAACAGCAACCCCCTCCCCTCACCTCCGATCAAATTCTCCCTCGGTACAACACAATTCTCGTAGATAAGCTTTCCCGTGGGCAGGATTTTCAATCCATCCTTTTCCGGTAAAACCTCCACCCGGAATCCCTTTATCTCGTCTTCCACGACGAAGGCGCTCAGGGAACGGCCCCCTTTCTTCCCCTTCGTGTTGACCAAAATGGTGTATATTCCGGCAAGCCCCGCATTGGACACGAAGATCTTGTGTCCGTTAAAGATATAATTGTCCCCCTTAGGCATCGCCGAGAACTCAATGGCACTGACATCGGAGCCCGCTTTTTCCTCGGTCATGGCGATTGCCCCGAAATCTCCCTCCCCCAACCTGGGAAGGAATTTGGCCTTTTGGCCCTCGTCTTTTCCGGCAAGGATGAGGTCTACCGCACGACTGTGGGCCACGAAGATAACCCCGAGGCTGGGACATGTGTACCCGAGGAGTTCCATGATGAAGTAGATCTTTTCCTCGGATGTCCTGCTTCCCCCATACTCAACGGGAACAAAAACCTTGAAGAAATCAATCTCCTTCAACCCCTCATAGATGGATTTCCAGGGTGGCGGTAGGATAATCCTATTATTCTCGATTTGGATCCCAGCCTCGGTCATTGCCTCAAGGTTAGGCATCACCCTCTCCTTGAGAAGGTCGACAAAATTCTCCGTAAAGGCCCTATCTTCCCCACCCTCGAGGAAGGAACGCAGGATTTTGATCAGATTGTCCAAAGGTCAGGCCCCCAATAATTTTCCGTCATTTTAGATCATGTGGCATCCCAAGGCAACAAAAAATAGGGGAAACCCCCCATACTGAAAAAGGCCATTGGTCATCATTGATGGGCATGCTTTAACCAACCCCCAGCCGATCCAGGGTCTCCAGGTAGGCCTCGAGTCGCGTCCGGATCTGAACCTCGGAATAAAAGCGAGGATCCCCCATGTCGGATTCGAATACGAGGGCTGGTACCCCCGTTTCCTCGGTTATCATATCCTTGAGTTCCAAAACGCCGAAGGTAACCGCCTTGCAACTCCGGTTCAGGAACATGATGTTTCCGTTCAGGGAATACTGCCTGAACAGCGCAATGGCCCTTTCCGCCCGCTCCTCCAATTCGATATTGGAAAAGACCGATGTGTAGTTCTCCGCTAAGGTGCGCATGGGATCTGACACATCAAAGTCATAACTCCACGCGTGGGCGTAAAGGGAGGTAAGGATTACCGCGTTGTGGGCAGCCAAGAATTCGGAATGATCCTTGAACTTGAACCAGATGGGAAGGTTTTCCCAATAGAGCCGAAACCGTTCATTGGGGATGGCCCCGATGCCCTTCGAGACTCTCTCCGCTTTAATCTCCTCAATCAGGAGTCGATAATAGTCCACCGCCTCCTTCGTTCCCCTGAGGTAGACAGTGATGGCCATATGAATGAGGACGTCGAATATACTAATAGGGGAGGGTTTTATGGACGCAAGATCGAGAAACTCTTTGTAGAGCCTGCTGGCCTCAGCTGAGTATCCCAATACCTCCCTTAGACGGTCGTAGTCGAACTTCCTCCCCGTCAGTTCCTCGAGGGCTTTGATCATCTCGGACAGTTGTTGTTCTACATACTTAATGATATTCTTGCGGGCATCATCCTTTCGGATGTACTGGGGGGTATCGAAGACGAAGACCGGAACTCCATACCTCCTCGAAAGGACTTGAAACCACTTGGTCAGGGTAAAGCACTGGGCATTACAGGCCAGCAAGAAATCGGGATCCGGAATCCCCCCTATTGGGCTTTCCCCCAACTCCCGATAGCCCAGATCGCTCCGGGCGTAAGCACAGAGGTGGCTCGTATATCCCCTCTTTTCAATCTCCAAAGAGAGCCTCGGCATCATCCGTCCGGTGAGGCACATTACCGAATGGTTTTCCGGATAGATGGGAATGATATCGTGGGCATAGAAGAGCTCAACGGGGGAAACGGCCGTGGTATAGGCGATAAACTTGTTCTCCTCGTGGGCCCTGAGTGCTCCCCCATAGTAGTCCTTGGTCAACTGCTTCATCACATCCTTGGCCTTCGGCCTCTTCTCCGCCATCATTCAATTTCCCCTATGATCACCTATTCCTCGGCCAGTAACTCCCCAAACGCCTGGATTCTCGTTCTTACTCCCGCGAGATGGGTAGTCTGATATTCCGTCTCCACCACGAATATCGGGATTCCCTCCCTCTCCATATTACCCACTAAGTCGGGAAGGTCGTAGTCCTGGGACTCGTTAAATTTAATGTGGAAATAGATCACTGCTTTAGCCCTGTTTTGCCTCACCAAGTCGAGGAGGTTTTCGAAGATCCTGTCCCCCTTGTCGTTGATTGGGGTGAAGGGACCCTTCTTGAAATGGCGATCCACAATAGCCCTCAGGGGATCGCCGTCCATTTCGACGTCGGCACCTATGTACCTCCATCCCACGCAGAGGTCGTCCCCCACCACCTTCAGGCCCGATTCGTCGAGGATATCCATAATCTCGGGGGGCTCCCAGACAATCCCCGAAAGGACAACACGGATACCCTCGTCCCCTTTGTCCTTCAGATCGGTTTTGTCAATGCCCGAGATAAGCCTTTCCAACAGGCGATTATGCTCCTCCTTGGGCCACCACATGGATGACTTGATGATGTCGAAAAACTCCCGGTTGCCCATGAAATGGTGAGACGTCCGCTTCATCTCATATAGTCGCTTCAAATGTTGCCGGTTTTGATTATAGAGGCCGATGCTCTCCCAAAGCCCCGCCTCTGAGATCTCATTTCCCGTGAAGGACTCCAAGCTCCCCTTCAACCTCAGGGTCTCATCGAGGAGCCATTTCCGCGCGCTTGGCCTATCGACCTGTCGGGGGAGCAAAAAGCTTTCGAAATAGTCCCACGGTACGTTCCTCCTCCAGATATCGCAGAGATGTTGGCTCGTGTCATCGACCTGAGGCAGTACATAACCATCGAAGAAATCCCTCTCGTACGTAAGCACCAGCTCCAGGTCGCTCCTGGCCTGAGAACAGGCATTGTCCGGCAAATGGGTGCTGGCCTTAATAATGGGCTTGTTGGTCCCCACTATGGTAAAGGGGACCATGCCGGCGGCGTGGATCAACTCCTCAGGCACGTCGGTCAGCGTGCTCCCGATGATCTTCCTCTGCGCCTCCTTTTTCCAAGCCCTCAACAGCGGGTAAGGGCCGCGGGCTATGGATAAGAGCTCATCCAAGACACCACGGTTCATCTCGCCTCCGATAAGATAAGAAGGCCGCCCCGATTCCTCGAAGCGGTCCTATGCCGAACCCCATGCCCTCAATGGGGCAAAAACGATACTACATCTTCCTCTCGTCGAAGACTCGCTTTGCCTTTCCCTCGCTTCTCGCGATTGTCTTAGGGGGCACCAGTCTGATCTTCGCACCGATCCCGACAATCCCCCTGATTTTCTCCTCCACCTTCCTCTGGGTCTCCGCGATCTTCTCCTTTCCCGCCTCGTAGACCTCTTTCTTTGCCTCAACATCGATGTTCATGCTGTCAAGGTATCCCTTCTTCTTAACAATGATCACGTATTGAGGTTCTATCCCCTCAACCTCCAGCAGCAGGCTCTCAATCTGTGAGGGAAATACGTTTACCCCGCTGATGATCAGCATATCGTCGGACCTCCCGTGAACCTTATCCATCTTGATGAGCGTCCGGCCGCACTCGCATTTTCCCCTCCGCAAAGTCGTCATATCTCGGGTCCGATAACGAATCACGGGCATGGCCCGCCTCTGAATGGCGGTAAAGACGAGCTCCCCCATAGTTCCCAAGGGGAGTACTTCCTCCGTGACGGGGTCGATGATCTCGGGGAGGACGTGGTCCTCGTTGATGTGGAGGCCGTTCTGTTCGACGCAATCGAAAGAGACCCCCGGCCCCATTAATTCCGTCAACCCGTAGGCCTCCATCGCCTTGATCCCCAGCCGCTCCTCGATCTCCTTTCTCATCTCAGTGGTCCAGGGCTCGGCTCCAAACACGCCCACCCGCAAGGGCAACGACCTGAAATCCACTCCCATGTCCTCCGCCCTTTCCGCAATGGTCAAGGCGTAGGAAGGGGTAGCGAAGAGGGCTGTCGAGCGAAAATCCTGCATCAGAATAATCTGGCGTTCCGTCTGCCCCGATGAGGCGGGGATCACCGCCGCCCCGATCTTATTCGCCCCCTGGTGAAAACCCAAACCGCCGGTGAACAGGCCCATTCCGTAAGCGTTCTGACAGATATCGTTGGAACGAATTCCCGCGGCGTACAGGTTCCGCGCCATGCACTCCGCCCACTGATCCACGTCATCCGCCGTGTACGGGCCCGTTATGGGTTTTCCCGTGGTACCCGAGGAGGCGTGAATTCTCACCAGCTCGCTCATGGGAACGGCACAGAGCCCAAAGGGATAGTTATCCCTGAGGTCGGTTTTCACGGTGAAGGGGAGTTTTGCCAGGTCTTCCAGGGATTTAATATCCCCCGGCTCCAAACCCATGTCTTGGAACTTGTTCTTATAGAAGGGAATCCTCTCATGGACCCATTTGATCGTCTCCTGGAGGCTTTTCAGTTGGAGTTTTTGCATCTCTTCCAGCGGCATGCATTCGTGTTCTTTATCCCAAAACATGACTGCTCCCTCCTTCTCCTGAATTGCCAAAAGGAAATGCTCAGGTATCGGTGCATTCCATGCCCATCATACCAGAAAAGGCCAATTCACAAAAGGGCTTGCTAAAGGTATTTCCAGCATCGTTCGATGTGCTCACCCGGGAGCTTCCGGGTCAGAAGGCTCACGCCTACCGCCAAAGCGAAGGAAATCGGCAGCGCGATGAATTGGGCGTCGATCACGGTCCAGGGAAAGCCAGCTAGTGTTGGCTTCCCGAAGAGATAATTGGAGATACCCAAGGCATGGGCCCCCTTGGCATGAAAAAATCCCATCCAGATCATGCTGACCATGAAACCGCCCAGGACGCTGAAAATCGCACCAGCCTTGGTCATCCCCTTCCAATAGAGCCCGAAGAGAAAGGACGGAAGGAACGTAGCCCCGCAGAGGCCGAAAAAGATGGCTGTGGCCACGGCGATGATGCTCGGGGAGAAGATCAACGAGAAGACGATGCACAACATGATACTCAGGGCGATTCCCACTCGTGTGATGAATATCGTTCCCTCCCCGTGTTCAATCCTCCCGCCTCCAATTCCCTTCTCAAAGAGATCCCGGCCCAGTGAGGTCCCCCCCACGTGATATTGTGAGCTCAGGGTCGACATGGAAGCCGCCAGCATCGCCAAGAGAAATAATGATCCGAACCAACTCGGCATGATCTTCCCTACATACAGGGGAATCACCTTGTCGATATTGCCCCCTGCCATGCTAATGGGAATCTCTCCGAAGGCCTTGTAAAAAATAACGTTGGTGAGGTTGCCTACGGTGAAGGCAATCCCCGTCATCGCCAAGATGAAAATTCCCCCAATGGGAATGGCCCGGTTTAGCTCCCGATCTCGCTTTACCGTCATAAAACGGACGACCAGTTGTGGTTGGGCCAGAACGCCGATGCCAACGCCGCAGATGAGGGTGGAAATGAGGATCCACCAATGAGGGGAACCCAACCTGGGCATTTCCGTCCACCCCCGATGCCCCACTTCGGTCAAATGTTCGGGAACCAGATATGCCATATCGGCCAGGTATCGATGAGCGGGAATCACTCCCCCGGCCAGTAGATAGGTGTAAACCAAGAGGATGACCATCATGATTAACATGATGGTTCCCTGGAAGGCGTCGGTGTACATTACCCCCTTGAGGCCACCCAAAATGACGTACAGGGCCAGAATAACGGAAAAGGACAGTACCGCAGCTGCGAAAGGGATACGCAGGTAGACCTCGACGAACCGGGATATACCGATCAATACCGCGGCCGCGTACACGGGCATGAATAGGAAGATGATGATCCCCGAAAAACCCTGAATAAATTTGGATTGATAACGCCTTCCCAGAAGCTCGGGAAAGGTATGGGCATCCAATACGAGGCCCAACCTTCGGGTTCGTTTCCCGAAGACGGCGAAGGCGACGAATATCCCGAAAAAGATATTCATCCATGTCAGCCAAAGGATGCCCATTCCGAAAAGGGATGCAGCTCCCCCGAATCCGATAATAGCGGAGGTGCTGATGAAGGTTGCCCCGTAGGACATCGCCATCACATAGGGGTGCACCTCTCGTCCGGCGATCATGTAGTCAGCCGCCGTCTGGGTCTCATGCCATCCCCTGTATCCCAAGTAGGCGACGATAAGAAGATACATGATCACTAAAACAACATTAAGAGCCATTCAGAACCGTTCCTCGATCTCCCTCTGCTCCTTGGCCCATTTTGCGATCTCCGCCTCATCCGCTTCCTCGTCCCCTCTGTTCCACATGACGACTCCATAGATAACGCACAGGATCGCAGACAGGATACAAAATACGTAAGCCAACCAGCAGCCCCATCCCGATATACCCCACATCTTCATACCTCTTCCATCAAAGGGATTCGGCTAAACCAGGTCCTCCCTGCTATCATCTAGGCTGTGACACCGAGATACGTCTCCAGGACTCCTAGACTATCCCTGAGTTGTTGCGTCGTACCCTCGAACTTGACCGTGCCTTTATCGATGATGTAGTGGCGATCCGCCACCTCCAAGGCCATTTTCACATTCTGTTCCGCGAGGAGAAGGGCAACACCTTCCCCCTTGATTTCCTGAATCGTCTCCTTGATTTCCTTCACGATCAATGGGGCGAGGCCCTCCGTGGGCTCATCCAGGAGGATCAGTGTCGTCTTCCCGATCAAGACTCGGGCAATAGCCAGCATCTGCCTTTCCCCCCCGCTCAGGTGCCCACCTGGCTGTCTTCTCCTCTCCTTCAATATGGGGAATTTCCCGTAAACCCTTTCCAGTTCCTGTCTTTCGCTACCTTTAAATTCTGTCTTGAGCATAGCCAGCCTCAGATTCTCCTCGACCGTCAGGGTTGGGAGGATTTGTTTCCCCTGGGGCACAAGTTTAATTCCGAGCCGAAAGATTTCGTGGGGCGGCTTCCCCGCAATCTCCGTCTCTTGAAAGGTAATCCGCCCTTCTCGTGGCGGCGTTAGCCCCATGATGCTGCGGATGGTAGTGGTCTTTCCAGCCCCATTGCGTCCCAGCAGTGAAACGACCTCCTTCTCCTGCACGTTGAGGGAGATCCCATGGAGGATATAACTCGGGCCATAATAGGTGTGAATATCTTCCACTTGAAGCATCAGAGCCCCCCTAGATAGGCCTCCCGAACACGCGGGTTATGCTCGACTTCTTGCGGTGTCCCCTCGGCGATCTTTTGACCGTAGTGCATCACCATCACACTGTCCGAAACACTCATAACCACATCCATCTTGTGCTCTATGAGGAGAATCGTCAAATCCTGGGCAAGTTTGTCTATGAGCCGAACCGTTGTCTGGGTCTCCAGAGAAGACATCCCGGAAGTGGGCTCATCCAACATGAGCAGATCTGGTTCCATGGCCAAGGTAATCCCGATTTCGAGGTGTCTCTGATCCCCGTAAGAGAGGTTACGTGCCAGTGAGTCTTGGTACTCCATCAATCCGATCTGATTCAAAATCTCCCCGGTCTTCGAGTTGGTCTCACTGAGACTGGACGCCGGCGTGAAAAAGGAAGATCTCTTCCTGTCCTTCTGCTGCACGGCGAGCCGCACATTCTCAAAAACGGTAAGGTTTGGGAAGATGTTCGTAATTTGAAAGGATCGGGCCAAGCCCTTTCGCGCAATAGCATTTGGAGAGAAGCCGGTAATATCCTCTCCCTTGAACCTCACCCTGCCCATCGTGGGGTGAATTTTCCCACTAATGAGGTTGAAGAGGGTTGTCTTCCCCGCTCCGTTGGGCCCGATGATCGATTTGAGCTCGCCCTTTTCCACCTGAAGATCGAACCGATTGACGGCGAACATATTTCCAAAGGCCTTGGTTATCTTTTCTGTTTCTAAAATCGGCGCCATTGTTCTATCGTTCCTCACCTTTTCTATCCGCACTTGTTCCAGGTGCGGGGAGATTCCCTTTCGATGTTAAAGACGATTCCCGATCAATGGCAGGATTTATGTCTGACATAAGGCTCGTCGTTGTCTCCTCGGTCTCCCGTACTACCCGTCGCCAAATGAGGGGTAGTACAGCCGGGATAACCTTACCTCGAAGAGCGTCATAGAGCCCGACGATCCCTCGCGGGGAATAGAGGACAAAACCCACGAATATAACCCCCAGGATAAGCCGCCAATGCTCCGTATAGGAGCTTATAAGATCCCTGGAGAAGAGGAAGGCGATTGCCCCGATTATCGGACCATAAAGGGTACCCATGCCGCCAAAAAGGTTCATGACGAGGGCTTCCGCCGAAGTGAACCAGTGCAGCACATCCGGATCAACAAACCTGAGGAGTGCGAAAAGCAATCCAGAGAGTCCCCCAATAATTCCGGAGATGACAAAAGACCGACGTTTAAATATCCGAACATCGTACCCGATGAACTCCGCTCGTTCCTCATTATCACGGATGGCCTGGAGGACNCGACCAAAAGGCGAGTTGACCAACNTCACACAGGCATAGTAGACGACAANCACCACCGCAAGCACGAAATAGAAAAACGCATAAGGATTNCCAAGGCTGAGNACATATGGGGAGATGCCGATCTCTGGCCTTGGGACCCCTGTCAGCCCGTCAGAACCACCGGTGAAGCTCTGCCAGTTAAAGGCCAGTTCATGAAACATTTCGGCAAATGCCAGGGTCAGCATGGCAAAATAGACCCCCCGAATTCGAATGGACAGATAACCGATGAGCCAAGCAACAACCCAGGAAAGGATCAGTACAATGGCTAGGGCAAGCCAAATGGAATTGGCGAGCTTGAGAAGGGTGAGGGCTCCCGCATAAGCCCCGACGCCAAAGAATGCCGCCGGGCCCAGGGAAACAAGCCCTGTGTAGCCCATGATGATATCAACGCTCAGGGCAAACAGCCCTAATATCAGGAGCTCTGTCCCAAAGCGAAGATAGAAGGTGGAATAGAGCTTTGCTGCAACTCCTAACGGGAGAAGCCCAAAGAAGAAGAGGAAGAGGAAAAACCAGTAATAACCCCTTTCCGGTCCTCGAGGCAGTCTCAAAAGCCTCAGGCTCATCGGATTTCCTCAATTCCGAGGAGGCCTTGGGGGCGAACGAGAAGGACGATCACCATAACCATATACATCATGGCGCCCGTAAAGGCTGGAAATAGGATAACGCTGAAGCTCTCGAGCACGCCGATCAGAATTCCCGCCAGGGCAGCCCCGGAAAGGCTGCCCAGGCCCCCAACCACCACAACGATGAATGCCGTAATGATGATGCCGTCCCCCATATGAGGGTGGACGCTGAGGATCGGAGCCATCACTACGCCGGCTGCCCCGGCTATAGCGACACCGACGCCAAAGACAACGGTAAAGTATCTGGAAATATCTATGCCGAACGCGTTGGTGATCTCGCGATTATGAGTGCCGGCCCGGATAATCAAGCCGAATCGTGTTTTTTTCAGCATGTACCAGAAAAAAACCGATATCCCTATTCCAACCAGCAGCACGAATAACCTATACGTGGGATAGCTGATCCCCATAAACGAAACCAAACCCCCGAATACCTTTGGCCTGGGAAATATGTGATAGGCCTTCCCCCAAACCAGCTCCGCCGAATTACCGATGACCAAGACAAGCCCGAACGTGAGGAGGATGTGATACAGAGGGCTCCTCCCATAGAGGGGTCGAAAAGTCGAGTATTCTAAGAGCATCCCAACAACACCTACGATGAGGGGAGCCACGAGGAGAGAAAGCCAGAAATTGCCCGTTAACTTGAAAATGGTCAACCCGAAATAGGCTCCAAGCATATAGAGGGCCCCATGGGCGAAGTTGATAACCTCCATCAACCCGAAGATGAGGGACAACCCGGAGGCAATAATCACATACATCAACCCCAAGGTCAGCCCATTCAGAAGCTGCTTAAAGGCTATTTTGATAGTCATCTTTGGGAGGATTTGATAGAAGATGAGCCATATCAGCCCAGCGCATATGCCTGCCAAGATCATCGCGTTGAGGAGGAACCTTCTGTTTGTATGGCTGTTCATCTCTCAATTTCCCCCTCATTTCTCTTTGAGGGATAACAAGGCGGGAGAAAAGCAGGCACTTGCATGGAAATAATCCAACAGCTCCCGTCGCTTGAGCTGCTCAAAGGGTTGAGCTTCTGGGTTGCGTGTGGGTGGGCAGGATTCCACCGATCATGTGTGAATTGTCTCACAAGAAATTGTACGAAAGAAATGGCACGAAATAATACAGTGGAGGGATGTGGTTCCCCTCCACTGTATTAACCGACCCGATGACTATTTCCACTTGCATTTCTGTTCGAGGCCCGCGATCGCCTCCTCGCCATCCAGCAACTTGCCTACCAACTTCATAACAGGAAAAGGATACTCGTCCACCTTGACGACCTCCCCTGCACCGATGTTCCGAATGATTTGGTGATCGCCGGCGCGGAAATACGACTTCCCCATCGGGGCAGTGTATTTTCTTTCCTTCTCAAGTTCAACCAACAACTTCTCACGGTCAATTGATGTGGCCTTTTCTATACCTTGGGCCATCATCTTCACGGCAACATAGGCATTGTGGGCGAAGTTATCCGGATACATCCCCCAGCGTTTGTGGTAAGCCTCGATAAATTTTTTATTGGTCCTGGATTTATGGATTAAAGAGTATCGGTAAGCGCTGTAATGTCCAAGAGAGATATCCCCGATTTCCCGGATGTTGAACTGAAGCACTGGGTTCACGACAGGCAGCCTCCCCTTTCCCTTCCCGATGAGCCCGGCCGCAGTGGCTTGCTGCATGAAGGTCACAACCGGAGACCCCAAGAGGCAGCTAGCAATAAAATCCACCTTTCCGGCATCCCTTGCGGCAGAAATCTCTGTTATGATCGCTGAGTGATCGGTCAACCCGAATCCCTTTTCTCCGCTGTAACCAACCTCTTCCAAGAAGTCCCTGGTCAACTTCCGCCAGCTGTCCCGCATGGAAAGGCCATAGGCATACTCAGGGATTACCAACCAGTGGCGTTTACCGAGTTTGCCCTTCTCCACAAGGCCTCGGACCATATGGGCGAGGGTCTTGACAACCTGCCACGTCATCAGTTCCGTGCGGAAGCCATAGCGACTGCACTTTGGGTCTGCGGTATTGAACATATTTGTCCCCACCGTGGGGTTGAAAAAAACTTTGTGCCGATCGATGACCTCGCGAACCGCGAGGGCGGAGCCGCTGCTGATACATCCCGTGATGAACTGAACCCCGTTCTTCTCGATCAATTTCTCGGCCTTTTGCACTGCGACAGGGGCCTTGAGCGTAGTATCCTCCTGATACCACTTCAGGTCGGCAAAGGGGCCACCTTCGGCCTTCAGCTCCTCCAGTGCTAGAATTGACCCTTGCACCTGCTGTTTGCCCAAGGTTGCAAATGCCCCCGTCAAAGGCGGAAGAAGCCCCCATTTGATCCCAAGTCCCGCGGCGTGGACCAGTGAGGCCCAACTAAAACTTATGATGACCAGTATCATTAACGAAATAATCAGTAATTTCCTTTTCATCTCCATCCCTCCTTTTTGAGAAACAGTTACAGGATCGTAGAATCCCACCTCCTTTCCCAATGAATGGGGGAGAATGGATTCCCCCGCTTAAAAATTCGGTCCATATTATTTGATCAGCGCGCTTTTGTCAAGCTTTTTTAAGCCCATGATCTTCTCATGATTGTTTGAGTATGGTCTTCATTTTCACATGGTGGGGATTTCAGGATATTTTTTTAGAAATAAACCGATTTTTTCTTTCAAAATTCACTTGAATGACAAAAGGTGGAATAAAATCCAATAAACTGTGTCAATGAGGATTTCTTGCTCAGGCTCTCCATCTGAGGATCACTAAGGAATTTTTTCGGGTGGGATTGAGGAAATGCGATTTCAGAACGGAGTGGAGAAATGAGGATGCGGGAGAAATCCTTTTCGCCTCAGTCGGCTAGTGCCCATTTACCTTTTTTAACCACGCCCATCCTGAAGGCCTCCTTGGTGAGGCCACAATGGTCCTTCTTGGACATAGTAAATATTCCCGTAACCCCTGGCCAGTTCCTGATATGCTCTTCTAAATAGTCCCTAATCCTCTTCTTATCGGGACCCACAATCCTTAACGCCTCAATGATCATCCATAGCGCATCCCACGCGTAACCTCCCGAAGGACATGCCTCCATCCCGAACTTCTTCTTGAAACTGTACTTATAGGCAATGAGGGCTGGCATCTGCGGGTCTTCAATGGGAAGCTGTTCCATGAGGATGAGCCGTTGGAGGGCGCACAAAACCCCCTCCGCCTTTCCTTTTGCCAGGTCGACCATCGTTTTATTCCCAAATTCCGGTCCCTGATACAGGGGGATTCCCATCCTTAGATCCTTCCAATTACGGCAAATCTCGACCTGGGAATCCCCCTCGGACCAATTGATCATGGCTTGAGCATCCGTTCCCTTTACCCTGTTCAAATAAACCCTTGTATTCTTCTCGCCGGGCTTATACTTCTCATCACCGACGATATCTATTCCATGTTTTGGGGCCAGCTTTATCAGATCGGTCCTTCCCCTGCGCCCAAACTCCGAAGTTGTGGTGAGGATCCCGATTTTAACGATTCCCCTCTTCTGCGCATGCTCGCATATGACCTCCACCGCTGGCCTGAACTCTTTGACCCCGAAAACCCATGCCTTTCCCTTCACCCAGCTGGGCAGCGCTAAGGCGGCCGTACAAGAGATGAAGGGAACCTTGTGTTCGCCAATAAGTGACACGAGAGAAAGGCCGATATCGTATTGAGAGGTTCCGATGACGGCCACGACCCCTTCCTTCTCAACCAATTTCCCGAGGCCCGAAGCCGCCACCTCCTTATCCGCCTTTGTATCATAGACGGTGATATCGAGGGGATGGCCATCGATACCGCCTGCGGCATTTACCCACCCCTCGATCATCTCGGTCGTTTTCCGTTGAGACTCCCCTATTACCGATACCGGACCCGTTACGGCAAACAAGGCCCCTACTTTATATGCCCCTTTGGGGAAGGCAATGGAGGGAGCCCACCATATGAAAGCAAAAACCAGGATAATTTCGAAAACCCAGTTCTCCCTCCCTTTCGGTCCCTTAACCATTCCTCTCCCTCGCCCTTTGAATCGTCTGATGTAGCCTCACAGAGACGATTTTTGAGATTCCGGGAGTCTCCATGGTTACCCCGTAGAGCATACTGGACATCTTTATAGTCTTCTTATTATGGGTCACCAATATGAACTGGGATGTCTGGGATAATTCGTCTACCAATTTTACGAAGCGGTCGATATTGGCATCGTCCAATGGGGCGTCCACCTCATCCAGGAGACAGAATGGAGTAGGCTTGACGAGGAAAAAGGAGAAGAGAAACGCAATGGCCACTAGCGCCTTCTCCCCCCCGGAAAGGAGATCGATAATCTGCAACTTCTTGTCGGGTGGCTGGGCAACGATTTCAATCCCCGTAGTGGAAAGATCCCTCTCGTCGGTTAGCACCAGGTCTCCCCTTCCCCCTCTGAACAACCTGGCGAATACCTCCCGAAATTTCTCCCTCACCGCCCCAAAGGTCTTCAAGAACTGCCGGTTTGTTCTCCTGTTTATCCTGGCAATCGCCTTCCTCAAATCGTCCATTGCATCCTCTAAATCCCGCTTCTGCCCGCTCAGGAAGTCATATCGCTCCTTCAACTCCTCATATTCCTCAAGGGCCACCAGATTAACCTCCCCCAGCCCATCGAGGGCCACTCGAAGTTCACTCATCCTCCTTTCCGCGGAGTCCCGCTGAAAATCGGGGTCCCTTTGCTTTACCAATCCTTGCAAGGAAAGGCCGTATTTCTCCAATATCCTTCCTTCCAGATGCTCCACCGAAAGGTGGATCTCCGCCATCTTGAGATTGAGCTCGTTGGTCCTTTCCCCAATCTCCTCCTTTTCCAGCCTCAACCGTTCATGCCCGGATTCGCTCTCCCTGAGGATTTCGGCCAATCTATCCCTCTGTCGTTCTTGCGCCCTCACGCCCCGCCTAAGGGATTTGAGTTCCTTTCCGCTCTGTCGCCCCTGTTCCCGGAGGGCATCTACCCGCTTTTTCGCTTGGGAGATTTCCTCTCTGACCCCTTCAACTTCCCTCAATTTCCTCGCAATTCCATCCTTTATCGCCCTCTGGGATTGCTCCAGGTTGCTGAGCCCCCCCTCAATGGCCTTCATCTTCTCCCTCTGTGCCGCAGCATTCACCTTGAGACCGGTAACATCTCGAGCTAATACCTCCAAGGTCATAGTCTCTCCGTCTCGTTCCGCCTTCAATTCCCGTATCTTCTCCTCCCCCGCTCGCCTCTGATCGTCAAGTTCCTTCAATCGGCTAGCAAGGCCTTGTGATTCTCCCCTCCTTGCTTCGATCTCGGATTGAAGCTGTCTCCCCTCGAACTCCGAGACCTCCAACCTCTGTCTTTCCCGAGTCAACCCCTGGCTCCTTTGCTCCAGATCCCTTTTGCAATCCATGAGCTCTATCTCCTGCTTATGCAGATTCTCCAGCAGGGTGTCGAGCTCGCCCTCCTTTGCCGAAAGGGCCTCACCCAGTTTCCCGATGGTTATCCCCTTGAGACGAAATTGCTCCCTTAGGTCGGATACGCTCCCTTCAAGGCCCGTGATAAGCCTCCTCCTCTCAAGCAATCCGAACCCGGGTTCCTCCATGCTTCCGCCTGTCAGACTCCCATCGCCCTCCAAAACCTCTCCATCGAGGGACACCAATGTTCGAAAGCCCCTCCCCTCCTTCCACAGCCTATGGGCCGTCTCCAGATTATCGACAAGCAATACCTCCTCAAGGAGACCTGATATTACGGGGGAAAACTCCTCCTTTACCCTCACAAACTGAACGAGGGGACCCAACAACCCATTCTCCTTGGACGTATCCTTCTCCCTCACCGCTCCAATTGAACCCCTTGGGTTAACGGGGATGAATGTGGAACGGCCGCAACTTCGCCCCTTCAGGTGCCGAAGGCCTCGCAGCCCTTCCTCAACCCCTCTCACCACGATATGCCCTAATTTCCGATCCAACACGGCCTCTAACGCCGTCTCAAATCGCTCGTCCGCCTCTATCATCTCGCCGATAAGCCCGTAAATTCCATCCAGTTCTCCCCTCTCCCTGGAGAGCATTATTTCCCTTACGCCCCTCTCGTAGCCCTCGTAGTTTTTCTCCAATTCCCTCAACGATTCAAGCCTCGAGCCCTCTCGGTGGAGCTGTTCCTCCATCTTCTTCAGCTCGGATTCCTGGGCTTCCCTTCTGCGCTGTAATTCGTCGATGACTGTTCGGACGGCCTCCTTCTTCCCCTCCATTTTCTCTATGGAAGAGGCCAGGGTTTTCATTTTCTCCCCTGACTGGGATAGGAGCTTTTCCATCTCTTCAACCGCGCCCGTCGCCTCCCGTTGTTCAATCCCATTCTGGGCTACTCTCCTCTCCAGGCCTTCGATCTCCTTTTCCAAGCTGGAAATCTCATTCCTCGAAGCCGATATTTGAGAGAGGATCTCCACGACGTTGGTCTTCTGGTCTTCCAGGTCCCTCACGGTGTCCTCATGTTGGTGCTTCAGGGACTCCAGCTCCCGCTCCCTCTCCTTCAATCCCGACTCTTCCGAGAGGATGTGCTGCCTCAAGGTGGATCTCTCCCCTTCCATCCTCGCCCTCTCGCTCCTCGTCTCCTCCAGCTTGGAATTCAGCTGCCCGATCTCCTCCAGGTATTGCTTCTCCAATCGGGAAAGGCGATCCAGCTCCCTGCTGAGGGCTTCAACCCCATCCTCACCCCTTTGGAGTTCGCTTTGCAGGCCAAAGGTTCTCCTTTGGGCCTCATTGAGCCCTTCCTCCACTTCCTTCAGGTTCTGCCTGGTGTGCTCGATAAAGCTCCGTGTTCTCTGCAACCTTCGGGTGAGCCTGGTTCCCTGCTCCCTCAATCCCGCCAGAGCTTCCTCTATTTCCTTCCTCTTTTTCAGCAGATCGGCGTGCTCATCAGCGGCGATTTTCGATTCGATCTCCTTGATCTCCCCCTTATATGCCTTAAACCGCTCTGCCCTTTTGACCTGCCGATTCAATCCGTTTATCTGCCTTTTAATCTCCCCGATGATATCTCGAAGCCGAAGGAGGTTCTGTTCCGTCGATTCCATCTTTATCAGGGCCACCCGCTTTCGCTCCCTGTATTTGGAGACCCCAGCAGCCTCCTCGAACAACAGCCTTCTCTCCTGCGGCTTTGAGTTCAGGATGAAATCCACCTTTCCCTGCTCGATAATCGAATAGGCATTCATGCCAATCCCCGTACCCGCAAACAAATCCATAACATCCTTGAGGCGGCATGGGGTTTGGTTGATATAGTATTCGCCCTCCCCGGAGCGAAAGACCCTGCGGGTGACCATGATCTCCTCGTATCCCGCATATTCGGCGGGAACCCCTCCATCCTCGTTGGAGAACAGGATGCTCACCTCAGCCATTCCCATGGGCTTATACCCATTGGTTCCATTAAAAATCACATCTTCCATCAACCTCGCCCGAAGGTGCCTTGCGCTTCTCTCCCCCACCGCCCATAGTACGGCATCGACGATATTGCTCTTCCCGCAGCCGTTTGGGCCCACAATACCCGTAATCCCCATTGGAAAGGAGAGGCTTACCCTTTCCGGGAAGGACTTGAAACCCAAAATCTCCAGCTTCTTAATCTTCATTTTCACCTCCCGGACGAACACGTATGAAGGCGATGGCCCTTTCAAGCCGCTCTATGGTTTGGTATTTTCCCAATATATCTATTACTTCAAAAAGCCCTGGGCTCACAGTAAGACCCGTCAGCGCTACCCGGACGGGTTGGGCGACCTTTACCAACTTAACCTCCCTCCTCTGGGCAATCCCCCTGAACAACGATTCAACTTCTCGTTCGGACATGACCTCCATCCGCTTGAAGCCTCCTATCAACTCCTCGAAGATATCGATCACCTCCGGCCTCAAGAACCTCTCGGCCGCCTCCTCTTCGTATTCGATCTCCTGCTTGAAAAAGAATTCCGCCTGATCAGCCATCTCCACGAGAGTCTTAGACCTTTCTTTGAGGCTGCTAATGATATTGTTCAACTTCTCCCCCTCGCCAATTTCATAGCCCTTTGCCTTTATGAATTGGATCAAGAGGGGGGCGATCTCACTCGGCTCCCTCATCTTTATATGATCTCCGTTGATGGACCGAAGTTTTTCGGGGTTGAAGATCCCCGCTGACTTTCCCACATTCTCCAGTGAGAATTTCTCAATGAGTTCCTCAACGGAAAAGATCTCCTGATCTCCATAGGACCAGCCAAGCCGAACCAAATAATTCAAGAGGCCCTCTGGCAAATACCCCATTTCTCTATAGGCCATAACCGATTCCGCCCCGTGACGTTTGCTCAGACGGGTGCGATCTGGGCCAAGGATCATGGGGACGTGGGCAAAATAGGGAAGGGGGTAACCAAGGGCCTGGAAAAGGAGAATCTGCCTCGGCGTATTATTGACGTGATCGTCTCCCCGAATGACGTGGGTTATGCCCATGGTCCCATCATCTACCACCACGGCGAAGTTATACGTGGACATACCATCGCTTCGCTGAATGATCAAGTCATCCAGCTCCGCATTTTCGAAGACGACCCGCCCTTTCACCAGGTCCTCCACGACCGTCTGCCCCTCCTGGGGACATTTAAACCGCACGACATAGGGCCTATCGGGGTAGGGAGGGGAGAGGGTCCGACATTTCCCGTCGTACTTCGGCTTTTTTTTCTCCTTAAGGGCCCTTTTCCGTTTCTCCTCCAGCTCCTCGGGGGTACAGTAACATCGGTACGCCTTTCCCTCAGACAAGAGTTTTTCCGCCTGTTTCTGGTATATGGCGAGCCTCTGTGATTGAAAGAAGGGCCCTTCATCCCAGTCCATACCAAGCCACTGCATGCTATCCAGAATTGCCTTGACCGCCTCCTCCGTGGACCGGGCTACATCGGTATCCTCAATGCGCAGGACGAACTTTCCCCTGTGATGTTTCGTAAAAAGCCAGTTGAAGAGGGCCGTCCTCGCCCCGCCAATATGTAAGAACCCGGTCGGACTCGGTGGAAAGCGAGTTCTGACCTGACTCAATGCCTCCTCCGTTTAAGTTGTCTGTTCAACAATTTCAATTGAAATAGTATTATACGCGTCAACGAGCAGATGTCAAGGAAAAACCGGCGGGGGCCCTTCTCTATTGGTTATTGTACGGCAAACAGGTGAGAAGAAAAAGGGGACAGGCTACTTTTTGAACAAAAAGTAGCCTGTCCCCCTAGTATCCTAGTATCCCCTTAGACTATCTCCTCGACGATCTTATAAATGGATTGTAGGGCGTGGTCAAGCCTGGATACATCCGTCCCGCCCGCCTGGGCCATGTCCGGTCGGCCTCCTCCGCTTCCCCCTACTTCCGCAGCCACCCGTCTAATCATCGTATCGGCATTGAATCGAGACAGGAGATCATCGGTCACCCTCATAAGCAGAGACACCTTCTTCCCCCGTCTCGAGCCCAGCAAGACAATGCCCGACGCGATTCGATCCCTCAGCGTATCCCCGAAATTCCTCAGTGACTGGGGGCTATCTACCTCCACCTGGGCTGCAAGGACCTTAACCCCTTTGATAACCCTTACGTGATCCATGAGGTCGAAGGACTTGCCCCCGGCCAGCTTCCCCCTCAGGGATTCGATCTCCCTCTCCAGTTTCCTCTGATGGTCCACCAGCTTCCCTACTTTCGCAGCCACCTCCCTGGGGGGAGCCTTTACCATGGAGGCAACCCGTTTCAGTTCCTCTTCCCCCTGCCGAATGCAATGGATCGCGTCCTGCCCGGTGAGGGCTTCGATCCTTCTCACCCCCGCCGCTACACCCGCTTCCGATATGATCTTGAAGAATCCAAGATCGCCCGTTCGTGAAGTATGGGTTCCCCCACAGAGCTCCTTGCTGAAATCGGCAATGCTCACTACCCGGGCCTTATCGCCGTACTTCTCGCCGAACAGCGCTACGGCTCCTCCTTTGATGGCCTCTGGCGTTTCCATTTCCTGAACATCGACCCCTGTGTTCTGCCGGATCTTGCCGTTAACAAAGTCCTCAACCTGAACGAGCTCTTCCCCGGTAAGGGGGGAAAAATGGGTAAAATCGAACCGAAGCCGATGGGGCTCCACCAGGGACCCGGCCTGCTTCACGTGATCCCCCAAGATCTCCCTCAGCGCGGAATGCAGAAGATGGGTGGCCGTATGGTTCGCGGCAGTCCTTCTCCTCATCCCCTCATCTACGGAGAGGACGACTTCGTCCCCCACTTTTAGAATACCCTCCTTGACCAGGCCCCTGTGGACGATAAAGTTGGGCAAGGGTCTACGAGCATCGTTAATTTCTATGACAAGGCCGTCCCCAACTATCTTTCCCTTATCCCCAACCTGGCCCCCAGTCTCACCATAAAAAGGGGATTCCTCGACAACAATCTCCACTGAATCTCCTGCTGTAGCGGTATCCACGAAATGATCCCCTTGAATGACCTTCACCACCTTTGATCTGCACTGAATCTCATCGTATCCCACAAATTGGGTCTCGATTCCCTCCGAGGAAATCCTCCTGTAGCTCTCCTTGAAGCCCTCCTCCCCCATCCCCTTCCAGGACTCCCGTGCCTTGCGCCTCTGCTCCTCCATGGCACCTTCAAACCCAGCTAAATCAATGCGAAAGCCATCCTCCTGAATGATATCCTCAGTGAGGTCTACCGGAAACCCAAAGGTGTCGTAGAGCATGAAAACGACATTTCCCGGGAGAACCGTTTCCCCTGTCTGGGTCAATTTGGCCGTTTCCTCCTTCAGGAGGCTCAAGCCCCTGTCTAAAGTCTCGGAGAAACCAGTTTCCTCTAATTCTATCACCCGCCTGATATAGTTCTCGTTTTCGGCCAATTCCGGGTATGCCTCCCGCATAAGCTCCATGGAGACCGCGGAGACTTCTCCGAGAAAGGGATCTTTGATTCCCAGCCTCCTCCCATGGCGAATGGCCCTCCGCATGATCCTCCGCAACACATATCCCCTTCCGGCCTTATCTGGTAAAACGCCGTCACCGATGAGAAAAGCAGTGGCCCTGGCATGATCGGCGATCACTCGAATGGAAATATCATCCGCCTCATTTTTCCCGTACTTTCTTGAGCTGATCTCCTCGATCTGGGCGATGATATCTCGGAAGAGATCCGTGTCATAATTGCTCGTAACGCCCTGGAGGACGGCGGTGATCCGTTCCAGCCCCATTCCCGTATCGATACAGGGCTTGGGCAATGGGGTCATTTGCCCGTCCTCCGACCGATTAAATTGCATGAAGACCAAGTTCCAAAGCTCCAAGAACCGATCGCACTCACAATCAACTCCGCAGTCGGACCTGCCACATCCAACCGCCTCCCCTTGATCGATGATGATCTCCGAGCAGGGACCGCAAGGCCCCGTGTCTCCCATGGCCCAAAAATTGTCCTTTTCACCCAGCCGAACAATCCGCTCCACGGGGATCCCCACCTTTCGATGCCAGAGGTCAAAAGCCTCTCCATCTTCCTCGTAGATGGAGACCCAGAGCTTCTCCTTGGGGAGGCCCATTTCGCGCGTCAACAAATCCCACCCGAATTCAATGGCCCCTTCTTTGAAATAGTCCCCGAAGGAGAAATTCCCCAACATCTCGAAGAAGGTGTGATGCCGGGCAGTCTTTCCCACATTTTCCAGGTCGTTGTGTTTCCCACCTGCCCT
>JGI24422J19971_10000409_pt1 | contig 23847 bp, 24 predicted proteins | sample DeeMarSWOR152_54_FD_19971 | JGI IMG/M metagenome (IMG submission 19971) | reverse complement strand
ATGCGATATTGCCCTCGGCCTCCACAAAATCCTTTGATAGGATAGTAGAGGCTCTGGATGCTGCAGCACTCGCCTGCGATATCGTCTCGTCAATGAACTTCGGGGAGTGGGCCAGACCGCAGACAAAGATTCCATCCGTTGAAAAATCGACTGGGCGAAGTTTCATATGAGCCTCTAGGAAAAAGCCGTCCCTGTTCAGTGGTATTTTCAGCATCTTAGAAAGCTCTTTATTATCCTTCTGGGGGACGATGGCTGAGCTCAGAACCAGGAGATCCGGCTTCAGTATTACCTTTTCCTTTAACAGGGGATCGGTTACAGATACCATCAATGAATTTCCCTTTAGCTCAACCCCGGGTTTTTCATTTTCCTCATAGCGAATGAATAGAATGCCCTTCTCCCTCGCCTCTCTGTAAAAGTCCTCTCTGAAGCCATATGTGCGCATATCCCTGTATAAAATGTATATGTTCGCATCCGGATTCTGCTCCTTTATCCTGAGTGCATTTTTTATCGCCACAGTACAGCAAATTCTGCTACAATATTCGTGCTCCTGATCCCTGGAGTTAACACACTGGATCATTACAATATCCCTGAAATCCATTCTATTCTTAATTAATTTTTCGAGCTCTGACTGGGTTACAACCCTTTTATCCTTTCCATAGAGAAATTCAGAAGGCCTGTATTCCAATGCCCCTGTAGAAACGATTATTATGCCGCTCTCTATCTCCCTTTCCCTTTTCTTGTTATCAATAAGCCTTGCCTTGAAGTTCCCGACATGTCCTTCTATATCCGAAATTTCGGAATTTTTATGTACAATGATCCTTCTATTTTTATTAACCTCATTAATAAGGTGTTGAAGATATTCCTGTGCATCCAATTTCTCTGGGTTGCCAATAACGGTATAGATGTCTCTCATGTGACCTCCAAGCTCTCCATCCCTCTCTATCAGATCTACGTTATAGCCCTGGTTTGCAAGGTCCAATGCGGCTGTCATCCCCGCCACACCGCCTCCAATAATTAGTGCCGAGTCTTTAACCGGAATCCTCTCTCTCTTTAATGGCTCGAGAAGCCTTGATTTCGCAACGATCATCCTAATAAGCTCTTTGGCCTTTTCGGTCGCTTCTTCGGGCTCGTGATGATGAACCCATGAACACTGATCCCTGATGTTGACCATCTCGAAGAGATAGGGATTCAGACCAGCCTCCCTTATTGTGTTTCTAAATAGAGACTCATGTGTCCTGGGGCTGCAGGATGCAACAACGACCCTATTTAGTTTATATTTTTCTATCGCCTCCTTTATCTTCTCCTGGGTATCTTGAGAACATGTGAAAAGATTTTCCTCGACATAAACGACATTTGGGAAGGTTTTAGTGTATTCCACAACCTCGGGCACGTTAACAACCCCGGCTATGTTAATTCCACAACGGCATACGAAAACGCCTATCCTCGGCTTTTCCCACGATACATCCCTCTCTGGAGGATATTCCTTTTCCCTTATTAATGTCCCTCTCTCAGACGAAAGCAAAGCCCCTGCCCTAGATGCTGCACCACTTGCCTGTGTAACACTCTCCGGAATATCTTTAGGTCCCTGGAATGCACCACAGACGAATATCCCCTCTCTGCTCGTTTCCGTTGGTTTGAAATTTGATGTGTTACAGAATCCGTATTTGTTCAGCTCAATCCCAAGGATTTCACTGAGCTTTTCCACACCTTTTGGTGGTTTTAAACCAACGGACAAAACTACTAAATCAAATATTTCATCCCTTAGCTTTCCATCCTCCTCATAGGTTATTCTCAGATCTCCCGAGTTTGGTATTTCTTCTATAGAGGGGGCTCTGCATCTTATAAAATCTACCCGATATTCATCCCTCGCTCTGTTATAATATTGCTCAAATTCCTTTCCATGGGTTCGCATGTCCATAAAGAATATACTGCAGTCGACATCCAGATGCTCCTTCGCTATAACTGCTTGTTTAGTGCTATACATACAGCAGACCGATGAACAATAGGGATTTGTTTTTTCATCTCTTGAGCCGACACACTGAATGAAGGCAATTTTTTTGGGAATTTCTCCATCCGAGGCTCGCCGAGGGATCCCTCCAGAGGGGCCGGTTGCACTCAGCATGCGTTCAAATTCTATACTGGAGACAACGTTCTTATATCTTCCGTATCCATATTCGCCTTTCAGTTTGGGGTCAAATTCATCAAAACCCAAGGAGAGGATGATTGAACCGACATTAAACTGAATAAACTCTTCCCTCATTTCGTGATCAATTGCGTTGGCTTCACATTTTTCAACACACTCCTGGCATTCTGAGCATATTCCGCAGTTTAAACATCTTTTGGCTTCTTCAATGGCAGTCTTCTCATCAAAATTCTGCCTCACCTCCTCAAAGTTATTAACCCTCTTTTTTACGGGTAATAAAGGCTGTTCTCTCCTTTTCTCTTTCTTGATATCCATTGGCTCGAATTCTGCTATCTCCCCGGTTTTCTTGAATTCGACCTTTTCTAGACTTTTCCCCCCGAGGTATCTGTCAATGGATATGGCTGCCTTTCTGCCTGAAGCCATTGCCTCGACAACCGTCGCAGGTCCGGTTACGGCATCCCCACCGGCAAAAACGCCTTTTGATACCTCTAAGGTGTCTGGATCTGCTTTTAGTATACCCCGCCCTGTTAACTCAAATTCACCCTTAACAAAGGAGAGGCCAGGGGATTGTCCTATGGCAATTATAATTTGATCTGCCTTGAGAACAAATTCCGAGTCGGGAATGGGTATCGGGCGTCTCCTTCCCGATTCATCTGGCTCCCCCAATTTCATCCTTATACATTTAATTCCTACAACCCTTCCCTCCCCCCCTAAGATCCCAACGGGATTGGTAAGTTCCTTTAGTTTAACACCCTCTTCCAATGCCTCCTCGATCTCCTCTTCGTGTGCCGGCATCTCCTTTCTGGATCTCCGATATACCAGAGTTACTTCCTGAGCACCCTTCCTGATGGCGGTTCTTGCAGCATCGATTGCCACATTTCCGCCTCCTATGACTGCAACTTTTTTACCCACCTCGATCTTTCCCTTTAGATTTTCAGATCTGAGAAAGTCAACACCGTGAACTACACCCTTGATATCCTCCCCGGGGATATTTAAGCTCGAGCTGACATGGGCTCCCACAGCTATGAAGACCGCATCAAATTCCTTCCTGAGATCATCCAGGGACAGGTCTTTTCCTATCTCCGTATTTAGCTGAATCCTAACACCAAGAGCCTTTATTCCATTGATCTCCTTCTCTAAAACCCCTCTCGGCAGTCTATATTCCGGAATTCCAAGAGCCAGCATTCCACCTGCTACCGGCATGGATTCAAATATTACAGCAGTATGACCAATTTTAGCGAGATCATAAGCAGTAGTCAGACCCGCTGGGCCCGAGCCGATTATAGCCACCTTTTTACCAGTTTTCTCTATTTCCTCTCTATCAGAATCCAGATCGTAATTATCGGCAACGAACCTCTTTAGTGATGCTATGGCAATGGGTTCATCTATCTCATTCCTCTTACATTCGCTCTCACAGGGGTGATGGCAGACTCTGCCACATATAGATGGTAGTGGATTTGTCTCTCTGATGACGCGAAGGGCTTCCTTGAATTTTCCATTGGCTATTAACGCCGTATACCCCTGAACATTCATACCCAGTGGGCAGGTATTTCTACACCTCGGTATTCCCCTCTTTTCGACAGCAAATGCGTTGGGAATGGATTGAGCAAAGAATTGATAGATTGCCTTTCTCTTCGTCAAGCCTTCTTGATATTCATCATCTACTTCGACAGGGCAAACATCCATACAGTCACCACAAGCTGTGCATTTTTCGAGATCGACATATCGCGGATCCTTTCTTATGGTAACCTTAAAATTCCCGGCCTTTCCCTCCACTCGTTCCAAGTCCGCCTTCGTTATCAGCTCTATATTTGGGTGCCTCCCGACATCCACGAGTTTAGGCGATAGAATGCACATGGAGCAATCGTTTGTTGGGAATGTCTTATCCAGTTGAGCCATGACCCCCCCAATGCTTGGATTTTTCTCTACCAGATAAACCCTAAATCCAGAATCCGCCAGATCTAGAGATGCCTGTACGCCAGCTATCCCACCACCAAGGACTAACACTGCCCCTATTTTTTCCTTTTCTTTCTTACCTGAATTCCTGAAAGAAAAAACACGGCGTGAGAAATCACCTAAACTAATGACCTTTAACTCATCTCTCAAAGAAAAACCCTTTCTCTCCAAGCTATCACCCAGTTGTCAATGTCTTCCCTGATAGTACATAATTATAGGTTATGAACGTTAATATGCGAACCCAATCTTTTCATTGTATCCACAAAATCGGGGAAGGAGATATCTATTGCTTCAGCGTTATCTATGGTTGTTTCACCTTTAGCTATTAGTCCGGCTACTGCCAAAGCCATTACTATTCTGTGATCATTCCATCCATGAAGCTTTGCTCCTTTCAATAAATTTGTACCTTCTATCTCCAACCCATCCCTTCTTTCCCTGATCCTTGCGCCCATTTTCCTTAGCTCCGTAGATATCGCCTTTAATCTATCGGATTCCTTATAACGAAGATGCTCAACATTCTTTATTAAAGTCTTGCCTTTTGCAACAGAGCCAAGAACTGCCACTATAGGAACCAGATCGGGTGTATTTGACATGTCTAATTCAATCCCATTCAACCCTCCATTCCCCGAGATTTTTATTTCATCTCTGTCAACCTTTAAATCGACGCCCATTTCCCTTAAGATATCAATTATTTTTCTATCACCCTGCTTTGATTCTATAACTAAATTTTTTACAGTAACCTTGGAATCAAGCAAAGATGCCGCAGCAAGTATAAAACAGGCTGATGAATAATCCCCCTCTATTCCATAATCTATCGCTCTATATCCCTGATTTCCACGGACTTGAAATTTATTCCCATCCAATTTGACCTTCACACCAAATTCTTCCATCACATCCAGGGTTAGATCTATATAAGGTTTGGACCTTAACTCCGTTGTTATAAAGATCGTCGTATCTTCAGACATACACGGAGCTGAAATCAATAAACCCGATATAAATTGGGAGCTTATATCCCCCCTGATTTTGCACAATCCTCCTTTTGAGGGTCCTTCAACTGTCGCCGGGGGTTTTCCATTCATAGAGCTGGTTTTTACGCCCAGATCCTCCAGGGCTTTAAGTAGGGGCTGCATAGGTCTCTCTTGAACTGACTCATCTCCAGTTAAGGTAACCTTTCCGTTGCATAAACTTGCAACCGCTGCCATTATCCTCAGGGTAGTTCCAGAATTTTCAACATCTATGATTTTTTCTGGCAAGGTTGGATTTCCTCTAACACCATCGACAATAATTTTATCATTTTTAACTTCAATCTCAGCACCAATAGCTTTACAGGCATTTATACTCGCTAAGGTATCCGCAGAGATTAACGGATTGCTTATGACGGATTTTCCATCTGCCAGGGATGCAATAATTATAGCTCTGTGAGTATAACTTTTACTTGGCGGAGCGGTTACTGTGCCCTGTAATTTTTCCGTATGTTTAATTTTCAGGATCATCTTAAGGTAAATATTTATATCTGTATTAAACAGTATATTAATAAAATGGGTATTAAAAAGAGCTTTCTTCACGGCATGAGAATTGATGTGCCAGAGGAGGTCAGGAAAGTGCTCATCCCAGGGGAAAAGGTTCTCCATGCGGTGAGGCAGGCGAGGATAGAACAACCGATCACGCCCGATGCTATTATAGTTACTACGGAGAGGGTGATGATTAGGAGACCGAAGCTCTTTGGATTTACCGCCAGCAACAAGGATTTCAGGTACTCAGACATGGGGAACGTGATCGTTCACAGGGGCATACTTAACTCAACCGTCGAAGTAAAGATGAGATTCCTCTCCCATGATCTGATGTTGAGAGCAATACCCAACGAGGAAGCCCCCCTTATCTCCAAAACGATACAGAAGGGCATAGACGGCAGGTTCGAGGGCATGGATGGGGATGAGTCCAGAGGATATAGAATTCCCAAGGTGGAAACTAAAAAGGAAAGCGCTGATGTAGATCTACTGAAAATTCTCAAGCTAAGATACGTGAGGGGGGAAATAACGAGGGAAGAATATGAGAGGATGAAGAGAGATATTACGAGATAATTTTCGACTTAAATCTCATAATTATCGCATCCTCGCCATCTGAGTAGTAATTTCTAATGATACCCTCCTTTTTAAACCCTAGGCTTTGATAAAAATTTAAGGCAGATCTATTACCTATTCTGACCTGCACATCCACCTCTTCCGTAGATTTCAAGCAATCTAAAATTTCATAAATTAATCTGCTTCCAATGCCTTTTCTTCTGAATTCCGGGGAAACAGCTAATGAAACAACAACACCCTTCCTCCCCATTGCTATGCCGATAACATAACCAACAACCACCCTCTCTTCTTCGGCAACCAGAAATCCATCTGGGTCCATTAACAAGTGGTGAAGAAAGGTGGATTCAGTATAGGGATATTTAAAAGATTTCCTCTCGATATCAACAACTTTTTCTAAGTCCTTTTGAGCGCATTTCCTTACCTTGATTTTCACGGTTTAAAACTTAAAACTCTAAATAGTGAGACCTGCTATAGTAAACGTTATGTGGGACACCTGCAATCACCGCATGACTTAACTGCTTTCTCTATATCCTTTCCGGTATAGTCATCACCAGAGTAACCGACAAATGCCTTATCCCCTATGAACGTAACGGGAACGTAACGGGAAGAAACACCATACTCTTCTGTCAGATTATAGAATAAATCGATATTCTCTGGTGTGTTTGTTATGAACTCCTTTACCATTAAATTAGGATATTCCTTCTGTAATCTCTTCAGGAAATCGAGCTCCATTAAACACGGTTTTCCTTTATTGTTGTGGAATATATAGAGACATACCTGCACCTCCTGAATGATCGTGGATGTGGTTGTTGTAGTGGTCGTGGTGGTGGTGGTCGTAGTGGTTGTTGTAGTGGTGGTCGTAGTTGAAGTTGTCGTAGAGGAGGTAGTTGAGATTATTGAAGTCGTTGTAGATAATGGTTCTTTATTTATGCAACTACGCATCAATACGATAATTATCAAAAAGATAGATATCTTCATCTATAAAACACCTCGCTTCATATAAGATCAGTTAAAGGTTGATGAATCAATAGACTTGCCAACATCCCTACAAATGTCTAAAAGTTCCTTATAGGTTCCAAATCCGCCGATGAAATCCCAGAATTCCTTACCAATCATTAAATCATATCGGTAATCTAAATACTTTTTCCCAAATGGCCATTTAACAATGAAATTTTCCAGATCATGATATGGGTTATAGGAGAAGACAAAGCAGGTATGAATCTGATCTATTTCCTTATGTAAAAATCTCTTTATTAACAATGCCCTTACCTGAAGTAATTTCCTTTTTTCGCCTTTGAAAACTGATTTGTTAGATTTCGGTGTTTTTAGTTCAGCAGCAAAAACCCTGCCATCTATATCTGGAATATAAAAGTCAACTCGAATGCCCAATTTACGTGTTCTCTCATTGGGCATTGCTTTTTCAATTGCCTTTTTTATTAGCTCACTCTCTCTAAAATAATCTGGTTTTATGCCGATGTCATAGTCCATAATGATGTCATCTATCACCCTCAGAGCGCTTTCCGGTATTTTCTCCTCTATCGTAATCTTTTCTACTTGTTCGCCGAAATTATTCCTTGCGATCTTAAGTGCAATTTGTTCATACCAAGTTCCCATACTTGTTGATAGCCCATGAACGAAGCTTCCATCAAAGAGTAACCTTTTAATCTCCTCTTCACTCAGGAAAGATAATAAAGTACGATGAAAGGGTAGATCCTGTTCCTCTATTTCTCTTCTCAATTCTTCTCTTTTCGCGATTTTAGACTTCATACGAATGAGAAGATACTCCCTTATTTCCTGTTTTAGACCTTTTGATAGTGGCATTTTATTGTCTATCTCCTAACAAACATCAAAATATCTTCATAGAATTCATTAGTGTCTATGCTGGTCCTTCTTGTTACTGGTCTCTTGATAGTATCCAAAAGCTCAAGACCATTGCTCTTTCCAATCTCAGGATAGATGTTATATTTATCGTTAACTACGATAAAAACCAATCCCCCCTCTTTTATATAATTTGAGATATTACATAGCACCTTTTTCATATCTTCTTTATAGGCTGTTATAGCGGACCGGCTCTGTCCTTTAAATTCCGGGCCGATCTCCTCACCTTCTTTTTCTTCAAAGTCAAACAGCTCATAAGCGTATCTATGTTGTTCATGGTAATTTATCAAACCAACGTAAGGAGGGGATGTGAAAACACCATCGATAATCTGATTCAATTTAACCGTTCGCGAGTCTCCATGAACTATTTCTATCTTAACGGATTTTTTTAATCTGGAAAACTCCTTAATCCGTTTTATTGTGTCATAACTATATCTAACGAGAAATTTTAGACATTCGTCAACAGGAGTGCAGATTCTACTATGTTTATGGCAGTAATACGGTTCCTTAACTGGTTTTTTTGGACGAGCGAGATCATAGTGAGGGATCTGCCTTGCTGAACGAGTAGATCGACTCAAAATAACTTTTAAGAGGTCCTGATAATGATAGTTTGGAATTAAACTACGATAGAAGAGTATTTCCTGTAAAGCACGGGGAGCAAACCACTCATTAAGGTAGATACTCTCAGTTTCAAAATGAGGGGTAGAGCCATTCAAGTTTGTTTGTCCTTTATTCTGTAGATACGCTTTACTAAATTGTTCTGTTTTTTGTAGTATATCACCTACTTCTTTTTGCATCAGATGAATGCTGTAATCATCTGTTTTTACTCTCGAAAGAAGACAGTTGAACTTCGAGATATCAATGCCTATCGAGTTAATACCTAAAACACTCGCCTCAACTAAAGTTGTTCCAGAACCAGCAAATGGATCTAACACAGTCTCTCCTAGTTTAAAATATTTTCTGAGAAATATCTCTGCTAGTTGAGGGATAAATTTACCAAGATAAGGATGAAGTCTGTGAACATGCTTCGTTCTTTTCCATTCTGGCACATCAGAAAAAGATAAATCTACCCCAAACAACCTTATATTCTTTTCTCTCCAAGTTTCTTTCTCCATTGAAGATGGCACATGCTTAAACTCGGGATACATTTTAATCTACTTTTTCCTCAAAATCCTATCAACAACATCCTTGGCCTTTTCCCTCTTCTTCTGATGCTCTCTAAGAAATTCGACTGTTAATTCTGCGCAATTTGCCTTGCACTCTCCGCATATTCTCTCCCCTGAGGTACAATCTTCGTATATCCTTTTCAATTTTTTATCGTCATCAATTAAATGATAAAGGAAAAGATCATAGACCATGCACTCCTCCGGAATTCCCCCTTTTTTTCTCTGTTCGTCTACTGTTGCCCTCCCACCTGTCTTTGCGTTCATTATCTTCTCTATAGCTTTTTTCGGCTCATCGGTCAATGCAATATAAGACTTTGGATCCGAGGAGCTCATCTTTCCTCCATGAAGGCCTCTCATGAATTTATGGTATGTGGAGGATGGTAAAACAAAGCGAAACTCTGTTTGAAATCTCGATGCCAGATCCCTTGTTAATCTTAAATGTGGATCCTGATCCGCCCCCACTGGAACGACGGTTGGTCTTGGGCCTCCAAATTCCTCCAACTGTGGATGTAGAATATCGGCAGCCTGGGTTATTACCGAGAATATCTTTCCGGGAGCCAGATCGCCATATATACCATTCAATTCATTGAAGGTTACCTTTCTTGATAGCATGTCCCTAAGCCTGTAATAGGGAGTAACGTAGTCGGTTTGAAACCAGAACCTCAAATTCTTTTCCTTCAAACCCAATGCCATATAATTTGTCAGATATTCCTCTGTAGCAATATTCCTTGCTGTTTCTAAGTCCATTCCTCTAACAACGTAAGCCTCAAGGTCTGCACTGCATAGAAAGATTTCCGCGCCGATCTCTTGGTAAAAGATGATCTGATCGGCAACCATCTTATGGCCAAAATGGAATTTCCCGGAGGGCATCAAACCAGTCATCATTACAAAGCTCTCTCTCTTCTGGATCGAATTCATGATCTTATCGAAATCCCTGTGACCGAAGATGATTCCCCTTCGTATATACCTGTTATCCGAGAGCTTCCTTCTGAACTTTTCAAACGATTCGATACCGAATTCATCAAAGAGGTTCCTATAATTTTTTATATCCTCGATACCCCAGGGGTCTATTCTTGGATTCATTTTATGATAAGATATATTGGTAGTATAAAATAATATTTAACGTAATGCCAGTTTCCATCACTCTGCAGGAAGGTGAGATAGAGAGATTAAAGAGTTACGTAAAGGAATATAGATTGCAAAAGATTCCTGTAAAGAGTAAATATGAAATCCTCAGAATAAAGGATAAATACATAGGGATGATCCTCTATAAATCCGGGAAGCTGGTATATAATAGCAATAAAGAGATGAGAAGAATTATCGATGAAATATTGCAGACTGAGAAAGGATATACCTATATCCTTGGAACGGATGAGGCTGGAAAGGGCGAGTGGTATGGTCCTCTAATTGTGGAATGTGTCGCTCTAAATCCAAAGGAGATTGATGAATTTAGAAAACTCGGGGTTAAAGACAGTAAAAAACTAGAAAAAAGGAGATTGCTCGATCTAGGCGACAGATTAGTTAGATTAAAATTTATAAGAAAACCCCTTATACTGATGCCGGAAACCTACAACAGAAGTTATAGAAAATTTCAGCTGGAAGGAAAAACCCTTAATGATCTAATGGCGTGGGCTCACGCCAGAGCGATAAAAGACCTGATTGGTAAATTGGAATACGAAAGGCTAAAGGTTATAATAGATAAATTCGATTTAAAAAAGACGGAATTCAGGCTGGGGGATTTAGACAGAGAGGGAATAAAGGTAATTCAAAAAACCAAGGGGGAATCAGAAATTCCAGTCGCTACTGCAAGTATACTGGCAAAGTATATCTTTGAGAAGCAGGTTGATGAACTGGATAGGAAATTCAGTATAAATCTAAGAAAATCGAGGCCAGACGAGATTCCCAGAGAGGTTCTTCCGAGGGTTGCTAAAATTCACTTCAAGAACGTGAGAAAGGTCATTGGATAATTATTTCCTGCTCGTCTTTTTCTTGTATCTTTCCCACATGGAGTTCCATTCCTTTGTTAGGATTGGATTCTAAAAGAAAAGGGTTACAGCTATCTTCTTAATTCTTCGTATTTCTCTCTGCTAAGTTTTATTTGTTTTAGAATCTCCCTCAGAAGACCCTTACTTAATTTCTCATTGCCGTGCACAGGAACTACGGTTCTTCTGCCATCTGGATGAATGTATCTTACGTGACTGCCTTTTTGATGAACCCTTTGAAAGCCTAATTTCTCAAGAAGTTTGCATAAATCCCTGCCAGAAACAGGCACAAGTTTGCTCATGCCATTACCTCAACTCGCTGCACTCCAACAAATTTCATTGGATGAATCTCTATCTTTTCTGCCTCCAGACATACATCAATTGCCTCTTTGATTCTATCTAGAACCTGAGTTATGGTTTTTCCCTGAGTATAGCATCCTGGAATATCGGGCACTGTAGCCACATATATCCCATCCTCATCCTGTTCAATCAAAACCGTGAAATTAAGTATTTTTTTCTCCATACCGTAGATTATATCAGATTCCAGATATAAATATCCATCGGCTGAAGCCAACGGTTTTCAGAATCGATCACTTCCTGCTCGTCTTTTTCTTGTATCTTTCCCACATGGAGTTCCATTCATCATCCAGATCTATCTTAAATTTATTTGCGAGTTTTAACGTTAAATAGAGCAGATCCGTCAATTCCTCTGCAAGCTCCTTCTGGTCGAATTTCTCTATCTTGTAGCCCTCTTCCCTCAGAATCCTCCTGGAGATTTCTCCGAGTTCCTCGCTCATGTGCAATACAATATGCGAGGGTTTGTCCCTATCCCAGCCGTATTTCTTATCGTATTCTGAAACCTGCTTTTGCAGATTTTTAAGGTCGGTTAAATTTGTCATAGTGATAATTATTTAAGATATGAAAATAAAACCGCCGGTGCTTGAACTCTCAGTCGGAATGGAGCTCTATAAGTCAAATACTGAGGGGACTGGCGGAAAAATTAAACAGATTCCGGAGGACTTCTTGGTTGAGGAGATAATGCCGGATGGAAGGATTTTAGAGTTAGATAAAGGGGTTAAATTCAACGGGGGAGAGAAAAAGGAATATCTACACTTTACATTGCAGAAGTACAACTGGGATACAATGCGTGCAGTAAAGGTTATCTCTAATAGATTGAATGTGAGTAGGAAGAGGTTCGGCTTTGCTGGAACCAAGGATAAAAGAGCACTAACAACTCAGAGGGTTTCTGTATGGAATATATCTATAGAGGACCTGCAGAAAGTCAGGATCAGGGATATAATTCTCAGGGATTTTAGCTACTCCGATGAACGTATAACACTGGGAGATCTGTGGGGGAACAGATTTACCGTTGTTATCAGAAATCTGGAATTAGATGATAACACACTGAAAGAGAGAATCAACTCCGTATCAGATGAATTGGATGGCAAGATCCCAAATTTCTTTGGGGTGCAGCGTTTCGGAACTATAAGACCTATAACCCATCTGGTTGGGAAAGAGATATTGGAGAGGAATTTTGAAAGAGCGGTAATGATCTATTTAACCGATATCTATGAGGGGGAAAGTGAGGAAAGTAAGGAAGCCAGGAAATTTCTATCAGAAACAGAGGATTTTCAAGAGGCTCTAAAGAGATTTCCCAAACACCTTGGCTATGAGAATTCTATGCTAAATTTTCTGGCTAAAACCCCAACGGATTTCATCGGTGCCTTAAGAAAACTACCTAAGAAATTGAGATGGATGTTCGTCCACGCCTATCAGGCATATGTTTTTAATAAGGCATTAAGTCAGTATATACGGGAAGGAACTGAGATAGAGAAACTTCCCCTTGCCGGTTTTGAGATTAAATTGGACGAAATCACTTCGAGAATTTTAGAAAAGGAAAAAATCTCCCAGGAAAATTTTAAAATAAGTGAGATGCCTGAGTTGAGTTCTGAGGGGATGTACAGGGATTGCTTTATAGGAATAAAAGGCTTCGAGATTCCGGAGATAAGCGATGAGGAATTAAACGAAGGAAAGAAAAAAATGACAATTAGATTCTCGCTTTCAAAAGGAAGTTATGCAACCACTGTTTTAAGAGAATTCATGAAGAACGAGTACTGGTAACGATTTATTTTATTGAAATCCATAGTATATACTCACAGAGGATCGAAAATGGTAGAAAAGAGAGGTCTTGAGTTAAAGGTCGCGGAGGCCCTCCAAAATGATGTCGGTAGAGGTATAGTTAGGGTAGACGAATATTCCATGAGAAATTTAAATATAACATCTGGCGACATCATAGAGATAGAGGGGAAAAAGAAAACTGCAGCAATTGTCTGGCCCTCACATATACAGGACAGTAGATTGGGCATTATACGAATGGATGGTATTCTGAGACAGAACTCTGAATCGTCTTTGGGGGATAGGGTTATCGTTAGAAAGGCCGAATTCTCGGGTGCCAAGCGTGTAACTATAGCACCCACAAGACATGAGATACGATTTGGTGGCGATTTCGGAACACATCTGAGACAAAGGCTCTTGGGAAGACCCTTAGTTGTTGGAGATACCCTAACCATTGGGGTCCTGGGACAAGCGATACCCTTCATAGTAGCCAAGACAGAACCAAAGGGTATAGTTCAGATTCAGGATCTTACAGAATTTGAGGTAAAGGAAAAGCCAATGGCCGTTGCAGAAGCGCCAGCAGTTAGATATGAAGATATTGGTGGCTTAAGAGATGAGATATCAAGGGTAAGGGAGATGGTTGAGCTCCCGATGAAGCATCCAGAATTGTTTGAAAAATTGGGTATTAAACCACCAAAAGGCGTTTTGCTTTATGGTCCTCCTGGCACGGGAAAAACGTTAATTGCCAGAGCTGTAGCCAGTGAGAGCAATGCCCATTTCATACCACTAAATGGACCGGAGATAATGGACAAATATTATGGAGAATCGGAGCGAAAGCTTCGAGAGATATTCAAGGAGGGGGAAGATAATGCCCCGTCTATAATTTTCATAGACGAGATAGACTCCATAGCCCCGAAGAGGGAGGATGTTAGGGGAGAGGTGGAGAGAAGGGTTGTTGCTCAGCTATTAGCTTTAATGGATGGTCTGGTAGGTAGAGGCAATGTTATCGTTATAGGGGCAACGAACAGAGAGGATTCGATAGACCCCGCTCTAAGAAGACCTGGAAGATTCGATCGCGAGATCGAAATAGGGGTTCCAGATAGGGACGGTAGAAAGGAAATCCTGCAGATACACACGAGGGGGATGCCATTGGCAGAGGACATAGATCTGGACGAAATCGCAAATTCAACCCATGGTTTTGTCGGTGCTGATCTGGAGGCTCTCACAAGAGAGGCTGCAATGAACGCACTAAAGAGGGTATTGCCAAAGATAGATCTGGAAAAAGAGGAGATCCCGGTAGAGATTCTCGAAAGTTTACGAGTGGAGAAAAATGACTTCATAGGGGCAATGAAAAGCGTCAGTCCATCCGCACTTCGTGAGATCTTTGTTGAGGTTCCCGATGTGAAATGGGAGGACATTGGTGGTCTAGAAAAGGTAAAGCAGGAATTGAAGGAGGCAGTTGAGTGGCCGATGAAATACCCCGATGCATTTAAGAGAATGGGTATAAGGCCATCGAAAGCCGTTCTTCTTTATGGTCCCCCAGGATGTGGAAAGACCCTTCTCGCGAAGGCATCCGCAAGTGAGTCTGAAGCCAATCTTATAGTAGTTAAAGGGCCCGAATTGCTCTCTATGTGGGTTGGCGAGTCGGAGAGGGCGGTAAGGGAGATATTCAAAAAGGCAAAACAGACAGCACCAACAATAATCCTGTTTGATGAAATCGATGCTCTTGCTCCTAGAAGGAGGGGAGATATAACTGCCGGATCACACGTAACCGAGACCGTAGTAAATCAATTATTAACCGAGATGGACGGTATCGAAACCCTAGAGAATGTAATCGTCATAGGAGCTACAAACAGGCCAGACATATTGGATCCATCACTATTGAGACCCGGCAGGTTTGATAGCAGAGTTCTAGTCCCAGCGCCAGACAGAGATGCAAGATTAGAGATATTCAGGATACACACGAGGAATATGCCCCTTCGGAGTGTTGATCTGGAGGGACTGGCTAATAAAACAAGGGACTATAGTGGTGCCGATATTGAGGCAGTTTGTAGAGAGGCCGCGATGATCGCACTGAGAGATAACATAGAATCAGATATAGTCACTGGGAAAAACTTTGAAAAGGCACTAAAAAAGATAAAGCCATCTGTTTCTAAGATCGATATGAGGAGATACGAGGAAGAGATCATTGAGGGGGAACAAATTTTAACCCCTGCCTATGGCTAACAACCTTCAGAAAGGTTGATCATCACAACGAATTCATGGGGCTTTCAGCCCCATGTAATGCATCATAAATTTAATCTTTCACATACTTGCCCAGACGAAAAAAATGGATTCTTCAGAGATAAGCAAAGCCATTGACATGAACTCCGCCTACCTAGGAATTGGACCTCTTGTGTTAATGGAAAATGCCGGAAAAGAGATAGCCAGAAACTCAGAAAAATTTAATTCCATCGCAGTATTCTCTGGCTTGGGAAATAACGGCGGTGATGGTTTAGTTGCAGCGAGACATCTCTCCTCCATTGGGAAGAAGGTAAAAATTTACACATTAACCGGGAAGAGAAGCAAGGAATGCCAGAAGAATTTTGACATAATTAAAAAGCTGGATTCCGTTGAAATCGAAACTATCAGGGATTCCAAGGATTGCGAAAAAATAAAGAAAGATCTGGATAAATTTGACCTCATCATAGATTCTTTGATCGGTGTCGGTGTAAAAGGCGAGCTAAGAGAACCAATAAAAAGCCTGGTGGATGTTATAAACTCGTCTAAAGCCTATAGGCTAGCTGTAGACTGCCCTACTCCAGGGATTAATGCCGACCTCGTTCTTTCTTTCCATCTCGCAAAAACTGCAGATGCAAGGGTTGTGAATATCGGAATTCCCAAAGAGGCTGAACTTTACTGCGGTCCTGGAGATGTCTATCTGGCGATGCCCATAAGGTATGGATACGAACACAAGGGAGACTTTGGCAGATTGCTCATAATGGGGGGTAGTAAAGAGTTTACTGGAACCCCTGCATTGGTTGGTAGGGCAGCCCTCAGAACCGGGGCCGATTTAGCAATAATATGCTGTCCCTCCTATGTAGCTGAAAGAATGCAATTTGATCCGAATCTGATAGTAAATCCGTTAAAATCTGAATTTTATCTTGAAAAAGATGATGTAGAACAGATACTAAAACTGAATTTTGATTCCCTAGTTATTGGAAATGGTTTAGGAACTGAGAATGGAACGAAATATGCATTGAAAAGACTCCTCAGGAAGATTAACAAGCCGGTAATCTTGGATGCCGATGCATTGAAATTGATAAAGATAAAACATATCAAAGAAAATTTCATACTGACGCCACACGCAATGGAGTTTAAGACATTATTCAAGGAATATGATGAGAATTTCGATGAACAAGCAGATATAGTGGAAAAATTTGCAAAGAAAACGAAAAGCGTAATCCTTCTTAAAGGTCAAACAGACGTTATATCAAACGGAGAAAAAACGAGGCTAAATCGTACCGGAAACGTGGGCATGACGGTCGGTGGAACAGGGGATATGTTGGCAGGAATTATTGGTGCTCTTTCCTGTAAAACAGATGGGTTCACGGCAGCCTGTGCGGGAGCCTTCCTCTCAGGGCTGGCTGGTGATCTTGCCCTTGAGAAATTTGGTTATTCATTAACGGCAACAGATTGCATAGAAAGAATCCCTGAAGCAATAAAATTCTGCAAGGAGTTCGAATGATAGAGATACTAACAAATTTCGAGGAACTTGAGGAACATGTAAAAAATTCTGAACTCGGTTACAAAGAGGCTGTAATAGATTATTACAAAAGCCTTGGAGAAAAACACAGTTTCACTGTTGGAAAGGACTCCTCTGTGATCCAGTATGGTGTGAACTTCGGCAGAATGGATTTGATATGGGTTGAGCCCAACATCACCTTTACGATAGAGTTTGGAAACCTTGAGGAGATCATCAAGCATTTGTGGAGGATCCTTGAGTTCTCGCCCACTCTTGCGGTTTTATTGTTGAGCTCTAAATCCGGATGCAAAGCATCCGACGTTGTGAAACTGATACAAAACTCTGACGTTCTTGAAGAAATGAGGGAAAAATTCCTCATCCTTGATTTAACAGAGAAGAAGGTTATATATGGCACATAATAGATTTATATTCTGGAAAGGGGATAGAATAACATGGATGGAAAACTTCCCTATCTACTATTCCTGATTCTTATTTTGAGTTCTATTGTGGCTGCTTACGACTGTGATGTTCCTTGTGTACTGGTAGACTGTTCCTGTCTGATATCGATGTTGGCTGAAAAAATTAGCTATTTTGTCATCCTTCTTTCGTCAATCTTTGTCCTCATGTATTCAATCTCATACCTGAGAGAACGTAAAGAAGAAAAGAAGGGTAAACGTAGATCATCTGTAAAAATCGGTTTAATGTTTCTTGTGATCGTTCTAATTCCATTAATGGTTCTCTTAATTCTGGCCTTTCCCAATGCAGATATGTGGCTATTATGGTTCTTTTTAGCAATCTCCCTTATCTCCTTTTTATTCCTCGGGGTGCTCTTAAAGTTTCATAAGCGTATGCAATCTATAAACCATCTATTTGCACTGGCAAGCGCGTTGCCAATTATTGTTGCCGTTGCAATACTTCTATCGGGAATTTCCGAGCAATGCTACGAATGTTTGGAGTATGCCAAATTCGAGTCAAATCGTTGCGATGAGAAAGGAAAAATTGAATATGCGTTAGAAAATGACAAAATCTCCGTCTGTGATGAACTGATAATCTGTAGAGACTACTGCTATGAACAATTTGCAATAAAGAGAAAAGATTAGAATAAAACGCTGTCATGAAAATTACAATCAGAGAACCTTAACCTGCTCTATCTCCACCCTTCTGACGGGGGCTATCTTCTTTATCTCACGGTAGATTTCAGTGCCCAATTTTCCGAAGAGAGTGGACTGGATGAAGTCATCTAATTTCGTATTCTTATACTTGTCTAAGATCTCCGATATCTTGGCTGTTATGTCTCTAACTCTGGATGTCTTTATATTCTGATGTGTAACCGCCATAACCTTGACCTGGACCCTCAAATTTGGCTCGATATCGATCCTGTGTATGCAATCTATCTTACTCGTGCCCTTGCGAACCCTAGACCTCAGATATCCGGGATTGACATTAAATACCTTGAACCGGGTGTATGCCTTTTTGTCCTTGACCTCATTTATCTCGAAAACTATCTTCAGGTGCTGTTTTGTTTTATCCCCAGTTATATCCCTCAATGAAACATCTATTGTCCTCCCAATTAAATTCTCTGGATTATTTGCGATGGTATCCCCAAGCTCCCGGAAATCAAAGTTTTCCGGGGCAACTATTGTATAGATCGATTTTTGCTTCCATGAACTTATCTTCTTCGCCATTTTTATGTAATAATTTTCTCAGCCACTATTTGGCANCNTATTATATCATCCAATGTATTTATNAATGTNTTGATGCTGTTAGATTCTATCCTGGTCAATATCTTGTCTTTTTCTGTTTTTGTNTCCACCCGAAGTTTTTCCAGCTTGACATTATCTATATCTAGTGCCGATGCGACACTTTCTGCATCCTTTGATTCCGTTTTTAATGTCGCTATAATTTTCACAATAACCCTTAGATCATTAACCTCGCTTTCTCTGGCTCATATCTCCAATCACTTGGTAATCTACCCTCTCTCTTGTAATACTTTGCGAGTCTCCTAACTTTTGATTCGATTAGCTGTAGACCCCTTCTGTTGTGTTTGTCCTTTTTGTGTTGCTCTAAATGCTTTCTCAGGTTTATAGCCTTTCTTATGAGATTCTGAATATCCTCCGGTAGATCAGATTCTAGCTTATTCTTCTTTAAGAAATGTCCAATCTTCTTCCCTGTTACATCTTTTACAGTGGGGATTCCATACTGATCCCTAAGAATGATCCCTATCTTGCTTTGAGAATTTCCATCCTTTGCCAACTTTACTATCAACTCTTCTATTTCTCTACTTTCATAGGGTACCCAATCCGGTTTTGAAGACCTGTATGGATGTTTTGAGCCGGACTTGCCCTTCCTTCTCGCATGAATTCTCGCCATTTTAAAGCCAAAATTATCTACTAATCTGCAATTCAATCTCGGCATGGAAAAGATCGAAATCCGTTCCATCCAAGAACAAGGTTGATTATAGCCTACGAAGTAATCTATTAGAATTGATATATAAAAACTAACCCCTTAGCTGCGTGTTAAAGGTTTCATCAACACACTTCAGAAATTCATCCCTCTTCTCCTTTGGAACTCGAGCTCCAGCCGCAATATCATGACCCCCTCCATCGCCACCGACAGCTCTGCTACACTCCCTCATTGTGTTTCCTAAATGTATTCCCCTCCTGATTAAACCCCAGTTCGCCCTCGCAGATACCTTTAAAAATTCTGGATCATCCCTGTCATCCGCAAATGCCAAGATTGGCTTATTCGGGGGTATTATCCTGGCCCCGTATGCCATTCCAGCCACTACACCGATAATATTCTCATTAACCAAGCCCTCGGAATCGAAGTAATTGAATTTTTCCATACTCTCGGTCCCAACCTCTGCAAGATATTCAATGCCCTCCCTCAACATCTTCCTGTGTTTCTGAAGTATGCCCCTTGCCTCCGTCCAGTACTCTCCCCTGTCGCCCAGACAAACCTGAACCCCTATCTCCGACTTGTTCTGTCTCCCACAGGCATTTAGTAAGGTCGCAAATTCCTTTCCGTCCCTGAGCTCTGTACCTTTCTTCTCCTTAAGCAATGTGTAAACCTCACCTATCATCCCCTGGATTACGAACTCTGGAACATTGCAATCCAGTAAATGTATATAAAGTGCGGTAGCCAGTTTTCTTCTCTCCTCAAATGTCAGATCAATATAGGTCTTCCATTCACCATTATTCCTTTTGAGGCCAATTTCAAGATTCTGCAAAAACGCCATACAATTATCGTGTTTGCCCGTCAATCCGGGCAAAAATGGATCCGATGCATAAGTTAACATCTGAGTTAATGGTCTTGATTGCCTTCCGAAAAGCCTTAGATCGTTCCTCACCTTTAGTATCCCCTGTTTTATCCCGTCCTCAAGAATAATTCTATTTAATGATTTCAATTTGCCCTTGGAATCCTGCATGTCGCCCACCGCACCAACCAACGCGAGATGTGCATTCTCTTGATGCCCTAAGGACTTCGCGACAAAGTATGCCATCCCCGAACCACTTACATCAATTCCACCATCATAGCCATAGAAATGGGGATTTACCTGTCGTTCATATTCAGATTCCGGAGGATGATGATCAATTATATAAAAATCCTCTATGCCATTTTCCTTCAATAGCGACAGATGTCCGGAGCCCATGTCCGTGAAAACCATGGTTTTATTGATATCCAAAAGTTGTCCAACGCTATTGCTGTCCAACTGTTTCAGTATCATGAATTCTACCTCTTTCCCCAGCTTCCCCAGTAGATCCACCATTATCGCACAGGCGGTAATGCCGTCCGCATCGTGGTGGCTCACTACAAACAGGTTATCTTCCTTCGCCAGCTTCTCCGAAAATTTCTTAATATAACTCCAAAAGCCCTTCTTCATTCTAAAACATTAAATATGGTAATAGACGTTTATAACCTACTAAAGTAATATTCTTGAGGGGTAACATGTTCGAAGATAGAAAGGATGCTGGCGAAAGGCTTGCCAGAGCGTTAGAAAAATATAAAAACAAAAAAGTTCTGGTTCTGGCCATTCCAAGGGGTGGTGTTGAAGTCGGCTACGAGGTTGCTAAATATCTGAATGCAGACCNCTCTATANTNGTATCGAGAAAACTGCCCTATCCAGACAACCCGGAGGCGGGATTCGGCGCAATTGCAGAGGATGGGAGTACCTTTATCTTTGAGGATGCTAAACGCTGGCTTTCAGAAGAAACAATCGATAGAATCATGGAAGAGCAGAAACAGGAGATTAAGAGGAGAATAGAGGCTCTGAGAGAAGGTAAGCCTTTACCGGAAATTATTAACAGAGTTGTCATATTGGTTGACGATGGCCTCGCCATGGGCTCCACAATGCGCGCATCCATAATGCTCTGCAGGAACAAAAAGGCAGGAAAAATCATAGTAGCAGCACCTGTTTCAGGAAGAGCGGTTGCAGAGGAGATAGGTAAAATTGTTGACGAAGTAGTAATTTTGGAAAAACCCGTATTCTTTCAGGCAGTAGCACAGGTTTACAGGAACTGGTATGACGTTTCAGACAGGGAGGTAATTGAGATAATGGAGAGATGGCAAAGTGAGCAAAAAGACGGTGATTTTATGACCTGTCGAAAGATGCAGAGGGAAATATTTAAGAAGACAAGAGGGAAAAAATAGAAAAGGGTTAGAGTTATGAAAGTTACAATTGTGATCCCATCATACTGGGCAAGGGAAAGTGAGGATGGTTGGAAGGAGGGAGATGGTATCTATGACCACCCCACTCCATTAGATAGAGAAGGTACCTTACGTAGAGCTATACAGAGTTTAGCTGTACTGAAAGATAAAGATTTTCAACTGGCGGTAATTGCTGTTGCCACTGCAGAAGATATTGAAACCGAGGTTGAAAAGAAGGTTGCCAATATCATCAAATCAGCTTCCTCCACTACTGGAATAGAAGTATTGCTATTCGGGCACTCCCAGCTAAGGCAGATACATGACATATTGATTAGTAAGGGTAAGGGAGAGTATATTGACCTTCTCCAACTTCAGGGATATTCCAACATTCGAAATCTATGTATGTTCATTTCACATATCTTGGGTTCAGAAGTAGCGGTGTTAATTGACGATGACGAGATATTTGAAGACCCAGAATTCATGACGAAAGCTAAAAAATATATCGGTAAAACTATTGGAGGGAAGATTGTTAACGCAATAGCCGGATATTATCTTCAACCAGATGGAGACTACCACGTTAAAAAACCTTTTCGCCCCTGGATGGAATATTGGAACCAATATGATAAGATGAATGAGGCATTTGATAAGGTCATTGGAACCGAACCAAGGTTGAAAGAGACACCGTTTGTATTTGGTGGGAACATGGTTATTCATCGAAATCTTTTTACTGTTGTTCCTTTTGACCCCAATGTCCCGAGAGGAGAGGATATAGACTTTTTGATAAATGCAAGGATGTTTGGATTTACCTTCTTCTTAGATAATCAACTATCTATCAGACATCTTCCACCGCCAAAGACGCATCCCATCTGGATGCAGTTGAGAGAAGATATCTATCGTTTTATCTATGAGCGAGTAAAGATTGAGCATCAGAGAGAGATAAAGGGGATGAGTAAGATTTATCCTGAGGATTTTGACCCCTATCCAGGTTGTTTTTTGAAAAAGGATCTTGAGGGGAAGATTGAAAAATCATGCAAATTGTTATCTGAAGAGTATCTTGCCCAAGGCGACAAAAAAGGTAGTGAAGAGGCATTAAATAATATTATTCTTGCTAAAAGTGATGCTGTGCCAAAATCCGATCTTTTTCAAAACCTGTGCAACCTGCAAAAACGTTGGCAGGAATTAATGGAATATACAAGCAAAAGAGATGTCCGTTTAAGTATGGGGGAAATTATTGAAGGGGGAAGAAAATAAACTTGCCCACCCTTAGAACAATTTTAAAGAAAGGAGAGGATAATATTATGATGAACAAAGAAACGATTAAAGAATTTTTGAAACCAAATAACTCAAAAGTTCTAGTATTTTTAGTGTTTATTCTTTCGAGCCTAATTTTTTCTAGTTATGTCAGTGCTGCTGCTCTATTACCCCATAGGGTAGTTAGTCATACAAAAGGGGAAGATGGTGCTGATTTTAGGATAGATATGCATGATCTGCATACGTGGAATGCTTCCATAAATAACACGGGCAATGTTACTCTAACAAACCTAGAGGTGATTATAGGCGGGAAAGTTATTCAGGAAATTCCAGAAATAGAAGTAGGCAAGCAAAAAGATTCAATCATACTCCAATCTTGGGAGTATCCCAGCGATTATATGCTTTATATTGTATGTGATCAAGAAGTTAAGGAAGAGATTAAACTTAGTCATATTATAGGTGGATCACACTGTCTTGAGACCCTGCCTTATATCCTACTTGGCTTAATATTATGTATTGTAGGCATTATAGGCGGGATATTTAATAGAAAAAATAAAAAAAGGTTAATGCTTTTTATGGCTATATTTTTCATTGGAATATTTGAAATATGTTTAATGGTTATATTGAGCCTGGTTTGTTTACCAGCGTGATATTTGTAAAGTAAAAGACAATACTGCAAAATCGCCTGTGTCATACGTCATATAACGGAGTATATCTGGCTCACTACGTTCGCCAGAATTTTTGCTATCGCAAAAACTTCCTTTATCCTCAATACATTGTGCTAAATTCCTCGCTTTAAAATTACTTTTTAACCTGAATTTGACAGTTAATCTATTTGATTGTCAGGGTTAATAAAAATCCGTTGTTTTTCTTTCGAAAAATCTGGCGTTTCGCCAGTTTTTTT
>JGI24422J19971_10000406_pt1 | contig 23942 bp, 29 predicted proteins | sample DeeMarSWOR152_54_FD_19971 | JGI IMG/M metagenome (IMG submission 19971) | reverse complement strand
AAAATCTTGTTTGTTCTTCTCAGCTTTTCAGCAGGTTCCATATTAGGCGCGGCTTACCTAGATTTGCTACCAGAAGCAATAGAATTCCTTGGCGAAGGGNAACTTTCAATCGTTGTTCTTTANATTACTNTAGGTTTTCTCGGATTCTTCTTCCTTGAACGNTTCCTCTATTGGTACCACGGACATGTACATGGATATGAATCCGAAGTTGAGGAAAAAATGACCGTAAGGAAATTTGTTTATTTAAACGTGATCGGAGACGGAATACACAACCTCATTGATGGAATGATAATTGCCGCCAGTTTTCTCATAACCATTCCAGTGGGACTGGCCACCACCATCGCCGTAATCTTCCACGAACTACCCCAAGAAATAGGAGACTTCGGAGTCCTGGTCTATGGTGGTTTTACAAGATACAAAGCTCTGTTGTTCAACTTCTTATCTGCGCTGACAGCTGTTGTCGGAGTCCTCATCTCTAATTACTTTTCAATGAACATAGAGAACTTTGTTGGTTTTCTTATCGCTCTAGCTGCAGGAGGTTTCATCTACCTTTCAGCCTCCGAATTGATTCCAGAGATACGAAAGGAAGAGAATATTGGAAAATCTATGATTCAGTTTGTCTTGTTCATTCTAGGAATAGTTCTTATCTGGTCTTTGGGAGTTATCTTTCCTGAATAGAGGGAAAGAAAATGAGACTTGAAAAGTACTGGAATAAAAGGGATTTTGAGAAAACAAGGGAACCTAAGGGTAGTGTGGAAGCGGGTGGTGGAAGTATTTACGTCATTCAGAAACACCAAGCTACGCATCTACATTATGATTTGAGGTTGGAAATGGACGGAGTTTTGAAAAGCTGGGCGGTTCCCAAAACTCCGCCGACAGACAGCGGCGTAAAAAGACTTGCAGTGCAGGTGGAAGATCATCCAGTTGAATACGCAAGTTTTGAAGGAACAATTCCTGAGGGGCAATATGGTGCGGGCACCGTGGAAATCTGGGACATGGGGCAGTACATCTTGAAGGAAAGAACGAAGACAAGTTGGTTTTCGAAATCAAAGGCGGCAAGCTTAGAGGCGATTATTGTTTGGTGAGGTTTAAGGGAAGGAAGAACTGGTTGTTTTTCAAGAAAAAATGAGTAGCCATTTCACATCTCTTGTTTAATGGATGTATACACGCAAAAGCATCTTTTCCACCATGTCACATCGGATCTGCTGGGTATCTCTAATAGAAATACGGAAGGTTAATATCAATTAACTATTAATTCTCCACTTGGTGAAACTTAACATGACTTCCATTAAAGTCTTAAAAAACATTTTCTGGGTTGGAGCCATCGACTGGAATGTTAGACAGTTTCACGGCTTCACCTACTCAACCCATCGCGGAACCACATACAACGCTTATTTAATTGTTGACGAAAAAACGGCCCTAATCGATAGCGTCTACGGGCCCTTCGCGGCGGAGATGATAGAAAGGATTAGGAAGATTATTGACCCCTCTAAGATAGACTATGTAGTGGCTAACCACGTTGAAACGGATCATTCTGGAGCCATCTCCGAAATTTTGAAACTAGCCCCTCAAGCAAAGGTGATAGGCACTTCTCGATGCAAAGAGGGATTGCAAAAACACTATTTTGGCAACTGGGATTTCCAAGTTGTAAGAACCGGCGACGAGATAGGTCTAGGCGAAAGAAGTTTAAAATTCATTGAAGCACCTATGCTTCACTGGCCAGACAGCATGTTCACCTATATAGAAAAAGATGCTTTGCTTTTACCCAATGACGCCTTCGGACAACACTTGGCAACCTCAAAAAGATTCGACGATGAAGTTGATGAGAAAATACTGATGGAAGAGGCAACCAAATATTACGCTAACATCTTGTGGCCTTTCAGTCGATTGGTGATAAGGAAAATCGAGGAAATTCAGAAACTAGGCCTGAAGATTAGCATGATTGCACCGAGTCATGGCATCATCTGGCGCAGCAATCCAACAAAAATAGTTGAAGCTTATCTTAGCTGGGCAAAGGGAGAGGCGGGAAGAAAAATTCTGGTTGTGTACGATACTATGTGGGGCAGCACAGAAAAAATGGCTAAAGCTATAGTTGAGGGCATTAGCAGCCAGGGTGTTGAGACAATGCTTTTTAGGCTTCCATTTTCAGATCGAGGAGACATCATCAAAGAACTTCTTGAAGCAAAAGGAATACTTATTGGCTCGTCAACCATTAACAACGGTGTTCTACCAACCTTGGCTCCGTTTCTAGAAGAGTTGCAAGGTTTAAGACCGAGAAACAAAATGGCTGCTGCCTTTGGCTCATATGGCTGGGGAGGTGGAGCGGTTAAGACTATCGAAGAGAAACTGGAAAAGGCGGGTATGGAAATAGTTGCCCCTGCGTTGACGGTTAAATGGGTTCCTGACAAGAATGAAATCCAGAAATGTTTCGAGTTTGGAAAGGACTTCGCAAAGAGAGTAACGAAAATCGAATAATTCTAACCCAGAAATAGTTATTGTATGACAACAGTGTCGCGTTTAATACAGTAGAGCTGCTTCGCAGCTATTCTTAAAGTGACCCTTCAAAATCTGGGTACATGATGGACATGATATTGNTGATTTTGCGCGCGCTATAATGCGCAAAAATTTTTATGCCGCAAAAATTTCGTAAATTACGTCACCTAGGTAACGGGCTAATAGAACTACTAAGGCNGTGATGATGACGTGTTCAGCGATTATCTTGTATGGNTTTTGTTTTTGTGACCTTGCCATGTAAAAGCTGAATACCGTGATTAANAATAAACCCCAAAAAACACTTGTTAATATCGCGGTAGACAACTCTAAGAATATTATTGGAACAATGAAAGTCAAAGTAAAGAAGAGCTTTGATATAAACGTGAAGAATGAAGTTTCCCATAATTCTTTTGTCGTGTGTTCCATCTCAGCCTCTTCAGAAACATGAATTCCCATGGCATCTGATAACGCATCCGCTATTGCCAATGTCATAATACCTACTTCAACTGCGAGTTTAGAGCGAGTGCCGGAATGCAACCCAATGATCATACCTAAGGTGGTGATGACCCCCGACGTAAGCCCGAAACCAACACCTTTCCATAAAACGCTTTTCATCTTTAGAACCTTAAAGATGCCACAGGCTTTTCTAATAGTTATGTTTTACGGCTTTAGAGATTCCTCTATAAGTTGGTCTCAGGCAATCTTTGTCAATGCCGTATTAAGGTTTCTTCTTTTCTTTCGTGAGCCAGTCTGCTAAGACAATCTTATTCGTGTTGTAGTATTTCTCAGCTGAAACAATTCCTCTCTTGGCTAACCTGAAAAGTACCCTATGTGTCTGCACCCGTGAAAGGCCAGTCTTCCAGCGAATATTTTTCTGCAACATCATTCCTCCCTCAGCAACCAAAGTCTCGATCACCTTCCTCTCATCCTCATTCAAAACTCGCAAAACCGCATCAAGGGCAGACCCCCCTTTCTCAACCGCTGGAACCGAAGAAGGCTTTTCCTCGGACTTCTCCTCACTGAGCTCTGGAAAAACCAAAGCATATCCCAGTACAGCCACTACAACAACAAGCGGCACAACAAACAAAACAAGCCAGAAAGACCGTGGAACCTCTGCACCCATCCCTCGACCTCTTCCACCAAAACCCCCTTCAAATCCAAAAACCAACAAGCCAAGAAAACTAACTAGAAGTGCAATCACTAAAATGAAAATCAAAGTGCTAGAGCGCATGTTTCAATCAACAATCTAAAGACGAAACACCCTTTATAAGCTGTTTCAAAATCTGAAACGTTTTGTTACACTGAACATCTAAACCGCACGAAAACCATCGTTTTCTTCTAAGCAAAAGAACGGAGGTGACAAGTGATGGACGGTAAAATGAAAATGATTGCGGGAACAGCATTGGTCCTAGGCGTACTATCTATCGCTTTCTTCGCTACACCCATACTAGCCTACGTCAATGGAACCGGCAACGGCGATCTACTTCAAAGACAGGACCAAGATAGACTAAGAACACAGGACTGTGATTTGCTTCAAATGCAAGATCGAGATAAAGATAGATTGAGAACACAAGATTGCGACTGCACGCGTAACTGCACGCAAACACAATACCGCAGCAGACAAAGAACCAACGAATGTGCCACAAACAGAATTTGCGACTGCACAATGAATTCAGAACAGTATAGAAACCAAAATAGAGAAAGAACAAGAAGCTTACGGCCATGATGAGCTTTCCGTAGTAAAATTTTACTCCTCTTTTCTTTTTGGAATCTGAAAGTGAAATCACTAAAAGCGCGCTCGCTCGTCCACGTTGGTTTTGTTGCGACCAAGTCCTACCGCTATTCGTTTAAATAGCGTGAAGTAATAATTTAGTTCGATTTAATAACGAAGGTGGGTTTAGATTGTCCCCGCAGAAAAAGCCTGATCAGGAACTAGACTGCCTAGGCCTCTACTGTCCTGAGCCAGTTTTCAGAACTAGACAGGAAATTGACAAGCTAGCCATTGGCCAAGTTTTAGAGGTAATCGCTGATGATCCAGCGGCTGAAGAAGACATAAAACGTCTAGTTAAGAGACTCGGCCAACAACTCCTTGAGTTACGCAAGGAGGATGACCGGTTTCATTTTTTTATCAAGAAAGTGAAGTAGGAAGTGATCGTTGAAATTGAGAAAAGTGTATATGGATCACGCGGCGGCGATGCCCGTAGATCTCAGAGTCTTTGAAGCAATGAAGCCGTATTTTACAGGGAACTATGGAAATCCTTCATCTTCCCATTCATTTGGAGCAAGTGCCAGAAATGCCTTAATGGAGTCGAGAGAAAAAGTTGCTCGGCTAGTTGGAGCAGAAAAGCCTGAAGGGATCATTTTTACTTCAGGAGGCACAGAATCCAACAATCTGGCGATAAAGGGAGTTGCCTACCGAAACGAGAAGAAAGGGAACCATATAATCACAACTACAATCGAACACATATCGGTGATAAACATCTGTAAACGTCTTCAAAAACAGGGTTTCGAAATCACATACGTACCAGTGGACAAACAAGGCATGGTTGACCCTGAAAAACTCAAAGACGAAATAACCGACAAAACAATTCTTATATCCGTGATGTACGCGAATGGCGAGATCGGAACAATTCAACCGATAAGAGAGATAGGGAAGATCGCGCAGGAGAACCAGATCTACTTTCACGTGGACGCTGTAGCCGCGGCAGGAAAGATACCTATCAACGTTAAGGAAGAAAACATAAATCTCCTGTCGATTTCTTCAAACGACATGTATGGACCAAAGGGCATAGGAGCCCTCTACATCAAAAAGGGAACCAGAATTCAAGCAGTTACGCAGGGCGGCGGTCAAGAAAGGGGCCTGCGTTCAGGTACAGAAAACATACCAAGCATAGTCGGCATGGGTAAGGCGGCTGAGATCGGACAAGAAGAGATGGTAGCAGAAGGAAGGCGGTTAAGCCGGCTCCGGGACAAGCTGATAAAGGGTGTTTTGGAGACGATTGAGCGTTCCTACCTGAACGGCCACCCAACTAAAAGACTTCCTAACAATGCCAATCTCAGATTTAGTTATATAGAAGGGGAGTCCCTCATATTGGGACTAGATATGCTTGGCATTCAAGTGTCTTCGGGTTCGGCATGTACTTCAAAAACCTTAGAACCATCCCACGCGTTGCTCGCGATAGGCTTAGCCCACGAAGAGGCCCATGGTTCTTTAGTCTTCACCATGGGTAAGCAAAACTCAGAGGAGGACGTGAATTATGTGCTGGAAGTGTTGCCGGGCGTGGTGAAGAGACTGAGGGCAATGTCTCCCTTGACCCCTAAGGAAATGTTGAGGTGATGGAATGTACAGCGAAAAAGTTATGGACCATTTCATGAGTCCACGAAACGTAGGTGAGATTCCAGATGCAGATGGAGTTGGGACAGTGGGCAATCCCGTTTGCGGTGACCTCATGACTGTTTACATTAAAGTTAAAGATAATAGATTGGCAGACGTCAAGTTCAAGACCTTTGGTTGCGGCGCAGCCGTAGCCACGAGCAGCATGATTACTGAGCTTGCCAAAGGGAAGACGATCGAGGAAGCTTTAAAGATTACCCGAGGCGATGTTGCAGAAAGCCTAGGCGGGTTACCGCCCATCAAGATGCACTGCTCTAATCTGGCAGCAGACGCGTTGCATGTAGCCATAAAAAATTATCTGGAGAAAAAGGAGGCAAAAAAATGAAAATTTTCGTAAAATGTGAAATGTGTAATGCGGAGACCTATCCAGACAAATGTGTGTTTGCAACCCACAAGAAGGTAATTGAAGGGAAGGAATACCTCTACTGCTGTCCAATTATGCAACGGAAGAATAACTTTGACCGATTGGCTATAGATCCCGAAGACTCAGAGAAAGAACACAACAAAAGTCGTAGGGCGCACACTAAATAGAGTACGCACGCACAGCATAATTTTCCAGTCATGTTAAAAAACATCGTTCCAACTGTCAATTAACGGGAACCCTGTGCACTGTTTCATAGCAACAGTTGGGACAGAAATAGTGGACTAAGCCGTTGATGCTTATGTGGAGCAAAGGAAAACTGCATCTTACACATCTCAGAACAACTTTCGTAGCTTATCTCCTCCAATTCTGTTTAGAAAGCTCCCGAATTAAGAGGGTTATTCCATAATCCGTAAGCCTTCGAGAATGGATATTCAAGTTTTATAGAAGAAAAACCTAGAATCCGCGCATATTCTGGATACTGATAATTCGCACGCTCAAAAAAGAGGGAAGGTTAAGAGGTACTCACAGAAGATCCTTGTCATGCGTGGGGCGCACGCGCTTGCCCTTTCCATTAACAAGTTCCCAGATTTGACACGCCTCGTTGCAGTAGCAGTTCTCACACGATTGGATTTCTTTCTGCTCAGCCAAATAACATCGCATTTATATCATCTCACCCATCTTTTGAGTACCCACACCGAAGAACATCAATAGACCTGTAATTACAATGTTCGCGCGCATTATTAATTGATGCGTCGATAGTTGAAATGATTCGGACTTCGTTATATGGAATTTTTTAGAGCCTCTACCTTAAGAAGAGTTTCAAAAAATGCAAAAAAGAAAAAAGAAGGGAAGGTACCGCTGTATCACACAGCCAACCCTAACAGTCGTTGAGTGCACATTTATAGAAAAAAATTCTATAAGATACTTTACCAAAATTTATTAAGTAGGCGCACACATCTTCTCATCTTCTTCGGGGTTTGAAGAGGGTCGCTGAAAAGAAAAAGGAGTTCTGACTTTTCTATTAAGAAAGGCCCCTCCAAATCTCTCCGAAGCGCGCCCGATATTTGCTCGACATGTATCTCATACAAGTCTTGCTGTACACATCCGCAAGAAGAAGAATTTGCGCCCGCGAAAACTCAAACCAGAAATCGTGTGCATAAAAAAGGGAAAGATTTAGCGATCTACACGAAATAGTTTATGGAAAATAAAGACACCGAGATCTTAGACAGGATTCATAAATGGTTTATATGAATAGAGTTCCAAAATTTCACAAGAGGGCCTCTGATAGTGCGAAGGTCAAAACTCGAACGATACGTCGACATTCTTGAGATTTTGGCGCGTGCGCACAATTTTGCCTCTCAGGGACCAATGGAGCTAACCCAACTTATGCATAAGACCGGTCTAAGCCAAAGCGTTCTGAAACAACACTTGAACTTTCTAATACAGCAAAACCTCGTTGAAGAACAAAACTTAATCAAAGACAAAACCTTCTACGATATTACAGAAAAAGGTTTAAAGGTGCTATACGTTGTTGTCCCGATAATTGAAGAAGCCCGAAAAATCCCAGCATCGCTACATTGAGCATGCATGCATGTCTGCATGCACGCACAAGCAAATNAAAGATGAAAAAATAAGTAATGCTTCGGCTCTATATTGTTGCGCCGCGCGTCTTGGATATGTAAGAACANGACCACAATCTTTCTCCATTAACTTTTGCTACTCTGACCTAAATATTTACTTANACCTCTCTCATTTTGTTAACATCGAGGGAATCTGGTTTGGATGTTTTTGAGGCTATTGAAAAAAGGAGATCAGTTAGNTCATATGAGCGTAAGCCGGTTCCGGTTGAGAAGTTGAGGAGGGTTTTAGAGGCGGCTAGGCTGGCTCCTTCGGCTGGAAACGTTCAGCCTTGGCGCTTTATCGTGGTCATAGACTCAGATACGAGAAGAAAGATTGCTAAGGGATGTAGGTTTGGTCGTTTTTTGGCAGAGTCGCCTGTGGTTATTGTTGGATGTGGCTATCAGAGGGCTTCTCCGCGTTGGTACGCAATTGAAACATGCATTGCCATGGAGAACCTTGTGCTTGCCGCCACTGGTGAAGGACTTGGAACATGCTGGATAGGCATGTTCAACGAAAAGGAAATCAGAGAAATGCTGAAAATACCCAATTATCTGAAAGTTGTCGCGCTTTTAGCTTTAGGCTATCCAAGAAAGAAAATGGACATCTCAGCTAAATTGGCTCACTTAATAAGACCTAGAAAAAAACTGGAGAAGATAGCCTACCTCGAAGAGTATGGTAACAAGTTTCCAGTTCCCTCTTAAAACATTAGAATGCGCGCGTCCAAACCGTCTCCATGCAACAAAACACCAAAAACAACAAAAAGTACCTAAAAGTCACCAAATTTCATTTAGCAATCCTCAAAATTTTCTCCTGAAAACCAATTAAGGCGTGAGTCTGAAACGGTCTCTCGGAAACAGCACAACCTCTCGTATATTCTGCTTTCCAGTAAGCATCATCATCAGCCTTTCAAGGCCAGCAGCCCACCCCGCGTGAGGTGGCATACCATAATCAAACACCTGCAGGTGGTACCTAAACGATTCGGGACGCAGTCCCTGCTTCCTCAACCTTCTGACCAAAAGGTCTTTTGAGTGGACGCGGGTTCCCCCAGAGGCAAGCTCTATCCATCTCCACATCAGGTCAAAAGCCTCACATAATTCAGGGTTGTCGTCCCGTGGCTTTATGTAGAAAGGCTTAGACTTAGTGGGCCAGTCGGTTACATAGTAGAAGTAGGGGTGAAGCCCGCCCAGCGTTCTGAACGCGGTGGTAGGAACATCCTCTCCCCAAGGAACATCTATTCCCTTCCCCCCAAGCTCTTCGATTATTTCGTCGTAGGTGAAGCGTTTAAACGGGATCTCCGGCACCTCAATCTTGTGTTTCAGGATTTTCAGCTCCTTTTGACAGCGTCTTTTCACTACCTCACACACGTGACGCACCATTTCTTCAAGCACCCTCATCACGTCATCCGCATTTGCAAATCCCTCTTCAATGTCAACGGAAACAAACTCACTCAAATGGCGCCTGGTATGCGACTCCTCAGCCCTGAAAAAGGAGCCTATCTCAAAAACCCGGTCAAAAGCCAAAACCAACTGCTCCTTATACAACTGGGGGCTTTGCGCGAGAAAGGCCTCATGCCCAAAGTAGTCAACGGGAAAGAGGGCGGCTCCTCCCTCAGTGGCGGAGGCGATGATCCTTGGAGTATGCACCTCTGTGAAGCCTTGCTCAGACAAGAATCCACGTATGGCTGCTAGCGTGGCGTGCTGAATTCTAAAGACAGCCTTATTCTCGTCCCGGCACAGGTCCAGAACACGCGCGTCCAGTCGCACATCGATTTGTGCTGGGGTGCGACCTGTCACGTCTAAGGGCAGCGGGTGCTGGGCTATTCCAAGTATTCGAATCTCGCTTGGAACAATTTCTATTCCTCTTGGGGTTTGCTCCGTCTTCTTAACCGTCCCCTTCACGCCGATGCCGTACTGTCTCTGCAAGGAGTCAGCTCTCTTGACCACATCCTCCCCAACTTCGTTGCGTGTAATGGTTATCTGAACGGTTCCCTCTCTATCCTGTAAGATCACAAACCGTATGCCACCTAGGTCCCGGATATCCCGAACCCAGCCTAAAACAATGACTTCTTTTCCGTCTAACTCCGGCTTCACGTCAGTTGAGTAGTGGGTCCTGCGCCAGCCCCCCAGTTGATCGATTTCCATACAACAACCTCTGTCATCTCGCAAATTCCACTCTAAGGGTTATTCCACGAACCTTTTTAGCGATTTCCTTCAGCGCCTCTATGTTCATGAGGGGCGGTTTCCTTCTCCGCCTCCTTAGAATCACCCGGGTTTCAGTGGTTCTGTCGGGTAGCCAGATAGTGTTTATCGCGATGATACTCAATGGCGCAAACAAGTCTTCCAAAAATTTTCTGTCATCAACCCCGTGTTCCAACACGCGGACCGTCTTCCCGATTTTTCTCCCCAACTCTCTTATGATCTTTCCACCGTAACTCAGTAAACGGGCTACGTCGCCCCGCCCTACAATCACTGCTAAAACATCGTCTGCCTCCACCGCCCTGTGAAAACAGATTTCTTGAAGGGGGGGATACGTGCTTTCAAGCGCCAAAAGCAGGCGGCCAACCTTCAGGTCTACATCCGTCACCTTCCCTGACCTGAGTTTTGCTTGACACTTGGGACACAATATTCCGCTCTTTAAGCAGAAATCACAGATGTTGGCCATCTTCGGCATTTACCTATCATCATCCTCATCAACATGAAGCGTATCATACAGAGAAAGCGCTGAGGTCATATAAACTTACCGAGCATACCGGATCAGTTTCTTTGCTTACTTTTCCTTAGCCTTAACGTTGCGTACGTATGATTTATTCAAAAAAATAAAGAAGGAGTGGCGGAGCTTGTTAAGTTGCTGACGTCGCCTATTTTCCCAGCTTGATTTCAATTGTGCTGACGTTTGTAGGCGTGTTTCTTCCCTCTTCGGTGGATGGTAGCTGTTCCGTGCCTATGTCTATGTTTTTAACCTTTACGTCTGGTAGGAAACGGCGCCTCGTGATCTCAACGACGTCAACGGCTCGGCTGATGGCTCTTCCCCTTGCCTTCACGTTTATCTCATTTGCTCCGCCGTGGAAGAGGGTTATGCATGCCAACACGTAGTTCATNGCTGGCTTTCGCCCGATCAACACATCGTTTCTCTCTGACATTTCNATGTCTCACTCCTTGCTTTCACGTGCATTTNTATGATATTTCTTAGGGATAAATAAGTTGTGGTTTTTGCAATCCATGTCTGAGGCTACAGTAGTATAAGTTTTATATCGACGTTTCATTAATTGACGTATGTAAAGATTTGGTTTAACTAAACACGGGTGATTTTGTGAGCAAGGAAATTCTAACCGGACGTTCACTTCGCCTGCTTCGCATGCTGTACGAGCAAGGCAGAGCCCTAACAACCTACACCCTAGAGGTAAAACAAAGCCAACTGGCAAAAAAACTCGAGATCAGTCGACAGGCATTAAACGTGCACCTGCGTAAGCTCCGGGATCACGGGTGCATCCGAACTGGTAGAGGGTTTATTGACGTAACAGAAAAGGGGCTAAGCGTTTTGGGAGTGTCCGTGAATCCCGCCTTTGTTTTCATCAAGGTCTCGCCTCTTAAGAGGGAAAAAGTGTACCAAAAAATGGTGAAGTTTCCCATTCAACGAGTTTTTAGGGTGACCGGTGACATGGACGCGATCATTGTGGTAGAGCGGGAAAAGCTGAACGAGACGCTCAAAGGGCTGGCTTCTGTGGAAGGAATTCAGGAGACGAAATCTTACGTTACCATCCAAACCCTCAAATAGCCTTTGGGGGCTCCCTGTTGAAACTCTTTGAGCACGAGGCAAAGGAAATCTTCTCCAAGTATGAAATACCAATTCCTAACGGAGGGCTTGCAAAATCCCCTCCACAGGCTCGGGAGACAGCTACACGAGTCAAGGCTCCAGTTGCCGTCAAGGCTCAGATTCTGGTGGCAGGCAGAGGAAGAGCTGGCGGCATCCTTTTTGCGAACTCACCTGGAGAAGCCGAACTTTCATCAAGGAAACTGCTGGGTGCAGAGATAAGAGGTCTAAGAGTTCAAGGCGTTCTGGTGGAGGAAAAGCTTCCCGTACGTAAGGAACTTTACCTTGGCATAACCCTGGACCGCTGCAGTCGCAGTTACGTAGCCATAGCCTCATCTGAGGGCGGGGTTGAGATAGAGGAAACCGCCGTCACTACGCCGGAAAAGATCGTCAAGGTCTTCGTCGACCCCTTGCACGGGTTCCGTCCCTACCATGCCCGCCAAATCGCCAAAAAACTGGGCTACACGAGGAATCAAATGCTGAAGCTCGCCGCAATTTTCCTCAAACTCTACAGAGTGGCAATGGACTATGACGCCGAACTGTGCGAAATAAACCCTCTCATTGAAACAACCGACGGAAAATTTGTTGCAGCAGACGCCCGTCTCATAATTGACGACAACGCGCTTTATCGACACTCAGACTTTCAGAGGCGGCTAATTGAAAGAGGCGGAGCTGAGCTAACCCCACAAGAACTGGAGGCTCGAAAGAGCGGGTTAACATACGTTAAACTTGATGGAAACATCGGCGTGATCGGAAACGGCGCGGGCTTGGTGATGGCCACTCTGGACGCAATTGATCTTTATGGAGGGAAACCGGCGAACTTTCTCGACGTGGGCGGCGGGGCTTCCCCGGACAGAATGGCCGCAGCTCTCAACCTTGTCTTTTCTGACCCGCGAGTTGAAGTTGTTTTTATCAACGTTTTGGGAGGTATCACCCGTTGCGACGAGATCGCTATGGGCATTTTGAAGGTGAAGAGTCGAATGGGCTTTGCTAAGCCCGTGGTTATAAGGCTGGTGGGAACAAACGAAGAAGAGGGAAGACGAATTCTTATGAAGGCGGGCATTCAAGTTTTGGGCAGCATGGAGGAAGCTGCTGAAAGAGCTGTCAAAATTGTAAGGGCTGGTGGGGTAAATTAATTTTCTAAGCGCGCGCGGCGCACATGTTTTTCGCGTCAACTGGAGCAAACCTTAAATATTACCGTTTGGTAATTTATTAATTGAACTTACCTTTTGGTAAGTAAAGGGTTCGATGCTCATGAAGTTAAGACTGTTACTGGCAAGGGACGACGAAATCCTTTTTGAAATACCACTGTCCATGAAAGGTTGGTCAAAGGAACTCTTGGAAGATGAATTAGCATCCTTCGAAAGGGAGGTTGATCAATTCTCTAAGCTTTTCCAAGCCTTGGCGCATCAGACTCGACTGAGGATGATGAAGAGACTGTTTGAAGACGAGGACCTAACGCTAGGCTTTGCGGATTTCATGAAAGATCTAGCTTTAAATCCGAAGATAGTTTGGGAAAGCACCAAGAAGCTGCGTGAGGGAGGTCTATTGGTAAAATCTGATGACGGTAAGTATCGATGTTCAGAGCTTGGACAGGCCGAGTTTCTGATGGTAAGCTTAGCATTGAGGCGTTTGCTTCACGTCTTTAAACGATTAGAAGAACTTTAGGAGGTGAGAAATGATGGCGTACTTTGACGAAGTTTTCCGCGACACAGACTCTTACTTCAAAAAACTCGCTGAGAGAATATTCAAAGAAATGGAGGAGATCGAGAAGGCAATAAGAAGCGGGAAGCTCCAAGGTGAATGGGAAGTCAAGCCCATCGAGAAACCTGGAGTGAAAGGTTACGTTGCTAGAGGACGCTTCCAATTCGGGGAGCCACTAACGTTACCTAGGCATGCCATAAATGAGGTTCGTGAACCATTAACCGATGTCTTCGAAGACAAAGACCAAGTTAAGCTTTACGTAGAACTCCCAGGCGTTGATAAAAACGACATTCAACTTGATGTCACAGATGGACGAGCTGAAGTTAAGGCTAGAAACTTCCACAAGGTCTTAGATTTACCAACGAAAGATGTTGAGTTTGAAAAAGCAAGTGCCAACTACAAGAACGGCGTGTTAGAGGTAACAATACCAAAGATGAAGAAGACGGCGAGGGAAGAGAAGAAGAAAACTATCAAAATCGAATAATGGATGGTATTTATGCAAGCGGAAATCTACAACGTGGACTACGATGAATACGTTAGTCTTGTGGGTACCGCTCACTTTACGAAACGCAGCCTTCAAGATGCTTATCAGGCGGTTGAACGACTTCGCCCCAGCGATCTTGCCATCGAGTTGGATTTGAAACGCTTCAAAATTCTGAACACGGCTTGTTGGGGGTGTCCGAGACGCGGTACTTGCACGACGAAATGCGAGTTCATTGGAGCAACCGATGCCCTAGGAAACGTGGATGCCAACATATGGCTCATAGACATGTCCGAACGTGAAATAGGACTGAGGATACAGCAACTGACGACTCCAACTTGGATTTTCAGGGTAAGTCTTCCTTTCTTCCATCGACAAGACGAAATTACACGGCTTTGGGAGCAAGGCTTCAAGGATGAGGTTGTCAACAGCTATCAAAGGAGATTGGAAAGACTTCGGAGGAGGGCTCCGGCGGTTTGGCGAGTTTTGATTGACGAACGCAACACGATTATGGCAGCGAGACTGGCTTGGATAGCCTCAGACAAACTAAGAGAGGACGAGAAACCGAATATACTTGCTTTAGTCGGAGCAGCTCATGTCGATGGGATAAAGAAACTGCTCAGCGACCCCTTCAAAATAGGAGAAAATCTCCAGAGGCTTGGCCTAGTCTTCACGCCTCCAACATGTATCAGAAGGATTAGAGTAAACGCGGATTAGTCGACAGAGAAGATTCCGTCAAATCAGTTTTCTTAATGCGTGCGTTCGTTTTCTTCACCAAATGTTTTCTCGATCCAATCCTTAATTTCATCTCTTACGCGTCTAAATTCTACTAGTATTTCATATTTAGTGCCCTTAAACTCAGATGGGTTTTTGAAGCTTTTATGAAGGAGTTTTTTGCTTGCCGGAAAGAAGGGACATGCCTCTTTTGCATGGTCGCACACGGTAAGCACATAGTCGAAATTGTTTCTACGAAACTCCTTGATACTCTTTGAACGTTGCTTTGAAATGTCAACGTTGATTTCCGCCATTGCCTTAATAGCATAGGGATTAACCTCGGTAGGCTCTATTCCGGCGCTATAAGCTTCGTATCTGTCTCCATAAAGAGCGTTCAAAAATCCCTCTGCCATTTGGGAACGCGCAGAATTATGCGTACAAATGAATAGTACTTTTTTCTTCATCGGTTTTGATCACCTATAGATTCTAATGGGTATAGGTAAACTTTTAAGAAAAGGCCACGCACGCACAAGCTTAGTGTTTATTTCATGTGGATTTCGACGGTGTCACCGTCTTCGAGGGTAAACGTTCCTCCAACTTTTTGTGGGCTAAAGCGCAGCCGATTTGACCATACTTTTGCGTAGGAAAACTGCTTGTAGAAGTCGCTGTGAATCCTTTTTGCCAAATCCAGGATAGTGGAGTCCTTTCTGATGGTGAAAGGTTTCTTGGAGGGAAATCTCTCGTTGGGTTCCTTGGTGTAAACTCGAATTATGTCAAGCATCTCAAATATTTCGGAACCAAGCTTCTCAAGTCCAAATTCGGCTTTGCAAGATACCGGGAGAATTTTCATTTCCTCTCCAACAAAGCCTTTTAGTTGTTCAATTTTTTTCGCGGTGTTTGGAATACCCGCTTTGTTGGCTATGATGATGGCGGGTCGATAGACTGTGCCCTCGAAGATGGCGTCTTCAACATCGTCTATTGTGGCTTCGCCTTGAATCTTAACAGTGGCATCGGGTATTCCATAGCTTTTCAGAAGTTGCTCCACGTCCTTTGAAGTACAGTCAAGGAGACGCCCTAGCATGATGATTTTTAATCCGGCGCCCATGTACTTTCTTTCGATCTCAACCCTGGCTTTGGGGTTTCGTGTTAGAATCCTTGCCTTCTCTAATTCTCGTGAGATTAGAGAGAATTGTTTAACGGCGTCTTGAGATAAATCGACCATAAGAAGGAGACCGTCCGCGTTTCTCGCTGCGGTTAGGGTTTGGAGTCCCCACGCTCCTCCATCTGCAGACTCTCCCATTAAAGCTGGCGCCTCTACTATCTGAAACTGCAGGTCTTGATACTGGAACATGCCGGGCGTTGGTTCTTTGGTGGTATATTGATAATTGGATATTTCCACTTTGGCGTTGGTCAAAAGCGAGAGAAGGCTACTACGTCCCACGTTGGTGGGTCCTAAAATTACGATCTGGGCGTCACCTTCCTTCTCAACGAAGAATTTCGGCCCGCCTACTCCAGCTTTCTTACGTTTCTTCTCAGCAATCTCCCTTCGAAGAACAGCGATTTTCCTCTTAACCTGAGCTCGCAGGTTTTCTGTACCCTTATGCTTCGGAACGAGACTCAGGAATTCTTGGAGTTTCTCGATTTTCTCTTCAGGTTTCCTTGCCTGAGAAGCCTCTCTCCATTTGTGTTTGGCCTCCGCTGTAAGATTGGCAGGCATAGAGTAAACTTCCAAAAGATAGTCAACGTAACAAAGATATTATTTCTTTCGAAAAAATGAACATTGCGCGAGCCATGGCGCTGGAGGTGGGATTTGAACCCTGCCCAGCGTGGAGATGTCCCCCGCAAAACCTCTTCTTTCTGTTTTGACGTGGGTCTTATTTGAGCTAAAATTTCCGCGCGCACGAGTATTTGCGTAAATACACAATTAAGAATCCAATTGAAGATTTTTCATCAAGTCATGAAAACTGAAGTAAAAGACATAGTAAAAAGGAAGGGATTCGAAAAAGAAGCAGAAGGATTTGTTTCAACTTCCTTAAAGAAGCAAGAGAAATAAAAGGTGCAATAGAAAAGAAAAGAATAGAAGAGATGTAACATAGGAGATACGAATATGGAACCGCTATATGTAGGAAAAACAAAAGACGTCTTTAGAATGGAAGAAAGAGATGGGATAGGACATTTTGGTAAGTTTGTTATGCTTTTCAAGGATAGCGCTACTGGTTACGTTATAGATGAAGGCGAACCTACTGAAAGAGTAGTACTTGATTCTGGTTATGATACCGTAGTTGGTGAGATCCCGGGAAAGGGAATAGTAGACTGTCAATCTACAATCTACTTCTTTTCTTTATTAGAAGAGAAAGGCATTCTAACCCATTTTATTGAGAAGTTAGACGAGAGAAGAATTATTGTGGAACCAGCAATGTTATTTTCTTTGAAAAATGAAGTGGACGATTTTGAAGGTTCGGCCAATTTAAATAATTTGGAAGTTGTTTTTAGAAGAAGTTATTATGGAAGTTTGTGGAGAAGACACCCGCATAGAAAACCAGGTAGTTTTTTAAACAATCTTGTGGAAATATATTCGAAAGGTTTGCCAAATGAACCTGATATTTTGATGCGCGACGATACATTGGTGGAACTGGGAGTTATGAAACTCGAAGAGATANGAGAGGTTAAAGCATTGACAAANAGAGTTNCTGATATACTTTCTGAAGAATTTGCAGAAAGGAATTTACATTTAATTGATGGAAAAATAGAAGTGGGAAAAAGAAAGTCTGATGGAAAAGTAATGGTAATAGATGAGATTAGTACTAGTGTATTTANGGCATGTAAAGGTTTTGTAAAAGATAACAAAGGAAATTGTATGAATTATNAAGACTGTATAGAAACGACCTATAAAGATGGCAAGAGAACGATAAGAGCAAAGAATCTTTTGACCACAGATCAAATAGCTGAGGTTTTTGGTTTTATTTGTGATCCAAAGAGATAGAATGACAAAGCGTGCGCATAATCAGAGCACAATTCATTTAACATTAATGAAAAATCTTCTACAGGGCGCAAAAGCCATATAAGCATTAAAGATAAGGAACAAATGTGAAGAAAAATGTCAAAAGAAGATGCAATGTTAAAGGAGTTGAAGCAAATCAGAGAGTTGCTAGAGCCCAAGCCTGCTCCACCGCCGCCGAAAGGACTTTGGAAGGAATTCATGGACTTCCTTTCAAAATACAAAGTCATGGGTCTGGCTGTTGCCTTCATCATGGGCATTTATCTCGGCAACCTAATTCAAGCACTCGTCTCAGGCCTAATAATGCCAATAATAGGCCTCGCAATACCCGGCCTTGGAAATTTAGCAACCTACAAAATTCCAATCCCGCCAACAGAATTGGATAGCGAGGGAAAACCCCTAGACCCTGGTTATGTTGGCCAGTTGTTTGGCGTAGGAGATTTCCTAGCGGCGTTGATAACTTTTCTTATCGTAGCCTTTGTAATTTTCCTAATAGTCAAGGTCACCACACGATGGGGAATCGAATAGCGTAAATTTACAGCTGATTGCTAACTTTCCCTTTTTTATCTTACTGATCATTTTTGGTAAATTCTTGAACCAGTTCCAGCGCACAACACCTAAGACATATATAGGTTATCGTTTTAGCCTGTTTTCAGTCACGCTGGCTAATCGACAAAGAACTTAAATTGAAAAGAGAGCATGGTAACGAAAGAGAGACAATGTTAGAGGAACTTTTGCCTATCGCAGCTGCCCTGTGTTGGGCTCTGGGCGCTTCTTTGTACAGGAAGAGTCTGCTTAACGTACGGCCGGTAACGCTTAACTTGTTTCGAAGCTTCCCTGCCACCATTTACGCTTTCTTGGTATTATATCTTCTCGGAAAATGGAGTCTCCTTTCTGAGTTGAACATGGTGTCCCTGGCATACATCGGTATTTCATCTCTTTTGGTCTTGGCTGTGGGAGACATACTTTATTTTACTGGATTGAAATCTGCTGGGGTAGCTAAGACCGTTCCAATCGCCTACTCTTATTCAATTTTCGTCGCCATAATCAGCATCATCTTCCTAAAGGAGTCACTGACTACTTCGATCATGCTCGGGACTGCAGCTGTGGTCTCAGGGATTTGGTTGGTGGCTGGTCGAGTTGAAAATGAAGTCGGCAAACGGGAACACCCAAAACTTGGGATTCTTGCGGCTTTAGCCACCTCACTATGCTGGGCATGCGGCGTCTCTATCTTCAAGATCATCTTGGCAAACACGGATCCATTTCTTCTCGCTTCTGTGAGAATGCTCTTTCTTTTGCCTGTGCTAGGCGCGTTCACGATCTTACCCTTTGGAAAAAAATCTTCAACTAGAAATCTAACAAGAATTAACATCCTTACGATGTTTCTCAGCGGTCTCATGGCCATTGGAGTAGGAGACACATTTTACCTCATTGGACTGAAGAGAACCAAAGCTAACGTAGCTGCGCCCCTTGCATCAACTACCCCTCTCTTTGCTGTTATTATTGCCATATTGTTTCTGAAAGAAAAGGTTTCTAAGAGAGTGCTCGTTGGAACTTTTCTTGTAACAGCTGGAATAATGCTTCTTACTTTAGAACAGATGATTCTATAAGAAAGGACATTAGCCGGCGTGAAAAATAGGTAAAGAGGTTCCTAGGAGCATGTGTCTTGGGTTCAAAATTTTCCTCATCATTTCGTATAGTCAAGTATTCTCTTTTGCAGAGCCCCTTCTTTTAGTCCTATGACGTATTCTATTACATCGTCTGGTTTCTTGAATTGTAGGTTCACGAGTTTTTTGAGGCCCCAGCCTGAGCATTTTATGCTTGAGATTATGGAGGCTATAGTGACTGACTTCATCAGGTCTTGGGTTAGTTTGTAGGCTGCTAGGAAGGCTCCGCACCATGTGTCTCCGGCTCCTGTGGTGTCCACAACGTTTTTGAGGGGGACGTTTAAGGCTGGAATCATCTGTATTCCAGTGTTCTCTCCGTTTATTATGGCTCCCAGTTCTCCCAGTGTGATAATGAACATTTTGGCTTTCAGGAGTCGGAGTGCGGTTGAAATTGAGTCTGTTTGGGTTAGGGCTTTGGCTTCTGATTCATTTAGAATGAAGAAGTCTGCTTCTAAGGCAAGGTTTTTTAGGGTTGCCCTGTTTCTTCGGCTTTGTTTGATGTAGTTTATCCATGTGTTTATTGAGATATTGGCTTTCGGTGAATCTCTGCGTATTTTTTCAAAGATTTTTATGGCTTTCGTTGGGGTCATAGGCGACAGGTGGACGATGCTGTTGGCTGCGAGCAGTTTGGTTGGAATGGATGAAGCTGTTATTTTGGAGCCTGCGCCAATGTTTGTCTTCAGATATTGTGTCTCGCCGCGCTTTTTGTATTTAATGCTGAATCTTGTGGAAGACATATTGAAGGTTCTCACATGTTTGGAATTGAAAAGGCTCAGGACATCAGTGAATTTGTAGTCTTTTCCGACAGCTGACACTAACGTTATGTTTTCGAGTAGTGTTGTAGCTGCCATGGCAGCGTATAAGGCGGCTCCTCCAGGTTGAATCCTAACGCCTTGGGGGTTCTCTATTTGGTCGATGGAAACGTGTCCAATAAACATGAGGTCGCAAGTCAACAGCAAGTTCTCCTCTATAATAGGCTAAACGTCTATCTTGCTTGTAAAGACTTCTGGAAAAATAGCTAGCCCTCTTTTTCTATCTAAATTGTCNTAGAAAATTGTCGGAAATATGTCAGAATAGAATTGTTCCATACACTGTGGGGATGTAAAATGCGAACTCCGCCTTTCAATGGATTTGAGGTCTACGGCTTCTTTCCTATGTCTTGACTGCTTTTCCTTGGGAATAGATGTTGTGTTCGTAGACCGAATCTAACGAGAGACAGCATCAATGGAACTTCCATAAGAGGCCCTATTACTGTAGCTAAGGCGGCGCCTGAATTGAGTCCGTAAAGGGTTGTTGCAACTGCGATGGCGACTTCGAAGTGGCTACTTGAACCGATGAGAGTGGTGTCTATTGACGTTGGGTAGTCCCAGTTTGACAGCCAAGATATTCCATATGTTATTGCAATCATTGTAGCATAAATGAGCAGATTTGGCGCCGCGAGGTAAGCCACCAGAGGCGGATTGTCAAGGATTATTTCTCCTTGAAATGAAAACATGACGATCAGAGTAAGTAACAACGCAACAATGGATATTTTACGCACAAGTTCAAGATAAGTGGAGTCGAACCACTCCTTTCCCTTTCTACCTATTAGCAACTTCCTGAAGACTGCTCCCAAGGATACTGGGAGGGCTATAAAAATGATTACGCTCATGGCGATCAAACCCCATGGTACAGGTATGCCGCTTACGCCAAGGTAGAAGGCTGATTGAGGCGCGTAAAGAATTAGCATCAGTAGCGCGTTGATGGCTGTGTTTATTAGCCCCTGAGCTAGGTCTCCTTTGGCTAGCATAATCCACCACATTACCATGGCTGTGCAGGGGGACATGCCGAGAAGTATGACTCCGGCGATGTACTGGGGATTTCCTCGAAGGATCAGGTTCGCGTAGAGTGTCATTAAGGGTGGAGTAATAACCCAGTTCGCAATTATTGTGAGAAGCATGGGTTTTGGTTTCCTTACAGCCCTCTTAACATCGCTAAAGGCTATGCCCACCACGGTGGGGTACATCATGAAAAATAAGCAGATGCCGATTGGAATCGATAACTGAGCGAATTTCAAAGAATCCAAATATTGACCAAAAGCTGGAAGAAATCTTCCTAATAAAAGGCCAACAACTATGCATAAGGCGATCCATAGTGTGAGATACTTCTCGAAAATTCCAAGAGTTGCTTCTTTTTTCTCAGCCAACGTTGTCTTCTCCCACCGTTTTATGTATTCACACTTCAGATTGTTTATCTACGTAGATGTCATATTTAGATATTTAAATTTATCGTTGTAAATTCTGCGAGTTCGTTATCTCAAATGCCAGAAATCGAGATTTCGAGGCGTCAAATCATCAAAAGGTCGAATCTGGAGCATAGGATTACATCAGATCCAACTTGCGTATGCTTTCAATTAGTTTTGGATCGGCGATACTGTAGAAAACCCATTTTCCCTCTTTTCTGTCCTTCACCAATCCTGCGTTTTCTAGGAGCCCCAAATGATGAGAAGCTGTAGGTTGAGTTAAGCCCAGAGCAACCATCACCTCGCAAACGCACATCTCTCGAACTTGAAGAAGCTTGACAATTCTCAGTCTTGTCTCATCAGCCAGCGCCTTGAAGAACCTACTTTGCTTGTCAGCCGTCTTGCTCTCTGCAATTTCGTCTGCAAGTTGTTTTAGTTCATTTGTGTATTTTGATGCGTCTTCGGCAGGGCAGATTCCTGACTCAACCAATCGAGCTAGTCTCTTGCTTACTCTACGTTCAGGCATCACCCAGCACTTCCTTTCAATAATTAATAAAATAACGTATTTAAATATATTTCCAGAATCTTGGCAGAAGAGTCAGACTACTGAAATAACGGCGTGGGTGTCGGATCCAGAGAGAATAAAGTTACTAGTTCAAACACATGCGCGCGTCAGCTAACTTATGTACGTATGGTTTGTGTTGTCAAAGTCTCTTACTATTTCCATTGCTCGTTTTGATGGTATTGCAATTTTATCGAGAGGAATTTTTCCGAGAATAGATGGCAGTCCTCTCTTTGCCATATAGGAAACGGTAGAATATTCACCGAAGCATTCTTTCGAAACTTTGTAGACTAGAGAGCGGACTTCTGACTCTGGAATATGGCCAATGGCGTGAAGATACTCGTGAAGCAAGAGGGTATATACGAAAGCATTTACCATACGTCTAGACTTCGTTATGCCTTCAACAATTTCTATGAGAGCACGATTCAAAACGATGTTGTTGGTTCCAAGAGGATGGTAAGCTCCTACGTTTAATGGAAGGTCATCAAGGAACAGCATCATGCCTACCCTATTCTCTCCTGATGTGTTTCTAACAGTTTCTTTTACCAATTCCCAGACTTCACTGAACCCTTGAGCCTCATCTAATCTAGAACCGTATGTTTGTGCATTCAAAGGGTTTTTCTCCTATTGTCTTTGATGTTTGTTTGCGTAAGCAGTAAGCTGGATGTCACAGATGAAATATGCCGTACGTCATATTTAAGTGCTTTGAAAAAGAAAACACGTGATCCCCTTATCCTTGATATATAAAAGGGCACGCGCCATTGTTCAGTAATGCTTCAAAGATTACAAAATCCACATTACTTTAGTTTTTTCTAAGACCTCTCTCGGCCAGCACTAGCCCTATGACAGTGAATACAGCGGCAAAGACTATTAGAAACTGAAAGTTAGTGATGAGCATTGCTATATCGATTCCGGCTTGTGAGTGAAGCACGAATGTTCTAATTGAGTCTGTTGCATATGTGATAGGATTAAACTGTGCCAACGCTTGCAACCAGTCTGGCATCTGCCGGATTGGGAACAAGGCGCTACTCGTAAAAATCAGTGGCAGGTTCAGCAGATTGGCTACAGCGATCACTGTCTCATGGCTGGTTATTCGTATTGTGATAGCCAAAAACATGGATGAAAGCCCCAATGACAACAGAAACAACGCAGAAAATATTCCAAGGAAGTCGAATGGTCCAAAATTGTTTCCCAGTTTCAGTCCAAACGCGAAAGCAACAGAGAAGACCAAGAGGGCTTGGAACAATCCTCGCAACACGCTAGATGACATTTTGGCTAAGATGATAGATTCCCTCCGGATTGGCGCTACCAAAAGCTTGTTTAGAAATCCGAATCTGCGATCCCAAACAACTGACATCCCNCTGAACATCGCGGTGAACAGGACTATCGTGGAGAGCATGCCTGCTGCCATGTAAGTGAAGTAATCTTCTGTTCCAAAGAGAGAGTTCAACGCTCCGTTTATCAATTGCGAAAATTGTAGAGTAAGGTCCGGTGGTAGCCCACTTGTATCAATGTTGACTAATCCGGTAAGGTTTAGGGCTTTACCGAAAAGTCCCAACCAAATTACTGGTTGAATTATCATCATGAACAGCAAGAACGGATTTTTAAACCACTTCTTGATTTCTCTAGTTGCTAAAGCGAGAACTTCCTCGATCATCCTCTCACTCTCCTTAGATAGCGTCTAATCCTCCACGCATCTTCTTGACCATTTCCAGTCTCTCTGATGGTTCTTCCGGTGTATTCCAGAAAAACCTGGTCAAGTGTAGGTTCGATTAAGGACACCTTGCTGATTTTGATTTTGTTCTCGCAAATCTTCTCCATTATTTTTGGAAGGGTTTCTTCTCCATGAATAACTTTAAGTCTATACACATTACCGGTGTTTTTCACTTCTTTAATTGTAGTTAGCGAGGTTAG
>JGI24422J19971_10000404_pt1 | contig 23965 bp, 18 predicted proteins | sample DeeMarSWOR152_54_FD_19971 | JGI IMG/M metagenome (IMG submission 19971) | reverse complement strand
CACTCCAGCAGGATATTATGATTGTCGGGCATCTACCCTTTTTAAGCAAGCTGGCGTCATTGCTTCTAAGCGGCGGCGAATCAGCCAACACAGTGGCCTTCAAGCAGGGCGGTATCGTATGCCTCGAATGCTGCGAGGAAAATCAATGGCAGCTCAATTGGATGGTAACACCGGAGCTTATTTTGAGAGGAGTAAATTCCCATGGGAACGCATAGTAGATTTGAGATAGGTCATAATAGGACTATGGTGCGGGTCGTGCAAAAAAGTCTATGGCGAATTATTTGTATAGGCCTCTTATTAAGTTTTGTTTTCCAGTCTTTGGTTTGTGTCGCAGGGCAGCAGGGAGAGGCTATAAATGTTGTGACGTTCGGCGAGCTCAAGAAATGGGACGCAGATGGAAAAGACTACGGTGTGATATGGGAGGACTCACGGGACATCTTCCGTGTGGTGGTCAGGTTTGCCGATTCGAAGGCTGTCCCCGAGCCGGAAACTGTTAAGTTGGAATACTGGCAATCAACCTGGCCGAGGTACCGAATCCCCCGTGACAGACCTGCCGGAGCCGGCGGTTCAGGATGGCTTAACGTGGGCGATTGGTTTCAGGGCAAATGGTTAAAAGCCGACACAAATCTACAAGTCGATGGTGCTATCTATACCTTCACGTTCAACCCCGTTAACGCTAAGGAATTTCCGGATTTGAGGGATTTTTCCGCCCGCTATCGTTCTACTTTAAAGCTGCGGGTGGTCGCCGAGGCGCCGCTTCCGAGAATCGATAAGTTTGAAGCCCGTACTGATTCGGTCTGGAACAGGCTCGAATTCGAGGTCGAATGGGGTGGAACGGCCCAAAAGCAGCAGCAAATCTGGGATGGACAGCTCGAAGTTTTCAATGGCGTTATCGAGCAGGTGCAGCCGCTCTCGACTGATAGCAAAGTCAAAGTCGGCCCTGATAATGCCTGGACATCAACAGTGCAGAATAATATCGATGGTATCCGCGCTGGTATCCTGTATGCAGAAACAGAGGCCTACAGCTCGTTTGACGAAACCGTTGTGACGATACGTGCTGCTCGCGAAACGTTTTCTTTCGCCGCTTCGGATTTGCTCAAGCACAGCTATATGTTCCTGCCCGACTTCGGCGTGATAATTCGCTTGGCCGGCAACCATACGACATATCAATCCGCCGAACAGGTCTGGCAAAACAGCAGGAACAAGAACATTTACCTGCGTGTTTCGAACGTCCCCGAGCAGACGTTGACTCAGGCCTGGAACGACATACCGGCCAAAGAGTCTTTCTATATCCCGCTGGGTTTCGACGGCGGCCGGCAGTATTTCGGTGTTGAGCCCGATGGCAGCGTGTTCTGCCGCTCTAATTGGCTTTCACGTATTCCCGGTAAGGATACGAAGAGATGCCTTTATGAAGGCGATTCAATCCGATATCGGTTTGGCCTCTCCGGCGCAAAGCTGATCGACCGGCAAACAGTAGATGGCTGCCTCCCTATGATAGTCGGGCAGTGGCAGCGCGATGGCGTTCATTATCGCCAGACTGCTTTTGTCGTTCCTTTTGACGGCGTTCCTGGGACCAACAACCGCATCTACGCTGATGACGCCCTTGTGCTGATGCTCCGATTCGAAATCTGGCGAGCTGACAATACGCAGCGAGAGGCAAAGCTTGACCTAAAGGTCGCTGCCAGAGAAGCTGAGCAGTTGGTCGTCGAGAACGGCTTGGTTTTCGCCGCGGGCACCGAGCCCAAGCGTTTGCGGATGCTCGTTACTTCGACTGATACCACGGGCAGCTATGTACTGGAGGCGCAAGATAAAACAGTGGCTTATCGAGCCCTGCTTACTCCGGATAACCCGAAACGCACGCTTGACATCGCCATCCCATTCATCACTCTGACGAACCGCAAGGAGTGGGCGAAGCTGCGGACAATCAAATTCGATGAAGCATTCCAGGCTGTCCGCGAATATTGGCGCAAGCGCATTGAGCAAGGCGCGCAAATCGTTACACCCGAGCCGATGATCAATGACTTCTACAAAGCGCACGTTTCGCACCTGCTGCTCAATACCGACCGCGAGGTCGGAACCAACGACCGGTATGTAGCGAGGGTTGGCACGTTCTCCTACGGCGCCTTCAGCAACGAATCATGCATGATGATAAGCGACCTCGACCGTCGGGGCTACCATAAGCGTACCGAACAAGCGCTGGAAACCTGGCTGCACTACCAGGGCACAGTCGGCCTGCCAGGAAACTTTTCAACTACCGAAGGCCAGTTCTACGGGGCAGGCGGCTATGAGATGGGCGGCTATAACCAGCACCACGGCTTTGTGCTCTGGTGCCTGGGTGAGCATTACTGGTATACGCGTGATATTGACTGGCTCAGACGGGCCGCACCGAAAATTATCAAAGGTTGCGAGTGGCTCATTCGGCAACGAAAACGCACCGTCGCTGAGGCGGACCGCTCGCCGATCCGTGCAATCGAGCGGGGATTGTTGCCGGCTGGTTGCTTGGAAGATATAAAGGACTGGCGATTCTGGCTGTCCACAAATGTCTATTCCTGGTGGGGAATGCAAAACGCAGCCGCTGCGCTCGACGATGCAGAACTGCCTGAGGGTAAACGTCTGTTGGCCGAAGCGGCCGCATACCGCCGGGATATTCTAAAGGCCTTTACCGAAGCAATGCAGCGCTCCCCGGTGGTCAGGCTGCGGGACGGCAGTTGGATACCGCACATACCGCCGGAAGTGCATCGCCGGGGCCGCACCTTCGGATGGATTACCGAAACTCTCGAAGGCCCAATCCACATGATTCGCACCGGCATCATCGAGCCCTGGGCTCGTATCTCCACCTGGATAATCAAGGATTTCGAGGACAATCTGTACATCTCTGAACAGTATGGTTATAACATTACCGGCCAAGAATTCGAACGGTACTGGTTCAGCCGGGGTGGAATATCTATGCAGGCCAACCTGCTCTGCAACCCGATTCCGTACCTGCTCCGCGATGAGCCCAAGCACTTCCTCCGCGCCTACTTCAACGCATTTGCAGTCAGCTATTGGCCGGATACACGGATGATGACCGAGCACGCCCTCCCCGATATCGGCGACCACAGGGGCGACCACTACAAATCCTCTGATGAAGCCAATTCTACCTATTGGCTGCGTATGATGTTCATACAGGAAAGGGCTGACCAGCTTTGGCTGGGAGCAGCCGTCCCGCGCTACTGGCTGGCCGACGGCCAGAACTGCGGCATAGAAAACGCAAGAACCTATTTCGGCCCTATGTCTGTCAGATACGAGTCGCACTCGGACCAGAGCCGAATAGAGATGCTCCTCGACCCGCCCCGGCGTAACCCGCCGAAGAAAATCTACGCCCGTTTCCGCCACCCCGAAGGTAAGCGCATCACCCGCTGCGAAATCAACGGCAAACCTCACAGCCAATTCGACCCCGAAAAAGAATGGGTCGTCCTTGCAGGAGTCCTTAAGAAGAAGCCGACCCAAATTATCGTGTTTTATCAGTGATATATAAAGTTCTTGGGCCAAATCTGCTTGAACCATTCGTGAGGTGCGCTAGACCAGAAAAAAATTTTATTGAATGGGGTGTCTACACAAGCGCCAAAAATTTCTTGTTCGTCAAAATTTATTTGTTCGGGAAAATCGTGCATAGCATTGAAAACATTTTCATGGGGAGCAGCAATCAATAGCCATAATTGGTCCAAATTATGCCTGTCATATTGCTTTGCCTTCTTGCTTTTATCTTGGATGATTTCGCTAAGTCGCTGAGTATCTATACCTAGTCCACCTGCACTGATGTTCGCATCCCATTGGGCATTAAAACCTTTCCGAATTATTACTTTTACGACATATTTCTGCATTAGCGGATGTCCAGGGAACCTGGTGAAGGTTCGTTCTTTCCAGTCAGGGATTATGATAATATCGGAGCATCCTGTTCCGCTCTCTTTGGCGACAAAAGAGACAATTTCGCTGGCAAATTTTCTTATGAAAGGTGTTCTCAAGCTTCTTTTGCTCAGTTCGCTGGTATTCAACCTAAAGCGAGCGTGGATATCTGATAACTGTGGATAGTTTTTCCTTAATATCTCCGTTTCCTTTTGTACTCCTTGCCAGAAGTTTACAATCTGCTGCCCCTTGGAGCCCTTGAAGAATTTATGCTGCGTTTCATCGTTGAAATGTCGTCTCACCTCAATGCCGATTTTATGATCACCATCACAGCTTTCATCTTCGACAAGGACTATCACATCGGGTTTGTCGTTTGGATTGACCTTACACATTGAAACACCCATCGTGTGAAGAAAGTCTTTGACGATCCCTGTTTCATGTCTTTGCTTCTCGTTAATGGTATAGCCTTTCTATTTCTGAAGCATCCCAGTTTGATACAAGAGGTTGTTTGCACCATTATTTATCGGCAAGAAAATGATAAGAAATCACATCGGATAAGCTAATTGTCGTAACAGGCGATTTCTTATTATTGAACTGCTAATATTCATTTTGTCCTTCGGCGTCGGTTGAGATAGTGAATATGCTTTTATCAGGGCACATGGAGGCCTTTATTCATTGGGCCTTGTCGCGTCCTTCTTTTGGCATTTGCGATTGATTTCTCACTACTTCCGTACGGATAAAAAGCCCTGTGGTTCACCACAGGGCTTTAATATCAACAAACAGTTAAGCCTCTCAGTGAGAGCCTTTCATTAATGTTGGTTGGCCCTTGTTCTCTTTCTTCTAAACCTTCTCCAGATGATAAAACCCGCAGGTATCATACAAACGCCCAACAATCCGCCTTTGGCGTTCTTCAATGATGAAAGCAGGTTAAAGTCCAACGGCTTATAGTCTGCCGGTATATTGGGCTCAAAAAGCTCCGCATCGAGTTCGACATCGTACTCCACGAATTTGTCCACTTCATCAAGGTGAACGGATTTGAAGTTTGTGAACAGGCATTTCCCGAATTTCATATCTGCATCCACCTGCACGGGAAGCGAGCTATCTATCCCAACCCAGAGCCGCAACGTTATGTCATTGATATCGACAAGGACCTTCGGGATACCCGGCATAAATCGCACATCGCGGATCTCGAATCCTTCGGCATTAATGTCGTTGATTTCAGCCGCTCCTAATTCTTTATATTCACCGGTACGAAAAAGGCCTACGATTCCCTTGGGGTACAGCTTGTCCAGCACCTCAATTTGCTTGTCATTAAGCGGGTATTTCAAGTATTTCTGCCCCCCTGGAAATATCACCACGCCAAGCTTCTCGGCGAAGCTTACAGAGATGCGGTACATAAGCTTATCGTCTTCGTACTGCTCTTCCCTGTACCCGTGTTGCAGTGACACATACTTGATGACATCAAATTCGTGCACCTGATTCGGGTCTTCCAGAGACGTGAACACACGCTTGCCGTGTATCACGAATGTACCAATCTTAGCGACTTTTCTTTCGACATCAGCCAGAGCAACACCGCCGTGATTTGATATTCCGAAAGGATTCACCAGAATCAATAAGAGTGCAACGAAGATTACCGCCGCTGCCGAATATTTTGTAACCTTGCTCTCCATCATAAACCTCCAAATATTATGAATTGTGGTTTTTGCACCCCATCCGAAATCCTCAAAGCCGTGGCGTAAGAGCCGCCCTTCATCCGGATACTTCTCTGCCCATTCTCCCAAATCGAACTTCAGCGGTTCTCGTTGGATATGCCGTGACAGCAAGGATTCCAACCATTTATCGTCATTTTCATACTTCATGGGATTCTTCAGCTCCTGAAGCCTCTTCTCTTCAAATATCTGGCTATCATCTTCTTCGCCCTTCGAAGCCTGCCGTCTATTGTCTGTTCTGTTGCCCCCAGAATCTTTGCCATTTGCTCATAACTCTTCTCGTTATAGAACCTCAAGAAGACCACTTCTCTTAGATGTTGTGGCAGTTGCTGCAAGGCTTCCGCCAAAATCGCCTCTTGCTCATCTTCAACACAATCTCGCTCGCATCTCCGACGAGCACCAGCGCCCTTTTGCTCTCTTAGCTGCTCCCGGAGCATATCCTTCGCTACATTCCGGCAGATTGCTCCGACCCAGGAGCCGAAGAGCTCAGGCCTCTTCAGTTTAGCAAGCCCCCTGCATGCCTCCGCAAGTGCCTCCTGAGCAGCATCTTCCGCCAGGTGGTGATCCAGCAGGATAGAATCGGCCGTAGCTACCAGCGAATTATAATACCGCCTGCACAGCTCACCAAAGCTCTCTGGATCCGCCTGCAATGCTCGCTGAACAAGAATTTCATCCTCAGGGTCTGTCATTTGCCAAATATCGTGCTTAACAGAGCCGCTCTGTATTTCTATAAAATATGTCTCGATTAGAAGTCAAATTCGGCGCAAAATCTACAAGAAATATCACATACAGCAGGCAAATATCGCCGGAAACACGGGCGCGCTTGCTCACCACTCACCCCCAAACACAAGCGTAGTCCACCAAATGACACACAGAACAAAAGCCCTGCGGTTTCCCACAGAGCTTTGATATTAAGATACATCCCAGCCTTGCAGCGAAAGCCTCAAAATCTTCGGAGCTTACTTGCCCAATATTCCCTGAGCCAAATAAATCAACCACAATATTCCCATGCTCGATTGCGCCGGTACCTGTCGGTCACCGACTATGACCGGCTCAACAAATTCATCACCAACCATGTCCACGTCCGGCAGGCATGAGAAGGGCAGTGATTCTTTGATCGCTCAGCCGTAGTCTGCGATCGCCGCATCAGCTATATTTTGCCGACGTGAACAATAATACTAATCCGCATGTAATTTTTCAGGACGACGGCGAGCACCTCACTCACCAAAACCAAATAATGGCTTATCTCTTCTCCAAAAATTAACAGTATTAGGCGGATTTAATCCATCTCCTTTTTCAATTCCCTCTATTAGAGAAATAACAGTCTTATATGCCAAGTAAGCCCTATTAAAATCGACGTTACTGAGGTTGTCTCTTTCCGTATGGATAGTCGGAGGTTTAGGCATAGGATAAGTAGTAATTTTAATACCAGTTTTTAAAAATCTTCCTCCAATTGGGCTCAACCATCTGCCCCCAAGACCTGCTCCTTTATCTCCAACATAATCTATCTCAATTACATAAGTGGGTCTGAGACCAGAATCAGATCTGTAAACACTTGTTGCAGCTCCTATTTTTCTCCCTTGTTCTTCATCCCCGTAGGTAAGGAAAAGATAAGTAAATTTTGTTGGTTCATCTTTTAAAACTTCGGCAATATCGGTTACCAAGATACAACCCAGCATATTATCTAATATGCCTTGTGAAGGTCCTTCCACTTTATCGTAATGCGCACCTATCGTCACGTATTGTGATGAACGTCCTTTTTTCACTACGTATATGCTCTTGTCAGTCGTTGTAGGATCATATCCTGCTTCCTTGAATAGGTCTATACAAAAAGACCTTCTACTTTCATCAGAGTTACTTTCAAACTGACTAAAATTAGTTGTTTCTGAAACAATCTCTTCTAATGGGGCTGGTTGGATTATTGTATCAATATCGTTTTCAGTTGCAAAACTTGTTTCTCTTCTATATTTCTCCTGTACTACAGCATCTGGAATGAAGGCAGGTTTTTGGGGCTTAGAATGATAATATGCTACTCCAACTACAAATATCGTGAAAGCTGCTAACGGAACAATAACAGTAGCGGCTATGACCTTTTCACATCTTTTCATATATATTGTAGACCTCGATTTGCCATTTATCCCTCCGCAGCTCGCCTGCTAAGCCTCATTTACGATAGTATATGAGGTCTGTCTTGAAAATCCAGACTTTAGGGCTGCTTTTGTTCCAAAGCCCCGTCCGAGCTTATATGCCCAGTTGTCCCTGGGCCAAATAAATCAACCACAGTATTCCTGGGCTCTGTCGGGTGGCAACCTGTGTATCATCCAATATAGCCGGCTCGATAAACTCACCAGCAGCCTCTTTTATATCCTGTAGGTATGAAAACGTCAGCGAACCGGCATTCCTGTTTCGCACCCGAAATCTGATGCCCTCGATAACATCAGTTAGCATATCAATCCTATACACCAGCTCGATGTCAGATTGGTCCTGTTTACTGGTAAGCGTAATAATTACATCTATCTTGTCTTTGGCAGGGGCGGTTTCGAACCATACTCGCTGCCTGGCGGCGTCTCGCCGCACGATATCTACTGTATGCATGCCCATCCACGGCCGTGCCAGGCCTTTGAAGAACGTGCCTGATGGGTAAGCAGCAATCAAAGTCCCATCCCCGCGGCGCAGCCGCGCACCATTGCTGTGGTCGATTATCTCAAGCTCATCCCCAATTTTTAATGTCATCCATGCTGGGTGTTCGTTGAGCGTATCATAAACGAATGGAATTTGTCCTCGGCCGGAAATGCCTTGCCCCCTCACTTCGCCGCTAACACGAAAATACGTCCAGCCTCTTTTGTGCATCTGGTCCCGCTCGTCAATTATTGGAATATCAGCAGGCCAACTGTATTGGAACTGGCTTTCGTCTAAAGGATTGTAATTGTAGGTCGTCCGGAAACGCCGCGCATCAACGAATCTGTTGTCCACAGCGTTAACCAGCAGACCTGTTTCCCTGTCGCGGGTATACTTAATGCCCTTGATAGTACCCTCAGCTTCCGAAAGAAAGCTTGTGAATTCAGCAGTGTCGGTCGGCAGACGACGGACTCTTAAACTGCTCCAGAACACCCGGTAGTTGTTAATATGAACCTGCTTGTTTCCGCTATCGTAATAATAGTTCGCTTGAGTATCTTGAAGCCAGGCGCAAAGCTTAGTCTTTTGCCGCGGATCCCATCGCTGCATCCGCATAAACGTTGGGCCGTCGACTCCTTCAGGAAAATAGAACCACTGTGTGTAGGCCCCTTTACTCAAACTGCTGTTAGGGCCTCGACTCGTGTCGCGTAGCTGGGTCGTGTACTCGATGCTCTTGACTTCGCCCCTTTCCGGCAAAGGTGGCTCCGACAAAACAGAAACTCCTCCAACGGTCGCCGCCCCCAATACTGCCGCCGCCACAGTTGCCACTCCTAACTTTGTGCTGGCAGTGGCAATAACTGCTGTTGTTAGGCCCACCTTCGTCGAGGCGGCTGTTACCGTGACTGTTGATGAGGCGGCCTCCGCCGGCGCTGTCAGCTTGCCGAACAGACCAAGGCACATCACTAATAAGCTCTTGCTCAGACCACGCTGAGTTAACTGTTTCTTAAGCGCTTGTTTGGCCCGGAAAAATAAAACGCGGGCTTTGACTTCGCTGCAGTCCATAGCAAGGGCGATATCGGGGTATGACAGCTCCTCAAAACAGCGCAACGACAGTACCGCCCGATACTGTTGTTTCACATCCTTCATAGCAGTCATGACTGTTTTGGACAATTCCTTGTGAAGCAGTTGACGTAATCCACCATCCTGACGCTCATCGGCGCGTCGAGAAAGAAAATCTTTGTAAAAGACCGATGCGGAAATCGCCGCTTTCCTTTGTTTATACCTGTAATACTCTTGGATTTTGTTCTGCGCAATCCGATACAACCAAGGCCAGAAACGCTCAGCCTGGTCAAGTTGATCAAGAGATTTAACCATTTGCAGTAATACCTCCTGGGATACGTCCTGGGTCAAATCGTGATCCAGAGTTACCCGATATATGTATGCGCGCAGCTTGACCTCGGCCTCTCGGGCAAGGCTGTCTTTAGAGCCCTTATGGCCTTGCTGCGCAAGTCTGACCAGTTTTATGGATGTCTGATCTTCGGTCATAAATAGTAAGCCGCCTAATCAATAGACGACAAATACGCCGATTCGTTACAGTAATTCTGAAAAAACGGGAAAAAATCCATTGTCCTTCCGTAAAAATATACCCTTCCGCATAACTTCTTTGCATGAAAGGACTTAAGTCTCATTTGTGGCCTCCCGGTAAAACGTAGCGGTTAGGGCCTCCCCCGCGAGCACAAAAAAAGCTCTGCAGCGACCCGCACGGCTTTATTAAGCTTTGCTTTATTAACGTAACCCAGCATGGCACCCCAAATCCTTCCAAAGGTTCGCTCGCGGCGAATTCGATATTACCTCCCCTCCGCTCCTCTAAAGCCCTACACATCTCTGCCGATACTAAGATGCACATCTAAACGCACGCCGCGCGCACAAACGTGCAGGTAGCACCGAACAAAAATCAAAATTTTCGAAAAATTTTTAAATCCTTTGATAACAACAGCTTAATCCTATTAATCCTCTAAAAAACATCCCAATTTTCGAATCAAATGTGCAGGTTCGTCCAATTATGGGGGGAGATTGTAAATGATTATTGATTCCGCCAAAAGACAGCGGATCTGCGATATTGACTATTGATTATTGGGGGTCAACGCCCACTCATCAATTAACTACTCACTAATTCTCCGGAGGGGAGAGTCATCGAGATCGTGGTCAAAATCCCGGGCTGGCTGGAACACGCTTTGGTCTTCGTACTCCTGTTATACCGCCGCCTCCGCTTCGGCTACCCTTTCCGCCGCATACCCTTAACCCAGGGCAAATTTGCCATCGTGGACCCCGACGACTACCCTCACCTCAGCAAATACAAATGGCGCCTCTGCAAGACTAAAGGAAAGAACGTGCTCTATGCAGAACGCTCCATACGCCTGCCCAACGGAAAATACTCACGCATCCTCATGCACCGCCAGCTCATCAATGTCCCCGAAGGATATGTACTCGACCACATAAACGGCTCCGGCCTCGACAATCGCCGCGCTAATCTCCGGCTGGCGACCATCGCTCAGAACGCATGGAACTCAAAAAAACGCAACCCGCGCTCTGGATATAAGGGCGTTTGGCTCGCTAAGGACAAGGGCTTGTGGCGTGCCGCAATCTTCTGCAATCGCAAGAGAAAACACTTGGGATATTTCAAGGACAAAGTCGACGCCGCAAAAGCATATGACAAAGCCGCGACCAAGCTCCACAAAGAATTCGCCGTTCTTAATTTCCCCGACCACCAACCCTGAACTGGTCGCCCGTCCTTTGTACTCTTTGTATTCTGATATGTGATTTTGATTTTTGCTCTTTGATATTTAATATTCGCTGCGGCCGGTATTGTGTGCTCCGCACACCATTCTTATGAAGGGTGACATGCCAAACTCGTTAGGGCGTGATGGTCATCGGTTTCTAATAATCCTTAGGAATCTGGAGTCCGTATGTCTGCCTTACGCTTCGTTGATCACGAGCTAATGGTGGTCGCCTTTCGGACTTTTCAGCTTTCTTATCGCCTCAAGCTGCAAGATGGCCTCTTTGTCGCGCGGCCGCTTCATCGTTTTCTTTGTTTTTATCAAAGCATCCAGACTGAGTACAAACATCTGTATATCTTCCACTTTAACTAACTCGCTTGCCTTCTTGACTTGCTGAAAATCGCCAACACCGTCAATAAGGCTCAGGCAGTCCAGTTGGCCGATGTCGGTGTCGAGATATAGATTCTTGAATTGGCCGCACGTCTGCTCCGTCAACCGAAGCTTCTTGCGTTTCGGTGTCATTCGGTGTACAGGGTGTAAATCGGATATGGCTTTTTGCAGTGCAAGCAGATTGGCAACTGAAAAGTCGCAGCAGATGTCGATATCCTGCGTTACATAAGTACAGCCATGCACAACCCCTGCAAATCCGCCGACAATTACGAAATCAACACCGGCATTAACAAGGCGTTCAAGCAGGTTTAAAAAATCGCTGCTCACAGGCCCCTCGCCTTCCACAGTTTTTCTGCGGTATTAAGTGCTATTTGATGGCGTCTGATACGTTCACTGTAGCTTCTGCTGATATTCTGCATCAACATAGAAACATCAATCCCGTAATCAATCGCTGCCTGAATTTCTTCTGCTTGCCCGGTATTGATTTGCCTTGGCTTTTTTTGTTTCTTTTCATTTGCCATATCCTAAGTATAAAGCTTCAGCCACAAGCCTTCAATACGAAAGCACCCCCCTTACCCGCCTTTTTGCATTTTGATATGTGATTTTGATTTTTGCTCTTTGATATTTAATATTCGCTGCGGCCTGTATTGTGTGCTCCGCACACCATTCTTATGAAGGGTGACATGCCCAAACTCGTTAGGGCGTGATGGTCGTCGTACTTCGAATTTCGAGATTAAAAAATCCCTCTCTTTGGACAGAGCTTTTTAAGCAACAGTTCAGCCGCCAGCGAAAGCCCTTCGTTAAAGTTGCTTGTTCATTCTCTTATTTTTTCTATAAATTATCCCGAAGATAAAAACTGCTGCTATCAAACAAATGCCAGGAAGCCCAATTTAAGGCGTATCAGCCAAGATTCTATTTATCATCCGAGAGTCTTTGTGAACCGTCCGAATTGATTACCAGTATAGATAACTAAAGGATAAACACATTACGACACAAAATAAGGTATATAACGATGAAGATGGAAACGGAATTTACTAACAGACATTGGGTCTTAGTTCTGATGCTTTCGTGCGTGGTTACAGCAGTCGCATTGGCAGGATTGTTATTAAGTGTTAAGGCAGAGACAGACAATTCTTTGAGCAGCTTAGTCATCGATGATTTCAATAGGGCCGAAGGTCGCAATAGCAGCTTTATCTGGACCTTGATACCCGATGAAACCAAGGATTATGGTATAGTCGGTAAGAAAGAGTTTGTGCAAAATGACGGCAGGTCTTGCTTGCATATAAAGCCGCTTATGCCCTCGAAGAGCAGCCTGATTGCTGTAGGCACTAAAGCCGTCTCGGATAATCGTAGTAACCTAAATACCGCAGGCCATGATGGTATTTACTTGCGGGCGAAAGGCACCGGCGGATTATGGACTATTTACCTGTGGATGGGGAGCGCACAAGCTGGGATTCACCTTTATCAGGCACCATTCAAGCTGAAAAACCGATGGCAGGAAATCCGGCTGCCGTTTCGTATATTCCGGTCGGTGCCGGATACGAAGTCCGCAGATAACCGCGAGCTGTTCAGGATTGTCAATATGCCTAAAGTACAGCAAGGGCCCGTAGAGATTTTCCTGGATGAGATTGGATTTTACAAGGAGCAGAAAATGTATAAGAAGCTAACTCCTGAGGAACAACGCATTATTATTCACAAGGGTACGGAGCGTCCTTTTAGTGGTAAATATAATGACCATTATGAAAAGGGAATCTACACCTGCAAACGATGTGGAGCGGAGCTTTTTGAATCATCTTCGAAGTTTAAGTCCGGCTGTGGCTGGCCCAGCTTCGATGAGCAGATCGAAGGTGCTGTTAAATGGCAACGCGATGCCGATGGCGTGCGGACAGAGATTACCTGCAACAAATGCGGGGCACATTTAGGACATGTCTTTCTGGGTGAGGGCCTTACACCGAAGAACACACGCTATTGTGTGAACTCTCTCTCGATGGACTTTGTGCCGGCCCAAAAGCAGCAGACTGCCAGAGCGATATTCGCGTCCGGCTGTTTCTGGGGAACTGAGTATCATTTTCAGCGAATCCCCGGCGTAATTTCTACGACAGTTGGATACACCGGCGGCCACGTAGAAAATCCTACCTATAAGCAGGTTTGCACTGACACCACAGGCCACGCCGAGGCTGTCGAAGTCTTATATGACCCGTCCATAATCAGTTATGAGCAACTCGCGAAGCTGTTTTTTGAGACACATGATTTTACTCAGCTCAATCGTCAAGGGCCGGATATAGGCAAGCAGTATCGCTCTGCCGTTTTCTATTTGGACGAGGAGCAGAAACGGATCGCCACACAGCTTGTTCAAGCGCTTAATAAAAAGGGCTACGATGTTAAGACTCAGATAGTGCCGGCCGATAAGTTCTGGCCTGCTGAGGAATATCACCAAGATTATTACGAGAAGACTGCAAAGGTTCCCTACTGCCATAAATACAGGAAGATATTTTGAAGTGCTTTCCTTCGGCGCTCGTCGAAAAATACGATAGGATACAGTTATCGTCTATCGTCAACAGATTTTTCGACCCTCGTCCCTTTATCTGCGAAATCTGCGTAATCCGCTGTTGCCCTCTGTCTTCTCTATGGCAAGGAAACGAAATGCCACACGCGTTGTTTAGCGATTACTTTCCTCGGGTGGCTGATGCCAAGCCCGCACCATCACAGTCGTGACCGGTCCAACGAAAGGCAGTGACTACCGGTTTTATAGCAGCTCAAAACCAGCATTATTCAGCTAAATCAACAATCACAGCTGACCGCTTTGACCACCGGTTACTTCCAGGAATTGACTTTCCAGACTACGACCTTCACCAAATTTACGAGGTGTCACCCCCATATCTAAAACACGGCGAAGAATAGCGGCAATAACAGAATCCTGATCGACATGGTCGGCAGATAAGTTAAGTGTCACTAAATACTCTGCCGACCCTTTACCCTGATTTGCACCTGAATGAGACAGCATTTTTATGCTCCGCACGCCCTCGATTGAGCTTAAACGTTCCAATTCCTTATTTTGCAGCGGCCGTGACAAGCACAGATTATATTCGCGGTCGGCACGAGTAATCTCGTCGACCGAACCGGCCAGAACCAGATTGCCAACGTTCAAAATCGCCACATGGTCACACAGNTCCTGTATCTCNGCCAAATTGTGGGANCTCACCATAATAGTCGCGCGTTCCTGTAACTGTTTTATCAGATCTCGAATCTGCCGGGCAGCCGCCGGATCGAGCCCCGATGTCGGCTCATCGAGAAGGATAACTTCCGGATGCCCCAGAAATGCCTGAGCAATTCCCAGCCGTTTAACCATACCGTGGGATAAACTGCCCACCCGCCTTTTGGCATACGATCCCAGCCCGACCAGCTCAAGGCTGTGTATGACCTCTTCCTGGGCCTGCTGCTTTGTAAGACCGGCGAGTAAACGAAAAAAAACAAGCTGTTCCAGAATCGGAACATTGCGTTGGAACTGCGCATCTTGTGGCAGAATACTCAGACGTCCCCGCAAACGCGAAATGTATTGCGTATCAATGCCCAGGACCTCAACCGTGCCGGCGTCCGCCTTCAGGAAGTCGGCGACAATGGAAAAAAGAGTGGTCTTTCCGGCACCGTTCGGTCCCAGTAAACCAAAAATCGAATGTGAAGGAACCTCAAACGATACATCATTAAGGGCCTGAATCCGTCCAAATCTCTTTGATATACCTTTGATAGATACAACATTCTTCATTTTCAGACCTATAGATCGCGACTCTCAAAGCGGTAATACCCCACCATCAAAAACGCTGCCGTATACACTAAACACCCTAAAGTCGCACCCAGCAAATGAATTGGCTCCGGATGGAGCAGATTACTTTGCCATCCCCACGGCAAAGCATACATCAGATATTTCGCCGGTTTCCACGCAAGGCTGCCCAGGATCGCCAGAAGCAGGATACCGGCGATGGTCAGCTTCGCCAAGACCAGAGCCAGAAACGGTGAATCCACTGATGCAGAAATCAGCGAACAAACAGCGATGTAGGGCACCATAAGAATCGCCAGCGCCAGAAAACCATGTGCCGCCCAGCCGGCCAGGTCCAGCGCAGGATAGATTCTCGTCTTCATACCGAGGTAGAACACAATAGTAACAACAATGATTGCCATCACCGCCGTAGAAAAAATGACCGTTCCCAGGAAACGTCCGAAATAGATGTTGCTCCGCTCCGTTCGCAACAGCAGATAACGCAGGCCATGACTTTGAATATCGCCGCTCACCTGATTATACGCTAAGAACGAAATTACAAAAGGCATCCCGAACAGCAGAACCAGAAAAATCGCTGATAATAGAGCCGGCCTTCTCTCAAGAAGAAAACTCGTCCAGGGATCGAAATCAGCGTTGTTCTTTTGCTCCTCTGCACTCATGGCAGCATCTTCCGAACCTTTCGCACGTGAGCGCTGACGTGCTGCGCTTTGTTGTATAATTTCCTTGATTGATTTTTGTCCCAAGACCCATTGGGTGACCGGCTGGCCAATATCGATAATTGTATTCCTGATTGCCTCAGGATCCACTTTGCCTATTTCCTTCTCTTGTCGCGCCATTAATTGCTCCACAGGCATGATTATTATATGAGCCACGGAAAGGCCAAAGATCAATGCGATCAGAAGATAAACCAGCCCCGAACCGCTCCGCACCGTATAGCGGCTCCAGTACAGGCTGATAAGCCGAATATGGCTTATTGTTCGTCTTTTCAGACTCATTTCACCTCCACTCCCAAAATCAAACGCACTCGTAGAATCACTCGCCTCAGTTCGTCAGGTCATCCCTAAAGGTCGTGTTCAACAGGATAAGTGTAATGATTGGATAAATCAGCCCGATCAGGTGCCCGATATTGAAACCTCCCCCCAATTCGGGCGCGAACATCATTCCGGAAATAACGCTGCTGACAATCGCAACGACAGCATACGTATTGCCCATCATCCGCCCTAAGATCTTCTTCTGTTTCAGATACCCTATACCTGACAACAGCAAAAGCACACTGGATATTATGGAAAGCACAAAGATAAACACAAACACAGAGACCCCCATGTTTTGAAAGGCCTCAATCTGGGCCTTTTGAGCTTCATCCATCTCATCAGTTGGTATTTTCCCAACGAAAGCAAAGAAAGCGGCCAAGCCAAGAAGCCCAATAAGACCCCAGCCGGAAAAAACAAAATTAATTACTGCGAGAGCAGTCAAACCACCGGGGCGTTTCCCTTCATTCATTTTTCTGTCCTTTCTTTTAATTCCTTTGCAATCCTATCATCTCTTACCAGTCTTTAATCCATCCCTGTTTGCAATGCCCAACGTATTCAATTTCAATGATTTATATAGCATTGTTCATTTAGTGTCAAATGTGAATTTTGGAGATACTGTACAGAAAAAAAGTAAGGTCGCAATCTTTGCCGAAAGCGGTGCTTCGATTGGTGTCCCCAAGCGACTGCTTGGAAGCACAAAAAAGCCCTGTTTTTCAGACAAGGCTTTTAATTCCAGAACAGTTAAGCGCAAAGCAGGAAAATGCCTGATATTCCACAGCCTTTATTTGCACGATTTTCTGCACGCTTCAACAAATTCCTTTGCTCTTTGGAGAGTAGCTGCTGCCTGAGATTCTTCCGCCTCGAAAGGAGCAAGATAATCACAATCGTTTCGAAGTGTAAATGCCTCGATGATGTATTTATGGAATTTGCCCTCTAAAAGGCCCGGCTTGACAATAAATTCACCAAAGGCTGAAATTATTGCGTGATGTGATGTTCTTTCAACATCTTTGGCAAGAAGTGCCGCCGTGGCAGCATGAAACATGGCATAATAGGCTCGACCGACAGTTCCATTGTAAAAACCACCTGAAAAAAGGTGTTCACTTTCTTTAAGAAACATCTCTGCGCTTTCAAGATGCTTTTGCACATCCTTTCTCATACAGCGACCCCTTCGCGTTTGATCATCCTGTGTATTGTAAATAAGCCTTCTCTGAAATCCGCTTCTGATATAAAAAGAAAAGTTACAAGAGTGTTTTCTTCTAAGCTTATATCTGAACCTAATTGGCTTGTTCGTTCATGCTCTTCGAAACGACTTTGTATCTCATCCAGAATAATGGCGATGTCGATATCACTATCAGGTGTCAATTGGTCACGGGCGGCTGAGCCGAAAAGGTATACTCCGCGCAGACGCTTTCCGTACATCTGCTCCAATTGGGCCCGGGTCTTAGCCGCAATTTCAAGAGCCTGTTGTTTTGTACTGACCATGAATAAATGATAACTTCTCGTGCTCGCTCATTCAATATTTAACTGATAAAACAAGGGAAAAAACGCTCCGCAATGTTCACAGAACGCTGGCCTCCGCCGTCCAACCCGCCTTCTCCGTCATTCTCGCGTAGGCGGAAATCCAGAGGATAGACCGCTCAACCCGCTGCATTTTGCATTTTGATTTTTGCATGAAAAAAGCCCTGTTTTCAGACAGGGCTTTTTATTCAAGCAACATTTAAGCGTTACCCCGAGTCCGCCCCTTCGGAGGCGGGCTTTCAGCATAGGACAAGCGAGCGACCAGCAGCGAAAGGTCATAAGAAGTGCAAAGGTCAAAAATCTGCGACCATTGCTGGAATTAGTGGATTAATATTGATTTAGCGGTAGGGGCGGCAAAAAGAAAACCCCCGGCAAGGCCGGGGGATTAAGCAGGCATGGTTGGGGTAAGCAGAAATTAGGCAGGGCGGAGTTTTCGGAAGTTTTGCAGGCAAAGTTCAGCCGCTTTTAGTGGAGGATAAACGTCCTTTTCTTCTTCGATAATGTACCATTTCGTGCCGCCGATTGTTTCACAGAGGGTGAGCAGCTCTTGCCAGTCGATGTCACCTTCACCGATTATAGCGTTTTTGTTTGTGGCGGAGTATTCCTTCAGATGGACGGTGACGGCTCGCCCCGGGTAGCGCTTCAGAAAGGTAATGGCGTCTCCACCGCCCTGCATTGCATTGCCGGTGTCGAACTGCATTATGACGTCTTTGCGAGTGTTTCCGAAGAAGATGTCCCACGGTATCTCACCATCAATGGGCTTGAATTCATGTGAATGGTTGTGGTAGCCGACCTGCATTTTGTGCGGTTCGACTTTTTCTGCCAGCTCGTTGAAAAGGTCGGCAGCCTTTCGCCAGCCTTCGACTGAATTATATTTCTTGGGGTCCAGCCACGGAACGATGAGGTATTTGTTACCGATTGTCTGGTTGAACTCTATCGTCTTGGGCAAGTTATCGCCGAGAAGAGTGTCGAGGGCGGTGTGCGTACCACAGCATTTCAGGCCGTTATCATCGAGCAGCTTGCGCAGGTCTTTTGAGCTATAGTCGTAGTAGCCGGCGAATTCGACGCCTTCGTAGCCCATTTTGGCGACCGCTCCGATCGTGCCGGGCAGGTCCTTTTCACAATCCTTTCTTACCGAATACAGTTGCAGGCCCAGCGGGATGCGGGCCTTTGACACCCCAGGCTTCGACGGCTCTTTGCAACCGGAGCCTGCTGCGCAGACGGCTGCGAGGGAAGCAGCGGTGGTTTTTAGAAAAGTGCGGCGGGACAGATTCGAGTTATTGTGTTTTGTATTCATAATCCTTTACCTCATTTCATGATTTACAGGATATTTCGGAACAACCACTAACACACGACCGTTCCTTGTCGCCGTGATTGTACGCGGATGTTGCTGTCTTGTCAAATGGAAAGGCGCCCTGGCATGCGTACCTGGTATAAATCCGAAATACTAAGCACTAAATCCTAAACAAGCACGAATTACCAAAATTTGAAATTCAAAACGAGATGATTTGCTGCATTTCGGACAGATAAAGTCAGCATTATGTTCTCAGGCGAGTGCCTCACCTGCAATCCGAACTGAGGTAACTTTCTACCTGTCATGGTGAGCGGAGCGAAGCGGAGTCGAACCATCTGGCCTTCGAAAGCCGTGAGGTTGAATTCAACTCACTGACCTCCTACGCATGTACTCATCCACGCATTTACACGTCGCACTGGTCACGAGCCACGAGTAACGGACCCCTGCTCATTCCCCTCATCCCTTGTTTTTTCCTGTTCCCCTAATACCCTTATCTCCCGATATCCTGTCCTCTCTCCTCCCTTCTCCCTTCTCCCTTCTCCCTTCTCACTTCTCAATTCTCCCTTCTCACTTCTCCTTTCTCCCTTCTCCCTTCTCACTTCTCCCTTCTCACTTCTCCTTTCTCCCTTCTCAACACACGTCCCGTACCTGAAAAATTCGTTACTTCCTTCAATCTCACTGCCTTATATCTATAGAGAAACAGATACCAAAAGCGTAAAAACAAGGATGTATACTCCTGTGAAAGGAAATTAGGCAGTTAAAAGCAAGTTTTGCCAATCGAAACGGTCGTGGCAAACACATAGCTGAATTCAAAAAACATCAAACAGATTCGGAAAGGAGTACTAACAATGAAACGGCTCATAGTCACCATCCTGTTTCTGATATTCGCGCTCTCCCTTACCGGCTGTACCATAGTCTCGCACCACCATAGGCACGAGCGCCACGCAGCACTCGTATCTTACCCTCGACGTCTGCCCATTCGGCCGCCACGTGCGCCTCGTCACAATGTTCAGCACCGCATAGTAAGCCGTGACCAGACCAGGTTCAGACACATGCTCCCTTGAGTCGGGTTTGTCGTTATATTTAGCCCCGGTTTTTACCCAGGGCTTTATTTCCCCAAATTTATTTGGGGATGGGTCCTTCCCGCAATTTATTGTGGGGTCCTTATTTAGCCATCCAATTTATTGGGTGGTTTCTCTATAGTCACTTCGAAATTCGATATTCCTTGTGGCCATGCTGAGCACAGCGCAGCGGAATCAAGGCATCTGGCCTCCAACCCGAACTGGGGCGACTTTTTTGCGATTTGATATGTTATTTTTCTATTTGCATTTAGATATTTGATTTTCCCAGGTATTATGGAAAGTGAATGGCAGGATGGGCAATACCCACCAATTATGTCTATTTTCACCTTGCCTTATATATGCCGGCATACAAAATAAACTTGACCAGATCATAAATCTCATTATTATTTACCCTGGTACAAAGTTCATAAGGAGCATTTTAAAGAATGGAATCAAGAGTCATCAAACTAACTGAAGGAGCCATAAAAAACAACAAGCTAAACATATTTGCTTGTGGTCCTGATTTCTTTCCCAAGGACGTTCTAGGTGGTTGCAACAAAAAGCAACTAGGAAACCAGATTACTATCAACGCTCTTGGGCTTCTTAGCCCAATCAAGACAGACATACCTACGGACAAAAAAACAGGTAGGCCCCGCTGGATCTTTCGAAAGAGGTCTTGGGTAAAAGAGTTTGTGAGATCTCACAAGTTGAGCCCAGATGATACAGTAAGGATTAACCGGATTGACAACAGAACTTATGAAGTTGTTCCTGAGAATAACTACGGACAAAGACGTCCGAAGCAACAATTAATGATAATAGGCGAAACCCACCGAAATACTCGCGAGGAAAGACGAGTCGGTATATATCAGACACACTCTGGTCCTACCAGGGCCAGCGACGTTACGCACGACACACCGTTGAAGAAACTGAATCTGAACTGGCGTGAAAAAGATTTACCGGAAAGAGAAAGGACAAAACATGTTCATCGACTGCACCCGTATCTTGGAAAATATATTCCCCAATTAGTAGAGATATTTCTTCGAAAGTATTTTACTCCAGGACAAACAGTCCTAGACCCTTTTGTTGGCTCAGGTACAACGTCAGTTCAGGCGAATGAGCTTGGAATAAACTCCATAGGATACGACGTATCGGCTTTCAATATTATTCTCGCGCGGGTCAAAACAGCTAAATATGACCTTGTTAAAACCCGTAACGAAGTCTTAGATATATTAAAGAGGGTACGGTTGGCAACACAGAGAAATAAGAGACAGGCAAGGCTCTTTTTTGAGGATTTGCCCGATGACCTCAAAGACATCTCGTGTCAAACTGATAATGAATATCTTAAAGAGTGGTTTGCACCACGAGCTTTACGAGAATTACTAACATATCGCTACTTTATTGAGACCGGGACATATGATTATCGTGACTTGTTGAAAGTTATATTGTCACGGTCAGCACGATCAGCACGGCTTACTACTCACTTCGATCTCGACTTTCCGAAGCGTCCACAGAGAAAACCATACTGGTGTTACAAGCACTCTAGGACGTGTTCACCAACCAAAGAAGCTTTCAAATTCTTGCACCGATATAGCCTGGACACATTAACGCGAATTGAAGAGTTCGCACGTGTGCGCACAGACTCTTCCGTGCAGCTTTACCACGTCGACAGCCGCAAAATGAGGATTCCGCCTATAGATGGAGTTATGACTAGTCCGCCATATGTCGGGCTAATTGACTATCATGATCAACACGCTTATAGTTATCACCTCCTAGGATTGGCGAGAAATTGCCATAATGAAATCGGCCCAGCTTCTAAAGGTAGAAGTGAAGAGGCCAAGCAACAGTACAAGCTTGACATTGCTGCAGTTTTTCTCCGTGTGCTAAACGCCATGAAATCAGGAGGACACCTAGTTGTAGTTGCGCACGACCGAGCCAATCTCTATGGTGAAATAGCGAACAGTATTGGTGTGGAGGTGGAGGATATTGTTAGGAGACATGTTAATCGGCGCACGGGTAGACGTGCTGGCAGTTTTTTTGAATCAGTATTTATATGGAGGAAGCGTTGAATATGCGGAGGAATTGTTAAAGATGGCCGATCCCAATAAGATGAAGGATGCGATCCAATCTGTGATAAAAATGATGATGGATAGGATTATGAATAAGGTTCTCATAACAGACCCCTTCATAAAGGAGGAACACCACGCGAAAAAACCTCTTTATGCTGCACTCGTTCCAGATGAGATATTTAAAGGGTCTCACTTCGAAAGAAGATTCGTAACTCCATTTGGTAGCGCATGGGAGAAGCTGGCTATAGTAGCAGCTAATGAGGGATTGGGCTACGGGATTAAAAGTCATGCAATTCAGGGAAAAGTTAAGGCGGAGCGTTTGAGACGCATTACAGAAATTCTTAATGCTCTGGAACATCCAAGGCGAGGAAAAGCGAGGAGAAAACCAGATTGGAATACGGAGCTAGCGTACGTATTGGAGGGTGGCGGCGAGGATATTCCTGTAACTGTGGTCTGTGACGTGTATGCGGAGGACAAAGAGAAAGATAAGAAATATGCTTTTGAGCTTAAAGCTCCTCTTCCCAATAGCGATCAAACGAAGGTTAGTAAGGAGAAGATATTAAAGGTATACAGCATGGAACCATTACAAGTAGATGAAGCCTACTACGCTTTGCCATACAACCCCTATGGGCGCAGAGAAGATTACAACTGGAGTTTCCCTGCTAGGTGGTTTAATATGAAAGAGGATGAAGTAGTTCTAATAGGAGATCAATTTTGGGAAAAGATAGGTGGATTAGGTACGTATCAATCTTTCATTGAAGCTGTCAACGAAATCGGGAAAGAATATAGAGATAGGATATATAGAGAATTTCTCGGAATTGAACCACCTGAGGAAGAAGGAGTGCAACTTTAATGCTTTCTATAGGGGTAATTAACGACACTAACATATTATCTAACCACTGACAATACCCAAACCCGCAATTCCCATCAAACTCAATACCGCTTTTCCTCACCACTCCTACTTCAAATCTTTTTTTCGGCCGTTCATCCACAACTCACTATTCACCAATTAACCATTCACAAAACAATAGGCGTTCCCGGACGGTCAAACATTGATAAGAAAACGTAAATCCGCATTGTTGTTATTTCGATGAAATTTTCCGCTCCGGCTGCATTTATCTTTCGCAGCATAAAATACCCGAAAAGAAATCAAAAGTCCAGGTGAAAAAGCCCCACAAATGTACCACCACGAGTTGACCTTGGCCGAATTGCTGCTCGTGAGATTGCCCCCCATCGGACGCAGCCATTCTCATCGTCGATTCCCCAACAAATCAAAAAAGTGAGCTCATAATGCGCTAGATGTTATTAACAGGTAGTGAGTTTCTATAACATACAGCCGTTCTCAGCGTAGAGTCGCCAACAACCCCCAAAAACCCGCCAAGAAAACCCAAAAGTCCGTATCAGTCTGCGCCCTAAAGAGTCTGTGTCAGTCTGTGTTTAAGTCCGTGTCAGTCCGCGACAACCTATGCAATACTCAATACGACACTGGCAAGTCCTCTTCTGTTTGGCGGATACGCTATACCCCCTGTTCTCCTGTTCCCCTGATATCCGCTTCCTATTTACCTGATTACCTGATAAACTTCTTCCCTCTGTCTCCTGTATTCTGTCTCCTCTATCCTCGCCTCTGCCCTCCCTCCTCCCTCGTCAGTCTTCCGTCTTCTCTACTCGATCTTGTGCTCTTATGCTCTTAAGCTCTTATGCACTTATACTCTTATACTCTTATACTCTTATACTCTTATACTCTTATGCCTTATGCACTTTTGCCCTCTTTGTACTTCTGTGCTCTCCGTGGTCATATTCTTTTGTGCCTTTTTGTGGCTAAAAAATTAGGCTTCACTGTACG